>Ga0265327_10000037_pt1 | contig 293502 bp, 217 predicted proteins | sample 41621metaG_FD_202089 | JGI IMG/M metagenome (GOLD analysis project Ga0265327, IMG submission 202089) | Rhizosphere microbial communities from Carex aquatilis grown in University of Washington, Seatle, WA, United States - 4-16-21 metaG | ecosystem: Host-associated > Plants > Roots >...
AGATCTCGGTGTGGCCCTTCTGGCGGCCGAACCCCTTGACCTCCGTGACCGTCATTCCCTGGATCCCGACGGCCCCGAGGGCCTCCTTCACTTCGTCCAGTTTGAACGGCTTGATGATGGCGATGATGAGTTTCATGTGAGTGGTAGTGGGTTGAGGGCTCAGGACTTGGCTTCGTAGATGTAGCCTTCCTCACCGTGGTCGGTGAGATCAAGACCCTGTTGTTCCTCGTCCGCGGTGGGCCGGAGGCCGATGGTCGCCTTCAGGGCGTAGGCCAGGACGGCGGTGGCGAGCAGCGACAGCACGACGGTCAGGCCCATGGCCTTGAGCTGCTCCACCCAGAGCGAGTGGCCGACGACATCCTTCAGGTTGGTGCTGAGGTTGGAGTTGACGGAAGCGGTGGCGAGGATGCCCGTGACGAAGGCGCCGAGCGTGCCGCCGACGGCGTGGACGCCGAAGGTGTCGAGGGCGTCGTCGTATTTGAGCCAGCCCTTGAGCTTCGTGCAGGCGAAGAACGGGACGGCGCCGGCGAGCACGCCGATGATGACCGAGCCGGTGCTGTTCACAAAGCCACAGGCCGGGGTGATGACCACGAGGCCGGCGACGGCGCCCGAGCAGAAACCGAGGACGCTGGCGTGCTTGCGGGTGATGTATTCCAAGGCGGCCCAGACGAACGAGGCGACCGCGGTGGCGAGCGTGGTGGTGGTGAAGGCGTTGGCGGCGACCCCGTCAGCGGCGACAGCCGAGCCGGCGTTGAAGCCATACCAGCCGACCCAGAGCATGCCGGTGCCGACCATGCAGAGCACGAGGCTGTGCGGGGGCATCGGGGTCTTGCCGAAGCCGAGACGCGGCCCGAGGATCAGGCAGAGCAGCAGCGCGGACCAGCCCGAGGACATGTGCACCACGGTGCCGCCGGCGAAGTCGATGGCCTTGATGGCGGCGGAGGCGTTCCAGACACCGTTCATGTAGCCGGTGGAACCCCACACCATGTGGGCGAGCGGGAAGTAGACCAGGAACATCCAGCCGGTCACGAAGAGCAGCAGGGCGCTGAACTTCAGGCGCTCGGCGATGGCGCCCACGATGAGGGCGGGCGTGATGATCGCGAACATCAGCTGATACATCGAGAAGACGTTCTGCGAAACCCAGTAGGCGTAGTCGGTGTTCGGCGCGCTATCGACGCCCTTCAGGAAGAAATACTCCGAGCCGCCCAGGAATGGGCTGTTGAAGCTCTTGCCGAAAACCAGGCTGTAGCCGAAGGCCCACCAGAGGATGGTGACCAGGCCCGCGATGCCCAGACACTGGGCCATGACCGAGAGGACGTTCTTCGTGCGGACGAGGCCGCCGTAGAAGAGAGCGAGACCGGGCAGCGTCATGAAGAGCACGAGCGCAGCGCTCGTCATCATCCAGGCGTTGTGGCCGGGACCGGACGTGCCGACCGAGGCGGTCGTCAACCCCTCGGGGATGGCCCCCTTGGCGTCCTTCAGGGCAGCGGTCGGGTCGCCGTTGCCGAGGTAGGCTTCGAGGCCGGCGACCCGCTGCTCAAGCGTGGGCACCGGCGCCGGCGCGGCCGGCGCGTCAGCGGCCGAGGCCGCGAGGTTCAACTGCAGGCCGAGGAAGGCCAGCAGGATGAGCTTTCTCAGAAAACGGGAAGGAAGGTTCATAAACGATGGGTTGCGGTGGAGTCTTGTGGGTTGATTCAGCAAGCGGTGAACGGAACCCGGTAAAGCAGCCCCGGTGCCAAGCCGGAAAAATAATAAACGAAACATAAACCGACCTCAGAGGGAGAGATTCGGCCCGTGTGTCATATCGGAGGGCAATTGGTATGGTTGGTGCAGTTGGACCAGCGTAAATGTCCTCCCCCGCCACGCTGTTCCTGCACCATATACGGTGTTCATTCCCCTTGGCGGCATTGGCGGCCCCGGTCGGGAGTGGTTCCATCGCGGGACACCGTCGCTTCGAGTGGCGGGCGCGCAGCCGCACCCCGCTCCGGGAGATCGGCGAGGTGCTGGGCCTCATCGCCGCGGTGACGGCCGTCGGGTGGTTCACGCCTCTCGACTACCACGCCCTGGGCCAGATCTATCTGCTGACCGTAATCGTGCTCTGCCTGCGGGTCGGCCGGTGGCCGGCGCTGATCGCAGCCGTCGTCAGCGGTCTGGCTTGGAATTTCGTGTTTATGCCGCCCCGGCTGTCGTTCTCAGTCCTCGATCTCGACGACGGACTGCTGCTCGGAACCTATTTCGCCGTGGCGCTCATCGCCGGCCAGCTCACGGCCCGCATCCGCGCGCAGGAGCGCTTCGAGCGCCAGCGCGAGGCGCGGGCGACGGCCCTGTTCCACCTCACCCGCGCACTCACCGGTGCGCGCACCCTGGACGAGGCAGTGGCGGCTTCGCTGCGGCAGGCCGACGAACTCTTTGGAGGACAAACCGCCGTGCTGCTCAGCGGCGACGAAGGCCTCAGGCCGCATCCCGCGAGTTCCTTTTCCTTGGATACCCGCGAGCTGGCCGTGGCCGAATGGGCCGGGCGCAACCGGCACGAGGCCGGACGCTTCACCCGGGTGTCGCCGGAAGCCGCGGCGCTGCACCTGCCGCTGCACCGGGCCGGAACGACACTCGGCGTGCTCGCGCTGCGCCTGCCGGAACAGGCGCTGCTCAGCACCCCCGAGCAGCGCGAACTCTTCGAGGCCTTTGCGACCCAGATCGCGCTGCTCATCGAGCGCGAAAAGCTGCGGACCGCCTGGGAAAGGGAAAAGCTGCTGGCCGAATCGGACCGGCTGCATCGCACCCTGCTCGACTGCGTGTCGCACGAATTGAAGACCCCGCTCTCCGTCCTGCGGTCGGCGGCGGAAAACCTCCGGCCCGGGCAGCCCGGCGGCCCGAGCCAGCTGGCGGGCGAGATCCTCACCGCCACAAGCCGGCTCGACCGGGTCGTGGCCAACCTGCTCAACCAGACGCGGCTGGAGTCGGGCGCGGTCAAGCCGCAGCCCGACTGGTGCGACGCCCGCGACCTTGTCGGCGCCGCCCGCCGCGCGCTGGGCGACGCGCTCGCGGCCCACCCGGTCAAGATCGAGATCCCGGCCGACATGCCGCTCTTCATGGCCGACGCCCCGCTCATGGAGCAGGTGATCACCAACCTGCTGCACAACGCCGCGCACCACACGCCCGCCGGCACCCCGCTGCTCGTGACCGCCGGCGTGGACGCCGCCACCGACCGCGTGTTCCTCACGGTGGCCGACCGGGGGCCGGGCCTGGCCCCGGGACTGCGCGAAACCCTTTTCCAGAAATTTCAGCGCGGACACCCGACCAGGTCCACCGGTCTGGGCCTGGGGCTCTCGATCGTCCGCGGGCTGATGCTGGCCCAAGGCGGAGACGTCGAGGTCGGCGACCACCCGGGGCCGGGGGCGAGTTTCACCGTCTACCTGCCCCATGCCCGCCACGGCAGCGTGCCGCACGAATGAACGCCGAACCCGCCAAACCCGAGGTGCTGGTCATCGACGACGAAAACCAGATCCGCCGCCTGCTCCGCTTCACCCTCGAGGACGCGGGCTACGCAGTCTGCGAGGCGGGCACGGGCCACGACGGACTCGTGGCCGCGGCACACCGGCAGCCGGATGCCATCATCCTCGACCTGGGGTTGCCCGATCAGCCCGGCGTGGAAGTGCTCAAAAAACTGCGGGAATGGAGCCCGCTCCCCGTGCTCATCCTGTCGGTCTTCGGCCAGGAAGGCAGCAAGGTCGCCGCGCTCGACGCCGGTGCCGACGACTACCTGACCAAACCCTTTGGCGGCGCGGAGCTCCTCGCCCGGCTGCGGGCGCTGCTGCGCCGCGTGAAACCCGCGGAGACCGTCAGCAGCATCCGCTTCGGGGCGATCGAGGTCGACCTCGTGAAACGACAGGTCACGAAGGAGGCGCAACCCGTGAAACTCACGGCGCGCGAATACGACCTGCTGCGCCTGCTGGCGACCCACCGCGACAAGGTGCTCACCCACCGCCATATCCTGTCCGAACTCTGGGGCCCCAGGATGGAGGACCAGACGCACTACCTCCGGGTCTTCATGATGCGCCTCCGTAGAAAACTGGAAGACGAGCCGGACAGTCCGAAATACCTGCAGACCGAGTCGGGCATCGGCTACCGGCTGGTCAGCGAGACCCCGTGAGGCCGCGCCTCACGCGTAGCGGTTGGGATTGAGCAACCCGAGGTTCACCGACGGCTTCCGACCCGCCAGGATCTCCGCGATGAGCAGGCCGCTGATCGGCGCCAGCGTGAGGCCGAGCATGGCATGGCCGGACGCGGTGGTCAGGTTGCTGTAGCGGTTGAAACGGCCGACATAGGGCAGGCCGTCGGGCGAGACGGGGCGCAGGCCGTGCCAAGGCTGGACCCCGGCGAAGTCGGACTCGTTGAACTCCGGGAAATAATGCGGGACGGACTCGATGATCTGCCGCACGCGCTCGGGGCGCACCTCATGGTTGATGCCGCTGAGCTCCATCGTGCCGCCGAAGCGCAGGGTGTCGCCCATCGGCGTGACGGCGATGCGGCGCTCGGTGAAGATGATGGACTTCGTCAGCCGGAAGCGCGGCTTCGGCAACGTCAGGCTGTAGCCCTTGCCAGCCTGCATCGGGAGCCGGAGACCGAGGCCGTTCACCATCGACGGCGACCAGGAACCACCGGCCAGCACGAACTCGTCCGCCAGCATGTCGCCGGCCGTGGTCTGGGCCGTGGCGATCCGCCCGCCTTCCGTGCGCCAGCCGAAGATCGTCGTGTTCCACTGGAAGCGCACGCCCATCTCCTGCAGCAGCGCCGTCAACGCCCGCGCGAAGCGCCCCGGGGTCAGGTGGGCGTCGATCGGGAAATAGACGGAGCCGGCGACGTCCAGCCGGGTGCCCGGTTCGAGCGCCGCGGTCTGGCGTGCGTCCAGCACCCGCGCCTCGACGCCGAGTTCGTTGGCAAGCCGCGCCAGTCCGTGCGCCTCGTGGTCGAGGCCTTGCTGCGTCTTGCAGAGGTTGAGCAGGCCCTCCTTCTTGAACTCGAAGGTGTGGGCCGTGATGTCGTCGAGTTCCTCGAACAGCGCCCGGCTGCCGAGGCAGAGATCGCGCAGGATGGGCGCGGCGCGGCCCACCTGGCGGCGGTTGCTGGCGCGCCAGAACAGCCAGCTCCAGCGCATCAGGTCGCTGTCGAGCCGCGGCTTGATGTAGAACGGGCTGCGGGAATTCAGCATCCACTTCATGCCCTGCCACACCATGCCGGGCGCGGCCAACGGGATGACATGGCTGGGGGAAACGTAGCCGGCGCTGCCCAGCGCACAGTGGTCGCGGTCTGCGCCGTTGCGCTCCACCACGGTCACGCTGCGACCCTCGCGGGCGAGATAATAGGCGCAGCAGAGGCCGACGATGCCTCCGCCGCAGATGAGGACGGACTTCGACTCGCGCATGTGATTCAGCGGATGCCCCAGCAGAACGGATCCCGCGGATCCATGATCAGGGTCCCCTCACCCGTCACGTGGGCCGTGCCGGTGATGGTGGGGATGACCTTGTCGCCCTGTTTGCGGTATTTGCCGCGGAACAGGCTGCCGACGATGCTCTCCTGCACCCACTCTTCGCCCGGCGCGAGTTTCCCGTCGGCCGCGAGGCAGGCGAGCTTGGCGCTCGTGCCCGTGCCGCAGGGCGAGCGGTCGTAGGCCTTGCCGGGGCAAAGGACAAAATTCCTGCTGTTCACGCCGGGCTTCGCCGACGGGCCGAAGAGCTCGACATGGTCCACCTCGGGGAAACCGGAGTCGGCCACGGCCTGGCGGATGCGCGTCGTGTAGTCGGTGAGCTGCGCGACGTTGGCCAGCTCGAGCGTCTGGTGGTGATCCTCGATCAGGCAAAACCAGTTGCCACCCCACGCGAGGTCGCAGGACACGTCGCCGACGCCCGGCAGGTAGAGCTCGATGCCCTGGTGCTTGCGGTAGCTCGGGACGTTGGTGAAGGAAACCTCGCCGTCGTCGTGCAGCACCGCCTCGATGGGGCCGACCGGCGTGTCGATCCGCACCGCGCCGGGCTTGATGCGCCCGAGGTGCGCGAGCGCGACCACCAGGCCGATGGTGCCGTGGCCGCACATGCCGAGGTAGCCGACGTTGTTGAAGAAGATGACGCCGAACTGGCAGCTCGGGTCATGCGGCTCGCAGAGCAAGGCGCCCACGACGACGTCGGAGCCGCGCGGCTCGTTGACGATGGCGGAACGGAACTGGTCGTGCTTCGCCTGGAAAACCTTCACCCGGTCGGCCAGCGGGCCGGCCCCGAGGTCGGGGCCGCCGGCGAGGACAAGCCGCGTCGGTTCGCCGCCCGTGTGGGTGTCGAGGATCTTGAGCTGGATGAAAGCGGTCATGGCAACGGGGTGATCGGCACAATCACCCGCGCCCCGCCTTAAGAAAAGAAAAAAGCCGGCCTCCCCGCGGAAGCCGGCTCGAGAAAGAGCTGCGAAGCGGGTCAGACGGCGGTCTCGCCGTGCTCGTCGGTGCGGATGCGGATGACATCCTCCATCGGGAGCACGAAGATCTTGCCGTCGCCGATCTTGCCGGTCTTCGCAGCCGTGGTGATCGCGGTGATGGCCTTGGCGACGAGGTCGTCGGACAGGGCCAGCTCGATCTTAACCTTGGGCAGGAAGTCGACCGTGTATTCGCTGCCGCGGTAGATCTCGGTGTGGCCCTTCTGGCGGCCGAACCCCTTGACCTCCGTGACCGTCATTCCCTGGATCCCGACGGCCCCGAGGGCCTCCTTCACTTCGTCCAGTTTGAACGGCTTGATGATGGCGATGATTAGCTTCATGGATTGAAGATTAGAATGCTTTGATTGCTTGGTTGTTTATGCGTGAGCGTGATTGAATGCGGCTGGTTTGGAAACGGGGTCCGCGTGGACTAGGCCCGCGCCTCCCTCATCCGCAGGCGGAGCTGCTGGTAGAGCTGCACCGCATAGCCGGCCACGAGCCCGCCCGAAACCCACCATTGCGTGCCTTCGGCGAAGAGCAGGGGGCAGACCACCTGCGCCAGCACCAGGGCGAGCAGGAGGTAGGCCACCCGGGCCCCGGAGCCGGGCATGAGCGTCCAGGCGTTTTTCAGCTGGCCGCTCTGCTCGAGCCGTTCGTGCTCCTGCCGGGCCTTCTTTTGGAGCAGGCCGAAGCCCAGTCCGATGACAGCCCCGGAAAGCAGGCCGGCGAGATTGCAGAGAACGTCGATGAGGTGGATTTGCATGGCGGGTAGTGGTTGGGTTTTGCGGAACGCTTAGTGGGCGACGGGGGTTTCGGACTGCTTGTCCATGACCATGCCGCCGTAGCCGGGGACTCCCATCTCCGGAACGTCAAGACCCTCGATCTCGACCTCGAGCGAGACCCGGTTGCCCACGAGCTTCTCCGCGATGAAGTAGACGATGAACGAGAGGACCGACAGCGTCACGAAGCAGGTCGTCACGCCGATCAGCTCGGCCCAGAACTGGCTCATCCCGCCGCCGTAGAACAGGCCGACTACGTTGCCGGAGACGCCGTTCCAGCCGTCGCCATAGGTGTTGTCGGCGAAGAGGCCGATGGACAAGCAGCCCCAGCAGCCGTTGACCCCGTGCACGGAGATGGCGCCCACGGCGTCGTCGATCTTGATCTTGTCGAAGAAGAATACCGCCTCGACCACGAGGATGCCGGAGATGATGCCAATGATCGCGGCGCCGCCGGCACTGACGAAGGCGCAGGGGGCGGTGATCGCCACCAGACCGGCGAGCATGCCGTTGCACATCATGGACGGGTCCGGCTTCTTGGTCTTGAACCACCACATGTAGAGCGTGGTCGCCATGGTCGCAGTCGCGCCGGCGATCATGGTGTTGACCGCCACCACCGCGATGCGGAGGTCGGTGCCGGCCAGCGTCGAGCCCGGGTTGAAGCCGAACCAGCCGAAGGCAAGGATGAAGGTGCCGAGCATCACCATCGGGATGTTGTGCGGCATGATCGGGTGCACGACCTTGCCCTCCTTGTTGTATTTCCCGTGGCGCGGGCCGATCAGCCAGCAGAAGATGAGGGTGATGACGCCGCCCTGCATGTGCACGACCGAGGAGCCGGCGAAGTCGACGTGGCCGTGGCCGAGGCCGAAGTTGACGCCGAGCTGGGAGAGCCAGCCGCCGCCCCACACCCAGTTGCCGAACAGCGGATACATGACGCTGCCGATGAAGCAGCCGTAGATCATGAAGGCGGAGAATCTCCATCGCTCCGCGGCCCCGCCGGTCGGTATGGTCGCGGTCGTGTCCATGAAGACCATCTGGAACAGGAAGAGCGCGAACGCGGCGGTATCATAGCCCGCTCCCTTCAGCAGGAAACCCTTCAGGCCGATCAGGCCGAAAGGATGGCCGAACAGGTTGACCGTGTATTCGTTGTTCAGGCCCGCGTAGCCACCCATCGTGCCGATCGCGCCCATGCCGCCGAACATGAAGGCGAAGCCGCAGATGTAGAACCCGAGCATGCCCAGCGGGTAGATCATGAAGTTCATCGCCATGGTGTGGCTGGAGTTCTTGGCCCGGCAGAGACCCGTCTCGACGAGGGCGAAGCCCGCCTGCATGAACATGACGAGGAAGCCCGTGATGAGCGTCCACATGAAGTTGATCGAAACGCGGTTGTGGCCGACGCTGTCCGCGAGTTTGACCGCCAGCGGCTCAACCTTCGCCGCGGCGGCGTAGTCGTCGGCCGCCTTCTTGGCGTCGGCGTAGGCCTTGGCCTTGTCCTTGTCCTTCGCGTCCTCGGCACTCAGGTCGGCCGGGGCGCTCACGACAAAGTTGGGCACGTCGGAGATGGTTCCAGTCGCAGTGCCCGCCGGATCCGGCTTGGGATCGTCGGCCAGGATTTTCGGCAAACTGTAGTTACACAACAGCGCAAGCCCCAGCAGGGCCACGCGCAAGAGCCGCCAACTTGCAGTATCTCGGGTTATCATAGTGAGGGTGCTTTGTCCGCGCTGTCATTTTCACCGGAAGCACCGCCATTTGAAGTGATGTGATGGCGGCACCTGGTGGTTTAAGAACGCGCCCCGACCTGGATCCGCGGTGGAAATCCGGACCGTGGCGATTCTCCGCCGGTGCCTGGTGGAGATCCATCAGGGAGCCGGCAGAGCGTGCGCCGAATTTAGCACGGGGTATGCCAAGCCTCGGGGCATTTCCCCGGCGGGTCCGGCAGTCTGTCATAACCCGCGCCCGTCTGCTCACCGGACATCGCGCATATATATCCGTATATATCCCGCGGCACAGTCCCTGCGTCAGCCGCAGGCCACCGATGAAATTCGCATTCGCCCTCACGGCCTCGGCACCGGACATCCCCGCCTGGCTCATCCTTCCCTTTGGCCTGCTGCTGCTGCTCATCGCCGTCGTGCCGCTGTCCCCCGCGGCGATCAAGACGCTGTGGGAGCACCACTACGCCAAGGTTGCTGTCGCGCTGGCGGCACTCGTCGCGGCGTATTACCTCGCACGCGTCGACGGCGGCGCAGCCGAGCTGGCCCGCACGGGCGGCGAATACGTCTCCTTCATCGCGCTCATCGGCTCCCTCTTCGTCATCGCCGGCGGCATCCATCTCAAGGTGAAGGGCGAGGCCACGCCGCTCGAGAACGTGGTCTACCTGTTCATCGGCGCCCTGCTCGCGAACGTGGTCGGCACCACCGGCGCCTCCATGGTTCTCATCCGCCCCTTCATGCGGATGAACAAGATCCGGCTCAGCGCGCACCACATCGTGTTCTTCATCTTTCTCGTCTCCAACGTCGGCGGCTCGCTGACGCCCGTCGGCGATCCTCCCCTCTTCCTCGGTTACCTGCGCGGCGTGCCGTTCTTCTGGCTGACGCAGCATGTCGTCGGCGCGTGGCTCTTCACCGTGGGGGCCATCCTCGTCGCCTTCTATTGCTTCGACCGCCGCTCCTTCAGGCACGCCCCGACGCAGATCCAAGAGGAGATCGCCCACACCCGCGAGGTGTGGCGCTTCGACGGGAAAATCAACCTCCTCTTCCTCGCCGTGGTCATCGGCGCGGTCTTCGTGCCCGACACCCACGGGCTGCGCGTGATCCTGATGGCCGCCGCCGGGTTCGCATCCTACCGGCTGACGCCCAAGGTGGTGCACGAGGAAAACCACTTTTCCTTCGGCCCGATCAAGGAGGTCGCGTGGCTCTTCCTCGGCATCTTCGCGACGATGCTGCCGGCCCTGGATTACCTCGAGAGCCACGGGCAGGAACTGGCCTTCACCAAACCGGCGCACTACTATTTCGCCACCGGGGCGCTCTCCTCCGTGCTCGATAACGCCCCGACCTACGTGAACTTCCTGAAGCTGGCCGACGTCCGGGCCGGCGGCACCGGCGTGGCCGCGTTGATGGCCCATGATCCCCTGACCCTCATCGCGGTCAGCCTCGGGGCGGTCTTCTTCGGCGCCATGACCTACATCGGCAACGGGCCGAACTTCATGGTGAAATCCATCGCCCACGACGCCGGCGCGCACACGCCCAGCTTCTTCGCCTATATCGTGAAATACAGCGTGCCGGTGCTGCTGCCCATCCTGGCGCTGACGGCGTGGCTGTTTCTCTAGGGCAGTTTAGGAATTGCTGTGGCCGGGGTCGCCGACCCCGGTCGCGGAAGGCCACGACTCCAGATGGACAAACCGGGGCAGCGACCCCGGCTACAGTTTTGCTGGGAAAGCCCTGGCGCGCCCCTGCCTGTCATCCTGAGCCGGGCGAATGATCCAGTGAAACACTCGCATGTGCTGGATCCTTCGCGCGGCTCAGGATGACCGGAGGCGGGCATGAAAAAACCGACCCCGGAAGGGAGTCGGTTGATGGAGTCGGGAGCCTTGTCAGTCGGGCTGCTCAGATCGCGGCGTCGCCGTGCTCGTCGGTGCGGATGCGGATCATGTCCTCGATCGGCGTCACGAAGATCTTGCCGTCGCCGATCTTGCCCGTCTTCGCCGCGTTGGCGATGGCGGCCACCACCTTGTCCTTCAGGTCGTCGCTCACGGCGACCTCGACCTTGGCCTTGGGCAGGAAGTCGACGGTGTATTCGCTGCCGCGGTAGATCTCGGTGTGGCCCTTCTGGCGGCCGAAACCCTTGACCTCGGTGACGGTCATGCCCTCGACCCCTACGAGGGTCAGGGCTTCCTTAACGGCTTCCAGTTTGAACGGCTTGATGATGGCGGTGATGAGTTTCATGAGGCGAGAGGGGTTGGGGCATCAGTCTCCCAAGGAATGACTTTTCCGCAAGCCTAGAGGCGCGGAATGGCCACGGATGAACAGCGACGGGCAAGAAGTGAGGAGGGCGTGCGGCCAGCCGTAGCTACAGGCCTCCGTGCCTGTGGAGAAGTCGTGCATTTCCAATCCGGCAGGCAGGGACCAGCCTTCGCCAAGGCTACGGCCGGCAGGCGCCTCCCGCTACCTAGCGCTCAGACCAGCCCTTCCTCGACCCTGATGTGGAGGTCCTTGAGCTGCTTCGCCGTGACCGGCGTCGGGCTCTGGGCCATGAGATCTTGCGCCTTCTGCGTCTTCGGGAAGGCGATGACATCGCGAATGCTGGTCGTGCCGCAGAGCAGCGCGCACATGCGGTCGAGGCCGAAGGCGATGCCGCCGTGCGGCGGGGCGCCGTAGGTAAAGGCCTTGAGCATGTAGCCGAAGCGATTCTCGACCACGTCGGCCGGGATCTTGAGCACGTCCTCGAAGACCTTCTTCTGCAGCGCGGGCTGGTGGATGCGGATCGAGCCGCCGCCCAGTTCCATGCCGTTCAGGACGACGTCGTAGTGCTGGCCGCGGACGGCCTTCGGGTCGCTGTCGAGCAGCGCGGTGTCCTCAAGGACCGGCGCCGTGAAAGGATGGTGCGTGGCCGCATAGCTGCCGCGCTCCTCATCGAAGGACATGAGCGGAAAATCAACGACCCACAGGAAATTCCACTGGTCGGCGCGCAGCGTCATCTTGCCGCGCTTGACGAGGAGCTGGGCGGCGTCGAGGCGGGCGCGCCCAAGGATGGCGCAGGCGCGCTCCCACGGAGCGGCAGCGAAGAAGATAATGTCGCCGTTCTCGATGTTGAGACGCTTGGTCAGCTCGGCCTTCTCGGCGTCGCTGAAGAACTTCACGATCGGCGACTTCCATTCGCCGTTCTCGACCTTGATGAAGGCGAGACCTTTCGCGCCGAGCGACTTGGCGACCTCCTCAAGGGCCGTGATCTCGCCCTGGGTGATGTCGGCGAGGCCCTTTGCATTGAAGGCCTTCACTGAGCCGTGCGCGGCGACGGTCGACGCGAACACCTTGAAGCCGGAGGTCTTGAAGGTGTCGCTGAAATCGACGAGTTCCATGGCGAAGCGCGTGTCGGGCTTGTCGACGCCGTAGCGGTTCATGGCGTCCTTGTAGGCCAGGCGCGGGAACGGCGTGGGCAGGTCGTGGTTGAGCACGTCCTTCCAGACCTTCTTCAGCATGCCCTCGAAGAGCGCGTAGATGCCTTCGCGGTCGATGAACGACACCTCGACGTCGATCTGCGTGAACTCCATCTGGCGGTCGGCGCGCAGGTCCTCGTCGCGGAAGCAGCGGGCGATCTGGAAATACTTCTCCACGCCGGCGACCATCAGGATCTGCTTGAACTGCTGGGGCGACTGCGAGAGCGCGTAGAACTGGCCGGCATGGATGCGCGACGGCACGAGGTATTCGCGGGCGCCCTCGGGCGTGCTCTTGAAGAGGGCCGGGGTCTCGACCTCGTAGAAACCCTGCGAGTCGAAGTAGTCGCGGACGGACTTCGTGGCGCGGTGGCGCACGGCGAGGTTCTTGCGCATCTTCGGGCGGCGCAGGTCGAGATAGCGGTAGGTCAGGCGCAGATCCTCGTTGACCTTGTCGCCGCCGGCGTCGGTCAGCGGGAACGGCGGCGTGTCGGAAATGTTGTGCACCACGAGCTCGGTGGCATCGATCTCGATCTCGCCGGTCGGCAGGCTCTTGTTGACCATCGCGTCCGGGCGGGGCTCGACCTTGCCGGTGACGGCGATGACGGACTCGTCCTTGAGCAGCGCGGCCTCCGCGCGGAGGTTGGAGTCGAACTTGACCTGCGTGATGCCCTCGCGGTCGCGGAGGTCGACGAAGATGATGCCGCCATGGTCGCGGACGGAATCCACCCAGCCGGCGAGCGAGACGGTCGCGTTAAGGTCGGACTTGGTGAGCTGGGCGCAATGATGGGTGCGTTTCATGGGAGCGGAACGCTCAACCAAACGGCCCGCCCCACCCCGGGGCAATCAGAATTTGGGGGGCTATGACACGGGGGCGCCGGCGAGGCCGTCAGCCCCGCAATGGAGGGCCGATCTCCTGATCGGCCGCGGCCCGTCGGAAGACGAGCCCTCCACCAAACCGCGGGACTGTTAGTCCCGCCTCCATTGTCACCTTAGCCTATTACCAGGCTCTCACCGGTCATCTCCGTCGGCTTGGGCAAGCCCATGAGTTGCAGAACCGTGGGCGCGATGTCCGCGAGGCGGCCACCGGTGCGCATCTTGGTTTGCGGCGTGAGCCCCTCGCCCACCGCGAAGACCTCGACGAGGTTCAGGGTGTGTGCGGTGTGCGGGCCGTTGTTGATCGGGTCCCACATCTGCTCGGCGTTGCCGTGGTCGGCCAGGATGACAGCCTTGCCGTTCTTCGTCGCCAGGGCGGCAAGCAACACTCCCAGCCCCTGGTCGGTCGCCTCGCAGGCCTTGATCGCCGCCGGCAGGGAGCCGGTGTGGCCCACCATGTCGGGGTTGGCGTAGTTCACGACGACGAGGCCGTATTGGCCGGAAAGGATCGCGGCCTTGGCCTCCTCGGTCACCTGCGCCGCCGACATCTCGGGCTGCATGTCGTAGGTCGGCACCTTCGGGCTGGCCGGGCAGGCGTTCACCTGGCCGGGGAACGGTGCGGTGCGGTAGTTGTTGAAGAAGAAGGTCACGTGTGGGTTCTTCTCCGTCTCGGCGCAGCGGAACTGCCCGATACCGGCGTTGCTGACGACCTCGCCGAGAATGTTCTTCAGCGGGGCGGGCTTGCCCGAGATGACATGCACCGGCAGGCCGGCCTCATACTCGGTCATGGTCGCGTAGTAGAGCTCGAGCTTGGGGCCGCGGTCGAAGCCGCTGAAGCCGTCGATCACGAAGGCCTTCGTGATCTCGCGCGGACGATCGCCACGGTAATTGTAGAAGAGCACGGCGTCGCCGTTGCCGATGGTCGCGACGGGCTTGCCGTCGGCACCGACGATCCAGGTCGCAGGCACGAACTCGTCGCCATTCTGGGTCGGGCTCAGCGGCTTCTCGTAGTAACTGGAGACGGCCGCCTCGGCACTCGGCGCCGTGGCGACGGCCTTGCGGCCGGTGAGCATGTCGTAGGCCTTCTGCACGCGCTCCCAGCGGTTGTCGCGGTCCATGGCCCAGAAACGGCCGCACACGGAGGCGATCTGCCCCACGCCGATCTGCTTCAGCTGCGCGTCGACCTGCTGGAAGTAGCCAAGCCCGCTCTGCGGCGGCGTGTCGCGGCCGTCGGTGAAGCCGTGGATGAACACGCGGCCGGCCAGGCCGTCCTCCTTAGCCTGACGCAGGATGCCGTAAAGGTGCTCGAGCATGCCGTGCACGCCGCCATCGGAGACGATGCCCATGAGGTGGAGCTTGGCGGCGGGATTCGCGCGGAGGCGGGCGACGATCTCATGCCAGACCGGGTTCCCGGCGAGCTGCTTCTCGGAGAACAGCTTGTTCAAGCGGACCAGTTCCTGGTCGACGATGCGGCCCGCGCCGATGTTCTCATGGCCGACCTCGCTGTTGCCCATCTGCCCGTCGGGCAGGCCGACGTCGAGGCCGCTGGCGGCGACGAGCGTGCGCGGGTATTTCGCGTGGAGCATGTCGTCGCAGGGCTTCTTCGCGAGGAAGACGGCGTTGAACTTGTTCTGCTCCGGATGAGGATTTGCACCCCAACCATCGCGGATGACCAGAAGGACGGGCGGACGGGCGGAATTGAGCGCCTGGGCTTCGCCCGGCCGGCGCTCTAATTTCATTGGTGAAGTGCCGCCGACCGCGGCGGCGGATTTTTCAGAATTCATAGGGAAAGCTGCCGATTAACACACAGGACGCAAACCCGGCCCACAACCCCAAACTCCATCTATAAGCCCACCTGCGCGAACGGCCTGCAATCTGCTTAAGTGCATTCCCATGACGCTGATCATCCGCGACCAACTGACCTGTCCGCCGACCTGGTTTGCCTCTTACCGGGACCTGACGCTCTACTGCGCCGTGCTGCTGAAACTCGACATCGTCGTCGAAACCGAGACCCCCGACCTGTATTACCGCTGGATCAAGCCGAAGGGCGGCATGGACTTCATCAAGGACTTTGTGCGCCCCGGCGCCGAGCCCGGCGTGCATCTCGACGTTTTCCGGCATTTCCCGGTGACGATCGTCACCGACCGGATCGTCCCGGAGAATGTCCACCGCCTCATCGGCTCGATCCGTTCCCTGGCTGCCTGAACCGGCCACCGCCCTGCGCAGGCGCCGTGGAAACACCGCCGCGTCGATTGACTTTGCCGCCGAATCCCCACCTATATTCTGCGCATGTCCAAGAAGGCCGTCCTCCTCCTCAACCTCGGTTCCCCAGACTCCACATCCGTGCCGGATGTGAAGCGTTACCTGAAGGAATTCCTCGGGGACGAGCGTGTGATCGACCGCCCGGGCCAGCCCTTCCGCTGGATGCTGGTCAACTGGATCATCATTCCCTTCCGCGCCAAGAAATCCGCGCATGCCTACGAGCAGGTCTGGACCGCCCAGGGCTCACCGCTGGTGGTCACGAGTAAGAGCACCCAGACCAAGCTCCAGGCCCGCGTCGACCTGCCCGTCGAGCTGGCGATGAACTACGGCAACCCGTCCATCGGCGCCGCGTTGGAACGGCTCGTCGCGCAGGGCATCGACGAACTCCTGCTCTTCCCGCAATACCCGCACTACGCGATGTCCAGCTGGGAAACGGTCGTGGCCAAGGTCTACCGCGAGGCGGCCCGGATCTGTCCGGACATGAAGATCGACTCCGTGCTGCCCTACTTCGCCGACGAGGACTACGTCGCGGCGCTCGTCGGCAGCGCCCGGCCCTACCTCGACCAGCCGCACGACCACCTGCTCTTCAGCTACCACGGCATCCCGGTGCGGCACCTGACCAAGGCCGACTCGTCGCACGCCCACTGCCAGGTCGTGCCCGACTGCTGCAACACCTGCAGCGCCGCCCACGGCACCTGCTACAAGGCCCAGGTCACCCGCACCACGCACGAGTTCGCGAAGAAGGCCGGGCTCGACCCGCAGAAATGGTCGATCTCCTTCCAGTCGCGCATCGCCGGCGAACCGTGGATCGCGCCCTACACCGACCACGAGTTCGAGAGCCTGCCGAAGGCGGGCAAGAAGCGCCTCCTCGTCATCACCCCGGCCTTCGTCACGGACTGCCTCGAGACCCTCGAGGAAATCCGGATGCAGGGCGCGGAATCATTCAAGGAATCCGGCGGCGAATCGTTCCAGCACATCCCCTGCCTGAACGACCAGCCGGTCTGGATCGACTTCCTCGCGGAGCGCGTCCGCCGCTGGCAGTGAGCCGGTCCGCGGTAAAAGCCGATTAAAAACGGCGGCGGCGAACTCCGCCGCAACTCTGGTCTCGCCGCGCCGGGCCTGATAATTACAAATCATTCATCCTCTGGAAGTGAACACACCTTCCGCTCAAAACATCCACAGCAAGAACCTGGCCGACGGCGGCGGCGCCGTCCTCGTGCTCGACACCGACGGCCGCATCGTGCTGGCCAGCGCCGCCGCCCGGGCGCTCTGGCAGGCCTCGGCCACCGAGCTGGTGAACGACGTGCTGCCCAACCTCTTCGTCTTCGACGTCGTGTCCGGCGAGTCCGGCTGGGTGCAGTCGCAGTGGGAGGTGCTGCTGGCCGCCGCCCAGGCCATGCCGATCACGCTGAAACTGCAGCCAAAGGAAGCCGCGGCCTTCGACGCCCGGGTCCGCATCGAGAAGGCCAGCGACGAGCCCCTCCGCTATCTTGCCTTCATCAGCATGCCCGCCACGGCCGCCGCTCCGGCCCCGGCGGTCGCACCGGCTCCTGCCTCCCCGACCAACCCCGCCTCCGCCCCGGACCATTTCCTCACGCAGCTGAACGACCGCAGCCCGCTCGGGTTCTTCGACCTGAACTTCGTGCGCAACGAGGTCTACTACTCGCCCACCTGGAAACGCATGCTCGGCTACTCCGACAGCGCGCTCGCCAACACCTATGAGACCTGGCTGGCGCTGATTCATCCCGACGACTCCGCCGCGGCGCCCGACCGGCACGGCCGCGGGGGCGGCGGCACCGGGCCGCGCCAGTTTTCCCTCGAGTTCCGCATGAAGCACGCGCAGGGCCACTACGTGTGGGTCCAGAGCGTCGGCCTCCAGCTCTACGGCCCCAACGGCGCGCTGCAGCGCGTGCTGGGCGCGCACATCGACATCGTCGACCGCAAGGATTTCGAGGAGGCCAGCCTCCGCGCCGAGGAGCGGCTGCTCCAGCTCGCCGACCGCGGCCGCGTCGGGGTGTTCGACCTCGATTTCGCCTCCGGCCTCTACTGGCTTTCGCCGGGCTTCCGCTCGCAACTGGGCTACGCGGAGAACGACCTGCCCGACACGCTCGAGTCCTTCGTGCTCACGCTGCCGATGGACGACACCGTCGGCGGGCTTCAGGCCTACTTCCTCGCGCAGCATCCCAACCAGGTCGCCTACTTCGACACGTTGCGGCTGCGTCACCGCGACGGCCGCGAGATCCTGGTGCACGCCGGCGTCGTCCGGCAGATTTCCCGGCGCAAGGAGCTGCAGCGCGTGCTCGGCTTCATCGTGCCGATGCCCGAGGCGCAGGCCGCCGCCGCGCTGGGCGCGGAGTCCGGCCTCGGCCTGCCCGCCACCTCGCTGGCCGCGCTGCTGACCGAGATGCAGGAGGCCGTGCTCCTGGCGGACGCCGACGGGCGGGTCGCCTTCCTCAACACCAAGGCGGAGAACCTGCTCGGCCGGACCAACAACGAGGCGCTCGGCCAGCAGGCCTGGGAGGTCTTCCGCCTGGTCCACCGCCAGAGCGGCCAGCCGGGCGAAAGCCCCGTGGCCAAGGCCCTCACCTCGGGCGACTCCACCAGCCTCAACACCGAGTTCGCGCTCGAGACCGGCGCCGCCAAACCCGTGCCGGTGGCCTTCAGCGCGCGCGCGGTGCTCGACGGCGCGGGCAAGCCCACCGGCGCGGTGATCGTCTTCCGCAATCCCCAGGAGATGACGCTCACGCCCGAGGAACTCGTGCGCTCCAACCGCTTCGAGTCGCTCGGCCAGCTCGCGGGCGGCATCGCCCACGACTTCAACAACCTGCTCACGACGATCCTCGGCGGCGTCTCGCTGGCCAAGGATGCGCACGACGACTCCGGCCTGGAGAACAGCGAGCGCGCGTGCATCGCGGCCAAGGGCCTCAGCAAGCAGCTCCTGACCTTCTCCAAGGGCGGCACCGCTGTCCGCCAAGTGGTGAAACCCCAGGACGTCCTCGCCGACAGCATGCGCCTCGCCGCCGCCGGCTCGACGACGAAGATCGAGCTCAGCGTCAGCCCCGACACGAGCACCATCTGCGTCGACCGCGCGCAGATCCTGCAGGTCTTCCAGAATCTCATCATCAACGCCATCCAGGCCATGACCACCGGGCAGGGTCGCATCTGGATCACAGCGGACAACCGCCCGGTCGCCGAGGGCGAACTCGCCCCCCTGGCCGCCGGCACCTACGTCGCCATCGAGGTCCGCGACAACGGCAGCGGCATCCGACCCGAGCACCTCGAGAAGATCTTCCATCCTTTCTTCACGACCAAGAAGACCGGCACGGGCCTCGGCCTCAACACGGTCTTCACCATCGTCAAGCGCCACGGCGGCCAGATGAGCGTCGAGTCCGAGGTCGGCGTCGGCACCGCCTTCACGGTCTACCTCCCGCAGGCCGACAAGCCCGAGGAGATCGCCGCGCGCCGCAAGCCGGCGATGAACGTGGCCACCCAGCTCACTGGCCGCATCCTCTTCATGGATGACGACGAGCAGATCTGCGCCCTGACCCGCGGCATGCTCGAGAGCCTCGAATACAAGTGCGACATCGCCCGGAACGGCGAGGAGGCCATCCAGCTCTACAAGCGCTACCTCAACATCGGCCGGCCCTACGACGCGGTCATCATGGACCTCACCATCATCGGCGGCATGGGCGGCGAGCAGACCTTCAAGCACCTGCGCGAACTCCATGCCGACGTCTGCGCCATCGTCACCAGCGGCTACGACAACGACGACATGCGCCGGCAGTTCCTCGACATGGGCTTCTGCGACTACCTGACCAAGCCCTACCGCGTGAGCGAACTCGGCAAGAGCCTGCGCACCGTCCTCGGCAAGTAGTTCCGTTTAACCGGCCGGGGGCACCCGGCGTTCCTCCTCCAGCCGGTCGAGCAGCCGCAGCAGGCCGTCGAGAATCGTCAGCGGATGGGGCGGGCAGCCCGGGATGAAGAGATCGACCGGCACCACCGAGGCCGCGCCGTTGTTGACCTCGGGATGACCGACAAACGGCCCGCCCGCGATCGCGCAAGCGCCGACCGCGATGACGATCTTCGGCTCCGGCACCGCGTCCCAGGTTTTCTTCAGGGCGAACTCCATGGCCTTGGTCACCGGTCCCGTGATGAGCAAACCGTCCGCGTGGCGCGGCGACGCCACGAACTGGATGCCGAAGCGCCCGAGATCCCACCCGATGGTGCCGAGGACGTTGACGTCGGCCTCACACGCGGCGCACCCGCCCGCGCTCACCTGGCGCAGGCGCAGCGACCGGCCGAAGAGCTTGCGCAGCTTTTCGTCGAGTGCCGCGGCCAGCCGGACCTGCTCCTGGCCTGGCGCACCGAGCACGAGGTCCTCGCGACGCCGCACCGCCATGCGGTGGTCGCCGGTCTGGGTGATGGCCTTCTCCGGGCAGGCCTCGACGCACGCGGCGCAAAAGATGCAGCGGCCGAGATCGAGCGCGACCAGCCCGCCGGCGGGACGCACGATCGCCTCGGTCGGGCAGACCGGAACGCAGGCGCTGCAACCGTCGGCGCACCTGCCGGCGTCGACCCGCAGCGCGCCGCCGTGGCGGTCGGGCAAGGCGGGCGCCGGGCCCTGCGGATAGGCCATCGTCGCGCAGCCCTTTTTCAGGCGATGGAGGATGGTATCAAAGACAAACATGGCGGGAGACGCGGGCCTACAGGTCGAAGCCGCAATAGGAGAGGTTGAAGCTTTTGTTGCAGATCGGGAAATCCGAGATGGCCGTCCCCCGCAGCGCCAGGGCCAGGCCGGTCCAGTTGTGGAACGAGGGGTCGACGATCTTGTAGCGCCGGAACCGCCCGGCGGCGTCGGTCAGGGCCACATGGCAGACCTCGCCGCGCCAGCCCTCGACCAGCGCGACCGCCAGCGTGTCCGGCGCGGCCGCCGGAAGTTCCCCCCGCACCCCGCCCTCGGCGGGCGCCGCGAGTTGCTCGCGCAGAAACTGTCCCGAGCGCTGGATCTCGAGCGAACGCACTCGCGCGCGGGCGAAGACATCGCCGCCCGGCCAGACCACGACCGGCGCCTGCGCGAAGCGGTGCCAGCCGGCCGGATGATCGTAGCGCACGTCGCGCACCAACCCGCAGGCGCGGGCCGCGAGCCCGACCAGGCCGACCTCGTTGGCCTGATTGGGGAAAACCGTGCCGGTGTTCTCGAAACGGCTGCGCACCGAGGCGGCGTCCCACAGCCAAGCGCAGGCCTGCTCGGCGTCGGCAACGGCGGTGGCAAGCCGCTCGCGCAGCTCCGCCGTCCGGGCGGCATCGAGATCGTGACCGCAGCCACCGGGCCGCACGAGCCCGCGCCCGAAGCGGTTGCCGCAGAGCAGCGCCGTCACGTTGAGGAAGTCGCCGCGGATTTTCCCGCACGCCGCTGACGTGGGCAGGAACGCCACGTCGTTGGCCAGCGCGCCGATGTCGCCGGTGTGGTTGGCGAGGCGCTCCAACTCGAGCGCGATGGCCCGCAGCCATTGCGCGCGGAGCGGCGCCTCGGTCCCGGCAAGGACCTCCCGGAGCGTCGCGTGCGCGGTCGCGTGCGCGATGGTCGTATCACCTGCCACAGTCTCCATCTGGCAGAGGGTCGCCCGGTGCGGCCCGCCGGCGAGCGCCTCCTCCACTCCGCGGTGCTGGTAGCCGAGCGCGATCTCGAGGTGCAGCACCTCCTCGCCCGCGCATTGGAAGCGGAAATGCCCCGGCTCGATGATGCCGGCGTGCACTGGACCGACGGCGACCTCGTGCACCTCGCCGCCGCCCACGCGGAAAAACTCCCCCACCGCCGGCGCGTTGCCGGCGGTCCGCCGCACGGGCTTGAGCCAGGGATGCCCCTCCGGCGCGACGCCGTGCTGCTCCCAGACCTCGCGCTCAAACAGGTGCGCCTGCGGATGCGACGCCGTCAGCGCGGGATACGCGCCGGTGAACGGTGTGCTGCGGCCGACGGCGAGCGTATTGTCGGCATCGAAGGCCAGCACCGCCACCAGCCGCACCGCAGGTCCATCCGGCACGCCGAACCACGCGCACAGCCGCGCGCCGCGGGTCAGCTCGGTCGCGGTCGCGCGCACGAACTCCGCCGCCGGCCACTCGGGCACGTCCGCCCACGCGAGCGCGGAGGCGTTGGCCAGCAGGGCGAATGGCGTGGAGGAGCTCACGGGTTGGGAAAGAGTTGGGCGACAGCCGCCGACCAGGCCTCCTGCAGCACCGCCGGGGTGAAAAGGCCCAGCCACAGCGACAAGCCCATCAGCGCCAGCGGCGGCAGGATCACGCCCGCCGATTCCACGAAGCGACGGCCGGCCCGGGTCCCCGGGCGAGGCCGCCCGTCCACGATGCCAAAGACCACCCGGGTCAAGCCGAAGAAGGCGAACAGCAGGCAGCCGAGAAACATCGTGACGGCGAACCCGTGGCCCGGTTGCGCCAGCGCGGCCCGCACCACGCGGAGTTCGCTGAAGAACGGCCCGAACGGCGGCAGCGCGGTCACCGCGAACATGCCGGCCACGAAGATCATCGCCGAGCGCGGGGCGAGCACCGCCATGCCGCGCACCTCGTCCATGGAGGCGGAGCCCGCGGCCCGGCGGATGTTGCCCGCGCTCAGGAACAGCGCGCCCTTGGTCAGCCCGTTGCTCCACACGTGGAACAGGGCCGCCCACACGCCGGCGCCGCCGAGCGCCGCGCCGATGCTCAGGATGCCCATGTGCTCCACGCTCGAATAGGCCAGCATCCGCTTGAAGTCGCGCGTGCCGAGGAGGAACAGCGCCGCCACCAGCATCGAGAACAGCCCGATGACGAGCAGCGTCCGGTCCGCCATCGCGCCCGCCCCGGCGGCGCTGACGACGGCCCGCACGCGCAGGATCGCGGTAAACGCCACGGTGGTGACACCGCCCGCCAGCAGCGCGCCGACGATCGCCGGCGCCTCGCCGTAGGCGTCGGGCTTCCAGGTGTGCATCGGCGCGAGGCCCATCTTGGTCCCGTAGCCGACGAGCAGGAGAACCCAGGCGATCAGCACCCATGGCCGCGAGAGGCCGGCGCCCTGCGCCATCAGGGCCACGAAGGTCAGGTCCCCTTCCCCGCCGCCGTGCAGCGACGCGTAGCCGAGGCAGAACGAGCCGAGCAGCGACAGCGCGATGCCCGTGCCGCCGACCAGCAGGTATTTCCACGTCGCCTCGAAGGCCCGCGGCGTGCCGTTGAAGTGCAGCAGCGGCACCGCCGCCAGCGTGACGGCCTCGGTCGCGATCCACAGGAGGCCCAGGTGGCGCGACTGGTGGCCGGCGCTGAGCAGGCCCAGGATCGCCAGCAACAGGGCGATGAACACGCGGTTCGGCCGCTCCTGCCGCAACCGCAGGTAGGCCACGGCATAGATCGAGCACACAAAGAACAGCAGCGACACCATCGGCAACACGGCCCGCGCCAGCGGATCGAACGCCAGCCACGCGTCCGGCGCCACCGGCGGCGGGTTGAACAGCAGCCAGAAGGTCAGACCCACATGCACGGTCCCGACGGCCGGCAGCAGCCAGGGCCGCGAACGCTCGTCCGGCCAGAGGGCCGCGAGGACCGCCCCGGCAAGGGGCACGATGATGAGGAGGAACGGGATCATTCGCGGAGCGCGGTGAGTTTGCGCGTGTCGAGGGAGTCGAAGGCGCGTTGGATGCGGTCGACGATGATGCCGATGACGAACACGCCGACGGTGAGATCAAGCAGGACCCCCGCCTCCACCAGCAGCGGCGTGGAGTGGATGAGCAGCAGGCCGAAGAGGTAGATCCCGTTTTCCAGGATCAGGTAGCCGCAGACCTGCGCGATGGCCTTGGCCCGGCCGATGAGCAGGATGAACCCGGTCAGCACCGAGGCCAGCGCACCCGGCACCAACAGCGAGCCCGCGTGTTCGGGCAGCAGCGGCAGCGCGCGCGCCAGGGCCACCGCGGCGATCGTGCCGCCGGCCCCCAGCAGGAGGGACGGCACAAAGCCGATGAACGGATCGAGCTCGCGCTCGATGTTGGCCGCCCGCATGGCCCGCCGCAGCAGGCCGGGGATCAGCAGGCCCTTGCCGGCCACGGTGGCCAGCGCGACGGCCGCGACCTGCCAGTCGATCCGTTCCATCAGCAGCGGCATGAGGCCCAGCACCACGCCCTGCAGCGACATCACCCGGATGAGCGACGGCAGCCGGTTGCTGCCCAGCGCGAGCAGGTTCAGGCCCATGGCGAGGCCGATCAGGAGATTGAGATGTCCGTTGTTCATGCGGCGCCCCCCTTCCACGCCACCAGCAGGGCGAACAGGCAGAGCAGCACCGCCGTCGTGAGCAGCAGCGGCACCCGGCGGAAGGCGAACCGCGCGAGAAACGACTCGACCAGGCCCGTGCCGACGGTGACCGCCAGCACGCCCGCGAGCAGCGCGCCCATCTTCGCGAACGGCGAAAGGTCGCCCATCGGCAGGACGGCCTCGGTCAGCAGCACGGCGAAGAGCAGGAGCTTCACCGCCGCCCCGTGCAGGATGGCGGCGAGCGGCGGCCCGCTGTGGTCGAGGATCATGGCCTCGTGGATCATGGTGAGTTCAAGGTGCGTGTTGGGATCATCGAAGGGCACGCGGCAGTTCTCGGCGAGGAGCACGGTGAACAGGCCCGCCGCGAGGAGCGCCGCCCCCGCGCCCGCGGTGGGCTCGAGCATCGCCGCCAGCGACACGCTGCCGGTCTGCACGCTCAGGGAAAGCATGGCGGCGACCAGCGCCGCCTCCGCCAAGACCGCATAGCTGACCTCGCGCGCCGCGCCCATGCCCTCGAAGGCCGAGCCGGTTTCCATCGCGGCCCACGTGGTGGAAAACCGCGCCAGCGCGAGCAGATAGAGCATCAGCAGCACGTCGCCACGGAAACCCCCGTTGCCCATCGGTCCCAGCGGAATCAGCAGCGCCGCGCCGAGCACCGCCACCCAGGCCACGGCCGGCCCCGCCACGAATCCCGGCGAGGCCAGCGTGCTCAGCACGACGCCCTTCCGCCACAAGCGCGCCAGGTCGTAGTAGAGCTGCAGCACGGGCGGCCCGCGCCGGCCGGCGACCCACGCCTTCACCTTGTTGATGACGCCCGGCAGCAGCGGGGCGAGCAGCAGCCACCACGCGAGGCGCGAAATGAAATCGAGGATCACCGTCATGGTGTTCCCTCCAGCGCGACAATGGCGCCCAAAACCGCGAGACCGGTCAGCAGATACAGGATATAGGACTGCAGGCGGCCGTGTTGCAGGCGGCGCACGGCCGTGGACACCCGGAGGACGATCCCGCCGGCCGGCGCGAGCACCCGCTCGAGCACCGTTTCCGGAACATATTCGAGCCGCAGTGCGCGTTCCGGAAACGCGCCGCGCGGCCGCCGCAGGCTCACGGCCGGCTGCAGGATCCAGGCGAACCACGGGACCACCACGCCCGCGAAGGAGCCGCTGGAATATTGCATGTGCGGCGTCGGGGCCGCGTAGGCGCAGTCCCAAGTCAGGCCGCGCCGCAATCCGTTGGCCTGCGTCTTCCGCCAGAGCCAAGCGGCCGTGGCAATGAGCCCCACGGCCAGAACCAGGTGCACCGCCCCCAGCGTGAACAACGGCGTGGGCGCCGGCTCCGGCACCCAGGCCGGATGCCAGACGCCCACCGCGCGGGCCACCGCCGGCCAGAAAAACACCGGCGCCAGCCCGAGCAAAACGCACATCGCGGCCAGCCCGAGCATCGGCGCCCGCATCCGCCAGCCGCTTTCATGCGCCCGCGCGGCCGCCTGCGTGCGCGGCGCCCCGAGGAAGATCATCGCGCCGGCCTTCACGAAACTCGCCAGCGCCAGCGCGCCCGCCATGCCGAGGATGATCGCGGCCAGCATGGCCGCTCCCGCCGCGGGCCCCCGGCCCGTCACCGCGTCGAACAGCCCGAGGTAGACCAGCCATTCGCTCACGAAGCCGTTGAGCGGCGGCAGGCCCGCCACCGCGACCGCCCCGAGCGCGAAGAGACCGGCCGTCCACGGCATGACCCGCCACAGGCCGCCGAGCCGGCTCATCTGCCGCGTGCCCGTCGCGTGCAGCACCGAGCCGGCCCCGAAAAACAGCAGCGACTTGAAGGCCCCGTGGTTCCACACATGGAGCAGCGCGCCGGCGAGCGCCAGCCGGCCCCACGGTGCGTCGCCGTGCGCGGCCGCCAGCAGGGCGCCGCCCACGCCGATCAGGATGACGCCGACATTCTCGACCGAACAGTAGGCCAGCAGCCGTTTGAAGTCGTTTTGCGCAAACGCGAACGCGATGCCCAGCAGCGCGCCCGTCGCGCCGAGCCCGAGCACCACCCAGCCCGCCGCGGGAGGCACCGGCAGCCAGCCGCTGAAGCGCACGATCCCGTAGATGCCCATCTTGATGGCCACCCCGGACAGGATGGCCGATACGTGGCTGGGCGCGTTGGCGTGCGCCGACGGTAGCCAGACATGCAGCGGAAACACGCCGGCCTTTACCCCGAAGCCGAGCAGCGCGAGCCAGAACAGGGGCGCTAGTCCGGCCTGCTCGCGCATGGGCCCGAGTTCCCAGCTGCCGGTGCGGGCCGCCAGCGAGGCGAAGAAAGCGAACAGGCAGACCGTGCCCGCATGCGACGCGGCCAGATACAGCCAGCCGGCCGCGCGCACCTCGCGCCGCGCCCGATCCAGCGTGATCAGGAAATACGCGCTGACGGTGAACAGCTCCCAGCCGAGGAGAAAATGCAGCCCGTTGGACGACACCAGCACCCAGCCCATGCTCAGCACCAGCAGGCACCACCAGGCGCGGCCGCGCGGGGCCGATTTGGGGTAATGTCGGTCCGACCAATATTCGCCGCCATACACCGCCCCGGCTCCGCCCACGGCGCTGAGCAGGGCCAGAAACAGCGCGCTCAGGCCATCGAGCCGCAGATGCAGCGGCTCGCCGCCCACGGGAAACCCGCTGCGCCATTCCCATTCCGCCGCGCCCACCAGCACCAGCAGCGCCGCGCCAAAAGCGGCCGCCGTGCCCGCGACGGTCAGCGCGGGCCAACAGCGCGCATGGCGCGGGCCGGCGGCCGCGCCGGCCGCCAGGCCGGCAGCCGCCAACAGCAGGAGTGGTCCCACCGTCATGAACTCTCCTCTCCTTTTATCCGAACGGAGTCGCTGGCGGCGGCCGCGAGGAAAATCTCCACGTCGCTCGCGCCCTTGACCACCTGTTCGCGCAGCGGACCGTGCGTCAGCGCCCGGCTGAGCCGCCCGAGCAGGTCGAGATGCGCGCGCGGCGAGGGTGCGATGAAGAAAAACAACCGGGTGACCGGCACCCCGTCGGGCGGGGCGGCATCCGGCAGAGCCTCGCGCAGGAGCACCAGCGCCAGTGTGCCGGAATCACGCCCCAAGGCGATGCGGGCGCTCGGATGCGGCAGGGCGAAGCCGCCGCCCACGGGCGCAAGGGTCACGCCCCCCTTCTGCTTCAGTCGCTGGGTGAGCAGCTGGCACACGGGGGCCGTCGCGCCCGGCAACGCGGCCACGACCTTGCCGAACACCGGGGCGGTGTCCGCGGCCGGCACGTCGCGCCAGATCCCGCCCGTGCGCAGCAGCTGCTCGAGCCGGAAGCCGGTCGCGAAGGGTGAACTCGTTTCCGGCGCCAAAAAACCCGCGGAAGTGGCGAGGCCGCGGTTCGCCGCCCATTGCACCACCTGGGCGCGGTCAAACAGCAGCCGGCCGCGGTCCGGCGTATGCGGCAGGCCTTCGTCGCGGATCCAGCCCTCGACGACTTTTTCCGCGACCCCAAACGACTCGGCAATCTGGATGAGATTTAAATACATGGCGGAATTGTGAGTATGAAACGCGGCGGACAGGCCGTCACCCAAAATGTTTTCCGGACGCGGGGCGGACGGAGCGGGTTCATGCGCCACCTCCCGCGAGCACGACGCCTGCCAGCGCCGCGAGACCGACCAGCAGGTAAAACAGATAGGACTGCACGTGCCCGTGCTGGAGGCGGCGCACGGTGGACGAGAGCAGCATCACCCCCGCGCCCGCCGGCTCGACGATCCGCTCCAGCACGGTCTCCGGCGTGTGCTCCGCAAAATCCGCCACGGCCGGAAAGGTGGTCTCCGGGCGGTGTTCATGCCGCTCCGGCCGGAGGACAAAGGCGAACCACTCGGTCAGCGTGGCCGCAAAGGACCCGGCGGTGTATTGCATGCGCGCCGTGGGCGCCGCGTAGCCGCAGTCCCACGTCAGCGCGCGCACCAGCCCGTTGCGGTGCACGAGCCGAAAGAGCCGCCACACCGCCGCCGCCCCCAGCGCGGCCAGAGCCAGGTTGAACGAACCCAGCGCCGAAAGCGGCGCCGGCGCATCGGCACCCGTCCAGGCCGGCCGCCAGGCCGTCACCGCCCGGGCGAGCGCCGGCCAGAAAAAAACCGGTGCCAGCCCGATCACGACGCAGAGCCCGGCCAGCACCGACATCGCGCCCCGCATGGCCGGCCCGCACTCGGCCGCTCGCGCCGCGGCCGCGGAGCGCGGAGCGCCGAGGAATACGACCCCGCACACTTTCACGAAGCACGCCAGCGCGAGCGCGCCGGTCACCCCGAGCAGGATCGCCGCCGGTATGGCCGCCCACGCCGTCGGCCCGCGGGAAACCGTCGCGTCGAAAAGGCCGAGATAGACCAGCCACTCGCTGACAAAGCCATTGAGAGGCGGCAGGCCGCAGATCGCGACCGCGCCAAGGCAGAAGAGACCGGCCGTCCACGGCATGACCCGCCACAATCCGCCCAGCCGGCTCATCTCGCGCGTGCCGGTCGAGTGCAGCACGGACCCGGCGCCGAAAAAAAGCAGCGCCTTGAACAAGCCGTGGTTCCATACGTGCAGCAGCCCGCCCGCCAGCGCCAGCCGGCCCCAGGCCGGATCACCCTGCTCCACCGCCACCAGGGCAAAGCCGAGCCCGATGAGGATGATGCCGATGTTCTCGACGCTGTGGTAGGCCAGCAGCCGCTTGAGATCGTGCTGGCCGAGGGCGAACGCCACGCCCAGCACGGCGCTGGCCACGCCGAGCGCCGCGACCACCCAGCCCGCGCCGGACGGCACCGGCAGCCAGCCGCTGAAACGGAGCAGGCCGAAGATGCCCAGTTTGATCGTCACGCCCGAGAGGATGGCGGAGACATGGCTCGGGGCGTTCGCATGCGCCGACGGCAGCCAGATGTGCAGGGGAAAAAGGCCGGCCTTCAGGCCGAAGCCGAACAGCGCGAGCCAGAACAACGGCGCGAGCTCCGGGTGCCCGTGCACCGGCCCGAGTTCCCAGCTGCCGGTCCGGGTGGCGAGGAGCGAGAAAAAGGCGAACAGCGCGAGCACCGCCGCGTGCGAGGCGCCGAGATACAGCCAGCCCGCCGCGCGCACCTCGCCCCGCTGCCGGTCGAGCGTGATCAGGCAATACGCACTGAGCGTGAATAGCTCCCAGGCGATGAGAAAATGCAGGCCGTTCGCCGCGACGAGCACGAGGCCGATGCTGGCCAGCAGCACGCTCCACCAGACGCGGCCGACAGGCGCCGAGTGCGGATGCGAGGCGTCCGGCCAGTAGCCGCGGGCATACACGGTGGCGGCGCCGCCGACGACCGCCAGCAGGGCCAGGAAAAACGCGCCGAGCCCGTCGAGCTGGAAGTGCAGCCTCTCGCCGCCCACCGGGAAACCGCTGCGCCACTCCCAATCGGCCCCGCCGGACAGGACGCACGCCGCCGCCGCGAGCGCAGCGACGGCGGCCGTGAGCGACGCCAGCAACCAGAGGCGCGGGGCCCAGTTGCCGGCGACAATTGCGACCGCAGAGCCGAGGACGGCGACGAACAGCAGCGGTCCGGGGTTCATAGCCGGAAAGGTGCACCCGATCCACTCCGGGTTCCAGCCGCAATGTCTCCCCGCCACAGCAGTCGGGCGGAAGGGGGCGCGACACTGTGGGGAGATTTCATGCGGCCCGGCCGGAATTGGGAGGCGGCGGTTTCGTCTCGTTGAGGATCCGGTTGGTCCGCTCGAGCGCGTCGGTCAGTTCCCGCCGCGCCGACTCGAGCTGCTGCTTCTCCGCGTGGAGCGCGCCCGGCTCGTCCGGCGCCATGGGCACGGGCGGCAGGCCGAGGATCTCCCGTGCGCGCGCCAACGAGGCGTCGATGTGCGGGCAGACATTCTCCCGGCCCAGCCGCTCCAGGAACCCCGCGTTCTCCATCACGGCCAGCGGCTGCGTGTGCGGTCCGCTCAGGATCAGGTGCTTGCCCTTGGCCCGGAGCTTGAGGTGCAGGTCCTCGAGCGCCTGGAGCCCGGTGGCGTCCATGGCCAGCACCTTGCGCACGCGTAGGATCAGGACGTCCGGCTCCTGCTTCGCCCGCTTGAGCTCGTCGTCCAGCTTGTCGACGACGCCGAAAAAGAACGCACCGAACACGCGGAAGATGAGCACGCCCTCCGGCACCGACTTCCCCACCAGCGAGTGGTGGGAGCCCTCGGTCTCCGTGGCCTCGTCCACCGCGGTGATCTTGGATGTCTCCGAGATGCGTTTCACCATCAGCAGCGCGGCCAGCACCACGCCGACCTCCACCGCCAGCGTGAGCGTCGTGAGCACCGTGAGCCCGAAGGTCGCGAGAAAGATCGAGGAATCGCTGAACGGCCAGCTCGCCAGGCGAAGGAATTGTTTCCAAGCCACCATGCGGTAGGCGGCCACCACCAGGATGGCGCTCAGCGTGGCCAGCGGGATGTAGCTGATCAGGGGCGCCGCGACCAGCAGCACGAACAGCAGGAGCAGCGAATGCACCAGCGCCGCCACCGGCGTCCGGCCCCCGGCGCGCACATTGGACACCGAGCGCGCCACCGCGCCCGTCACCGGCAGGCAGCCGAAGAGCGGCCCGACCATGTTGGCCACGCCCTGCCCGATCAGTTCCTGGTTGGAGTCATGGCGCTCGTCCAGCATGCCGTCGGTCACGACGGCGCAGAGCAGCGCCTGCATGGCCACCAGCAGCGCGATGGTGAACGCCGGCTGGATCAGCTCCCTGACCGTCGCCCAGTCCGCCTGCGGCAGCTGCAGGGACGGCAAGGAACCCGAAAAGGCCCCGAACTCCGAGCCGATGGTCGCGATGCCCCAGTATTGGTGCAGGCCGAGCCCGGCCGCGGCGGCCACGCCGACCACGAGCGCCACCATCGCCCCGGGCACGTGGCGCGAGAGCCGCGCGGGCCAGAGCCCGATCATGGCCACCGAGACCACAGCCAGGGCCGCCGTCGGCCAGTGAATGGAGTCGAGGTGGGTGGCGAGCAGCCGGATCTTGCCGACAAAGTCGACCGGCAGCTTCGCCACCGGCAGGCCGAGGAAATTCTTGATCTGCGAGCTGAGGATCAGGATGGCGATGCCCTTGGTGAACGCGCGGGACACCGGATAGGGAATGAAACGGATGATCGAACCCAGCCGGGCGAAGCCCATCAGGCACAGCATCGCGCCCGCCATGATCGTGCAGAGGAACAGGCCGGGGAGACCGAACCCCTGGATGATGCCGTAGGTGATGATGACAAACGCCCCCGTCGGCCCGCCGATCTGGGCGCTCGACCCGCCGAGCAGCGCGATGAGCCCCCCGCCGATGATCGCCGTGTAAAGGCCCTGCTCCGGCTTCATCCCCGAGGCGATGGCAAACGCGATCGAGAGCGGGAAGGCGATGATCATCACGTTCAGCCCCGCCCGGGCGTCCGTGCGCAACCGGCTCCAGGAATAATTTTTCCGGAAATCCAGCAACCGCGGGTGAAATGCCATGTGGGTTTCGCTCATACGCCCTATAACATTCCATTCTGGAGCCGCGGGCGGCGCAGACAAGAGCCCCCTTTCGCCATTTCTTGCTTATTAGGACGCGGCCCTTGCGCCATTACCCACGCCAAGTGAAGGCGTGGCACAGCGCCACCCCGGCGGCGTCGGCCTCGTCGAACGCCATCGCGCGGCCGTGGCCCAGCAGCCCCATCACCGAGCGCGCCATCTGGTCCTTGCTCGCCCGGCCGTGGCCGACCACGGCCAGCTTCACGCGCAGCGGCGCGTATTCGAATATTTCCTTCTGCCGCAGCGCCGCCGCCGAGATCGCCGCCCCGCGCGCCGCGCCCAGGATCTGGGCCGTCTGGAAATTCTGCACGTAGATCGTCTGCTCGAGCGCGACGTGCGGCGGGTCGAACTCGGCGACGAACGCGGCCACCGCCCGGTGGATCTCCCCGAGGCAGTGCGCCATCGGGTGCTTCGCCGGCAGCCGGATCGTCTGGCAGCGGAGCAGCACCGGCGGCCGGCCCGGGACGAATTCGATCAGGGCCAGGCCCGTGCCGCGCAGGCTGGGGTCGATGCCGAGCACGCGCCCGTGGAAGGCCGGCCGCTGCAGCGTGGGCGCGTCGGGCCATGCCTTGGACGCGAGCTTGCCCTCGAGTTTTGCCTTCCACATCTGTCTGACGGAGCTGCGCGCCATTTGAACGACCACGAAACACACGAATCCCGCGAAAGAAAAGCCGTGATTGCGTCCGGCGCCCCGCCGGCGCTTCCGGCTTGTCGTCGGGCATCGCCCTTCGGCAGTCTGAGGCGTGACCGCCGACCGCGATGAATAAGCCGAGACCCGACTGGGAACTTCCCCCCGGCCAGTCCTCCCTTCCGGCCACCAGCCGCTGGAGCCGGTGGCGCGCGCGCCTCGCGGCCTTCCACCTGCGCGACTACTGGTGGCACCTCCTCGATCGCTGGGAATCGCATCGCTCCTTCCGCCTCTGGCTCTATGGCTCGCTGACCGTGCTGCTGCTCGCGGCCGGCGCGGTGCTCTGGGGTTACCCGCGCTGGACGAAGCGCAACTCCGTCCGCCTCGCGCACCAGTGGCTCGCCAGCGGCCACTACAAATACGCCGTGGAGGCCGTCGAGGAGGCCATGCTCGTTGCGCCCGAAAGCCCCGAGCCCTGGACAATCGCGGCGGACCTGGCGCGCATCGGCAAGCAGCAGGAAAGAGCGGCGGAGTATGCGCGCCACGCCGCCGCCCTCGCCCCGGAAAACCCGGCCCTGCAGATCGCCTGGGCCGCCGACGCGCTCCGGGCCGGGCTCAGGGCCGACGCCGAACTCGCCCTCGGCCGGGCGGGCACCGAGCAGCTTGCGGCCTCGCCCGACGCGCAGCGCATCCTCGGCGAACTGGCCCGCCGCGATGGGCGGCTGACTGCGGCGAAGAACCATTTTGAAGCGGCCCTCGCCCTCGACGGCCCGGTCGCGGTCGACGAGGTGCCGCTCGGCGTGGTCCTGCTCAACGCCACCAACGCGGCGGAGCGGCGGCGCGGCCTGCTGCTGCTGACCAAGTGGACCGACGACCGCGAGTGGGGCGCGACGGCCCTGCGCACCCTCCTGCAGGACGCGCTGCTCCGCAACGAACGCGCGCCGCTGCTGAAGTGGGCGGAAGCCCTGCGCGCCAATCCCGGCTGCACGCTGGCCGACATGGGCAACTGCCTGCTCGCGCTGTCGCGCGCGGACGAGACCCGTTTCGCCACGGTGCTGGCGGCCATGGAGAAGGACCACGCCGCGACGCCCAAGGCCGCGGCCCAGCTCATCAGCTGGCTGAACCAGATCGGGCGCAGCGCCGAGGCCGTTCGCTGGCTGGCCGTGCTGCCGGCCGCCGGCCTGCAGCGCCCGCCCGTGGCGGTCGCCGCGGCGGAGGCCCTGCGCCTGACCGCCGACTGGCCCGGCCTGCAGGCACTGACCCAGAAAAAGGACTGGGGTCAGGAAGCCGACTTCCTCCGCTGGGCCTACGGCTTTCAAGCCGCGCGGATGCTCGGCGACACCGCCCAGGCGGACGATCTCTGGCGCACGCTCTACAGCCACGCGCAGCTCAACAGCGTCCACGCCCTGTTCGCGGCGTCGACCCTCTACAGCTGGGGCCGGGTGACGGAGGCGGAGGCGATCTGGTGGCGGACCGCGAACCAGGAAGGCCAGATCGCCATCGACGCGCTCGGCTCGCTGGCGCGGCATTACCAGGTGACGCGTGACGCCGACGGACAATACCGGGTGTTCCGCCAGCTGCATTTGCTGCAGCCCGGCAACCCCGAGGTAGGGAATAATTTCGCCTTCTTCGCCGCCCTGACCAGCCGCGAGCAGCGGCAGGCCGAGCAGGTCGCCCGCGCCAATCTCGAGCGAGACCCGCGCAATCCGGTCTATGTCGCCACCTGTGCCTTTACCCTGCTCATGCAGAACAAGGCCGCCGAGTCGCTCGCGCTGCTGAAACCGATGGCCGGAGAGGCCCCCAAGTCCCCCGTGCTCGCCTTTGCCTACGGCCTGGCACTCGCCAACAACGGACGGAAAACCGAAGCCCGCGCCCTGTTGAGCGGACTGCCGCCGGACTCGCTCACCACGCAGGAAGTGGAGCTGATCCGGACGACCCTAGCCGACTGATGGCGCATCCGTCCCGCGGCGTCGCAGCCGGCGCCAGCCGAAAATGCCCAGGGCCGCGACGACCGGCAGGTAAGAGCCGACCTCGGGGATCACCTTGCCGTCGATGGTCACACCCGAGCCAACCTGATAGACAAGAAGGCCGCTGGGATTAAGCGCGTTGGAGCCGTTGGTGCCCGTCTGGCTGTTGGTGTTGGCCACCACCACGTAGATGTAGTTCGTGCCGATGACGAAACTGGAGTTGTTGACACCGCCGCCCGAGGTGCTGTTGCCCAGGGCGAAAGAGGTCGTGTTGTTCCACGCGCTGGTTCCGCTGGCGGATGAATTCGTGCCGCCGGCGGAAATCACGCCGCTGCTGTTGACGGTCGGGGACGACGCCGGGTTCACATAAACCGCATAGGAATCGTCGGCCGCAATCGTCATCGAGATCTGGATGTTGTTCGTCACCGTGCCGCCGCCCGTGCCGGAGACCGTGAAGGCCAGCCGGTAGACGTAATAGGCGCTGTTGGTGCCCTGCGTGCCGTTGCCCGGCAGATAATCGCCGCCAATGTTCGTCGTGCCGCCGGTCTGCGCGGTGCTCGCACCCGGCGCAGTGATCCACTGGGCCGAACTGGTGTTCGGGGTGTAAGCCGCGTCAATATAGCTGCTGCTCAAAACATAGGCCGAACCCGTGTAGGTGCTCGTTCCGGTGTAGGTCGCACCGTTCACCAAGGCATAGGTCACCTTCCAGTTCGCGTCCGTCGCACCGCCGGCGGCCAAACCCCCGCTGGAATTAGTGCCAGTGTAATAGAGCCCCGTGACGTTCGTGGCGGAACCCGCAAAAGCCCGGCTGCCGAACTGCACGCAAAGTGCGATCAGCGCGAAACGGACGAAGGTGCGGATGTTCAGGCTCACGACTTATATCTAGGGTATTACTCCTATATTTCAATGAGTATACTCTGCAGAAATATATGCATCTGAATATAAGATATTTGGGATTCTTTTTGCGTCAAAACACAAGCAATTTGACCGCAGCAATCCCGGTCAGTATCAGGGCCATCGCCTCGAAAATCCGCTGGTTCATCCGAGCCGCGGCGTAACGGCCCAGCAGGCAGCCTGCGATGACGGCCGGAGCGAGTTTTAAATTCAACATCAGGCTGGCGGGATTGATCAGGCCGAGGTTCACCATGAACGGAACCTTGAACCAATTGAGCAGGAGAAAAAAAACGGCGTTCGTCCCGAGGAATCCGAGCTTCGGCAGGCGCATCGCCAGCAGGTAGATCGTCATGACGGACCCGGCCGCGTTGGCCACGAGCGTCGAGAAACCGGCCAGCAGCCCGGTGCCGGCCGCGACCCAGAGCGGAGCGTGCGCCGCCTCGCTCTCGACGACCGCCGGCCGCGACTTGCGCCAGTAGTGCACGGCGATCATCAGCGCGAGGATGCCACCCACCAGCCGCTTCGCCTGCAGGTCGTTGATGCGCCCGAGTGCCAGCCAGCCGAGCACGACGCCCGCCGCCGTCCACGGGAAAAGTTTCCCCAGGTGCCGCCACTCCGTGTGCCGACGGTAAAGCAGCACACCGAACACGTCGCCGAGGATCAGCATCGGCAGGATAACGCCGGTCGACTGCCGTGCGGGCATCACGTTCGCGATCAGGCCGACGAACAGGATGCTCAGGCCCGCGATGCCGGTTTTCGACAACCCAACCACGAAGGCGCCCGCGAAAAGCAGCGCCCATTGCCACGGCTCGAAGGTCATGGCGGCGCAGCCTGCGGGGCGATCACCCCGTTGGCCACCTGCAAAACCTGCCAGCCGCCATCCGCGGCCGGCCGGCTCGTGCCCGTCGCGATGACCTGCGGGTCGCCTTCCAGGGATTCCCAGAATTTCCTCCGTCGCTCCGGATCCAGTTCGCCGAGCACATCGTCGCAGAGCAGCACGGGGGTGACGCCGCCCTTGGTCTTGAAATAGGCGGCCTGCGCGAGCCGCAGCGCGATCACGAGGCAGCGCTGCTGGCCCTCGGACGCAAACTGCTTCGCCGGCCGCCCGTTCAGCAGCAGGTCCAGGTCGTCGCGGTGCGGGCCCCGCTCCGTGGACTTGAGCAGCGTGTCGCGCGGCCGGGCCTTCACGAGGGCTGCGGCGAACTCGCCGCTCGTCGCGTGCGCCGTGTCCGGCGCGTAGATCAACCCGGCCGACTCCCCTTCCGGCACCAGGCGCGCGTGCGCCACCCGGAACAATTCGCTCAGCTCCGTGACACCGGCGGCGCGTTTCGCCACGAGTGTGACCGCATGCGCCGACAATTCGTGCTCGAACGCCTCCAGCGCGCCGAGGTCGCGCCCGCCCTGCTTGAGCAGCATGTTCCGCTCGGCGACCGCCCGGGTGTAGGACGACAACGCGGCGAGGTAGCCGGAATCCATCGCGGCCAGCGTCAGGTCCAGCCAGCGGCGCCGCAGCGAAGGCGAGCCGCGCAGGAACTGGTTGTCGTGCGACGAGAAGACGACCGTGGGAAACTTGCCGATGAAGTCCGCGAGCCGTGTCACCTTCCCCTGCTCCCACATCACCTCGCGGCCCTCGGGCGTGAGCGTGACGGTGATCCGGCTCTCGCCGAACCGCTCGTGCTCGACCGTGAAGGCCATCCCCGCCTGCGCCTGACCGAGGCCAATGAGCGCGCGCGTCTCCGCCGCGCGGAACGAGCGCAGCGCCGTCACGTAGCCGGCCGCCTCGAGGAAATTCGTCTTACCCTGCGCGTTCGCCCCGACCAGAAAGGTGCGACGCCCCGCCAGCTTTACTTCGACGAGCGGCAGATTGCGGAAGCCTTGCAGAGTGATCTTTTGGAAACGCACGAGCCGCGCACGTTTGGCGCGCGCGGGCTTGCTTGCAAGCCGCCCGTCGGTTTCCGTCATAGCTTAGCGGGCCCCACCTCGAACCACCCAGAACTCCATGTTTCGCATCCTTGGCGCCGCGCTGGCGCTCTTTGTTGCCACGACCCGACTCCATGCCGATCCCATTCCGATCCGCACTTTCCTGACGCCGCCAGGCTACAGCCAGCCGAGAATTTCACCGGACGGGAAAAAACTCGCGCTGCTGGTGCACAATGACAATCGCGAGCAGGTCGTATTACTGGACTTGGCTACCATGCAACCGGAGCAAGTCGGACTCGTTGAGCTTGGCGGCATCTTGGACAATTGTTGGTGGAAGGGAAACGACACCCTGCTTTTGCATCTCACCAACGACCAGGGTCGCGGATTTTTTCGGAGCCTCAATGTCCGGACCAAGGCGGCAAACTCACTCAGCTCCATGAACAATTCATACAGTGGGCTGATCAATCCCCTACCGGACGATGCAAACAACGTGTTGATTTTCACAATCGAGAATGGGAACGAGCTGCACCGCATGGATGTGCATGCCGGCAAGATGACACCCGTCGAGAAAGGGCAGCACGATGTCATCAAATGGCTGACGAATACCCGGGGTGAGCCGGTAGCTATCCTTGGCCTGAACAAAAAGAAGGAGTGGTTTCTCCTGTTTCACAAATCCGCCAATTCCGATTGGAGCAGACTCCCGCTTGGTTCGTCGGAACAGCCCGACTTCTATCCCGTCGCCGTGCATCAGGATCAACATCGACTGATCGGGTGGGATTATGCCTCCGACAACACCACGCGGGCCATGGTCCTCGATCCGGCAACCGGCAGCAAAGAAACCCTGTTTCAAGTGAAGGACGTCGATCTCGATAGCTACGTGGGTTGGAGCGATGACGTGACGCGTGTTATTGGCATCGATTATGAAACGGACTTTCCGCAGCGATATTATTTGGATCCAGCCAGCGCCGCTTTGCTGGCCAAGATCGCAGCCGCGCTGCCAGCGGGTCGGGTTAACGGCATCGTCAGCGAATCCCAGGATGGTTCCGTCCTCGTCGTCCATTCCAGGTCAGATCGAACCATGGGCGAATATTATCTGCTGAACCAGAAGACCATGAAACTCACTCCCCTCGGTCCCTGCCAAGGCAATCTGCCCGAGAGCGCCATGTCCCCCACCCGCGCGTTCCACTACACTTCCCGCGATGGGCTCCAGTTGAGCGGCCGCATCGTTCTGCCGACGACATCCCCCTCGACCAAACCGCCCCTTATCCTGATGGTTGGCCCTTTCCTCAACGGTCCGCGCACGCGCTATCAATTCAACAGCGAGGAACAACTGCTCGCCAGCCGCGGGTATGCCGTGGCCCGCATCAACTGCCGCGGCGTGCCTGGATTCGGCCGGCAGTTGCTCCAAGCCGGAGACCAACAACTGTTCAGCGGCATGCCGAACGATTTGGAGGATGGCGTGCGCTGGTTGATCGACCAAGGCTGGGTCGCGCCGCGCGTCGCGGTGTTCGGTCATTCAAGCGGCGGCCTGCTCGCGCTGCAACTCGCGGCCCGGCCGGAGCCATTCGCCGCTTGGATTAACTTTCGGGGACTCATGCGCCCCATGCAGCTTGATTACCGCGGCCTTGTCTTCAGTGCGGATCGAGAAGATGAGGTGAAACAAGCACTGGGCGGGAGAAGAGCGGCCTGGAACTTCAGGGAATCTGCGGCCCAATCGGTGGAATCGCTTCACGTGCGTGTGCCCGCTTTCCATGTGTATGCACCCGTTGATTATAACATGCCGACATACGATAACACCAACATGGACACTGCCGAAGGCTACGCCAAGCGTTCTCAGCAGCCTTACGTTTCTGTGCTGCTCCATGACTGGCGCTACAATCAAAAGCACTACAACGACAATTCCCAGCAAGCGGACTTGGAGCAACGCATCGAAACCTACGCCGGGCTTCTGGACTTCCTGTCCAAATACCTGCCCGTGACCGCGCCGGCGGCGGGCCGGTGATTTGGTTCTTGCGGACGGGCGCGCGGGTGGGCTTGTTGGCCACCTTATGAGCAAAGACACCGCCGCCAACGAAGTCGCCGTGCTGAAGACCAGCTACGGCGAGATCACCATCGCCTTCTGGTCCGACGTCGCCCCGGCCACCGTCGAGAATTTCAAGAAACTCGCCCGCGCCGGCTTTTATGACGGCACGGCGTTCCACCGCATCATCAAGGGCTTCATGATCCAGGGCGGCTGCCCCAACACCAAGGCCGGCGAGACGGGCATGCCCGGCACCGGCGGCCCCGGCTACAAGATCAAGGCCGAGTTCAACAAGAAGGCCCACGTCCGCGGCGTCATCTCGATGGCCCGCTCCGCCCACCCGGACTCCGCCGGCTCGCAGTTCTTCCTCGTCCACGGCGACGCCAAGTTCCTCGACAACCAATACACCGCCTTCGGCCAGATCATCAAGGGCGACGAGGTCCTCGAGCAGCTGGCCAACGTCCCGACGAAGTCCGGCGGCGGCGGCGAGAAAAGCACGCCCATCGAGCGCGTCGAGCTTGAGAGCGTGAAGATCGTGGCGCAGCCGTAAGGCGCGCCACGCCGCGGCCTGAAACGGACCACCGCGGCGACCCGGCCCGCGCCGACCGGCGCGGGCTTTCTTTTGTTCACCCCTCGCCGCCCGGCTGCGCGAACTCCGCCGTGACCGTCTCACAGAGGCCGACAAAGGTCTCTTCGCCGAGCGACAGCCGCCGGCCGCGCAGATGCGCCACGCCCCAGCGGCGGCGCAGCTTGCGTTTGCCCAGCGGCAGCGACACCAGCGCACCCGCCGCGATCTCGGCCCGCGCCACCCACGGGGCGAGCACGCCGATCCCGAGCCCGACCTTGGCCAGCTCCTTGATCGCCTCCATGCTGCCGAGCTCGAGGAAGTTCGCGAGCGGCAGGCCCTCCTCGCGGAAATAGTCCTTCACCAACCGGAACGTGTAGCTCGTCTGGTTATAGAGAATCAGGGTCTGGTCCTGGAAGTTCGCCCGCTGGAACCGCCCGGCCTTCGCCCACGGGTGCACCGGCGCCACGAGGAATCGCATCTCGTCCTCGAACAGCGGCACGAAGGCCAGTTCCTTCCGGCCCGCGGGCTCGATCATCAGCGCGACATCGACGCGCCCCTGCTGCAGCAGCTCCACCTGCTGCCCATGGTCGCCGGGCTCGATGGATATGACGCACTTCGGAAAGCTCTGCTTAAACTCGCGCAGCACGCCCGGCAGGATGTATTGGCAGGCGGTCGTGCTGGCGCCGATCCGCAGCCGTCCATGGCCCCAGCGCGAAAGCTCCTCCAGGCCCAGCCGCGCATTTTTCATCTCCGCCATGATCTTCTCGACGTGCCGCAGCAGCTGCTCGCCCGCCTGCGTCAGGGTCACGCGGCGCCCGGCGCGCTCGAAGAGCCGGCAGCCCGCCTGCTCCTCCAGCGCCTTGATGGCGTGGCTGATGGCGCTCTGCGTCAGGTGCAGCTCGTGCGCCGCCTGCGTGAAGCTGCCGAGGCGCGCGAGCGCCGCGAAGGCCTGTAGCTGGCGGGTGTCGAAGACTTTGGCTTTCATGGATGCTGGGCCAGGACCGGCATGAACGGGGTTCATGCCAATCATGAATTCTTTAAACAGCAGTAATCAGGCCAACGGGCCGGGCTGGCATGCGACGGGCTTTCATCCGGGGCAGCCATGCCCACCTCCGCCCAGTCCTCCGCCACTGCCCGCCGCCCCCTGCGCCTGGGCTTCCTGGCGCTGACGGACGCCGCGCCGCTGGTCGCCGCGCAGGAACTGGGGCTCTTCGCGCACTACGGCCTGACCGTGCGGCTCAACCGTGAGATCGGCTGGGCCACGGTCCGCGACAAGGTGAGCTTCGGCGAGCTCGACGCCGCGCCCGCGCCCGCGCCGATGCTCTGGGCGACCCAGCTCGGCCTGGGCTGCGCCGCGACGGACGTCTGCACCGCGCTGGTGCTCAACCTGCACGGCAACGCGATCACCCTTTCCAACCGCCTGCGGACCGCCGGGGTGACCGACGCCGCTTCGCTCCGCGCCGAGGCGCTCCGCCGCCGTGGCGAGAACAAGCTGACCTTCGGCGTCGTGTTCCCGTTCTCCACGCACCACCTCCTGCTCTGCCAGTGGCTCCGGACCGCCGGCCTTGAGCCGGAACGCGATGTGCACATCGCCGTCGTGCCGCCGGCCCAGATGTTCCGCAACCTCGAGGCCGGCACGCTCGACGGCTACTCCGCCGGCGAACCATGGAACACCCTCGCCGTGCAGCGCGGTGAGGGCTGGTGCCCGGCCTGGAGCGCGGCACTCTCTCCCGGCCACGTGGAAAAGATCCTCATGGTCCGCGCGGATTTCGTCCGCGCCCGCGCGACCGAGCACACAGCGCTCGTCGCCGCCCTCGCCCACGCCGCCGCCTGGTGCGACGAGCCGCATCACCGGGCGCAACTCGCCGAGATGCTCGCCTCTCCGCTCTACCTCAACCTGCCGTCCAAGGTCATCCTCCCGGCGCTGAGCGGCCGCTTCGCCTGCGGCCACGGCCGCACCGAGAGCGTGCCCGACTTCCACGTGTTCAGCCGCGGCGACGCCAACGCCCCGACCGCCGCGCGCGCCTCCTCCCTTCAGTCCGAGCTCGTCGCCAGCGGCCTCGTCCCGCGCGCGCTCGCCCACCCCAGCTTACCCCGCCGTCTCTTTCGCGAAGACCTCCATCGCGAAGCCCTCGCCCACCTCGACCCTCATGCCAACCACACCAACCAGCTCCCCGGCGGGACGCCCGTCACCGCTTAGCCGCCGCCAATTCCTCACCCGCAGCGCCGTGCTCACCGGCTCCGCCGCCCTCTGGGCCGCCCTCGGCAACAAAAGCTGGGCCGCCACCGCCGCGCCGGCATCGGACGCGCCCGAGGTCGCCGACCTCAACTTCGGCATCATCGCCCTCACCGACTGCTCGCCCATCGTCATCGCGCACGAGAAGGGCCTGTTCAAGAAATACGGCATCAATTCCACGGTCACGAAGGGTGCCAACTGGGCCGCCATCCGCGACAACCTCTCGAGTGGTTCGATCCAGGCCACGCACATGCTGATCGGCATGCCGCTCGCCTCGACCATGGGCCTGCTCGGCTCACCGAAGAAGCCGATGGTCATTCCCTGGCTCATGAACCGCAACGGCCAGGCCATCACCCTCAAGTCCGAATGGAAGGGCAAGGTCGGCGCCGACCCGAAGGCCATCAAGCCGTTCGCCGACGAGGCCAACAAGCTCGGCGAACCGCTGACCTTCGCCATGACCTTTCCGCCGGGCACCCACGCCATGTGGATGCGCTACTACCTCGCCGCCGGCGGCATCCACCCCGACAAGGACATCAACCTCATCGTCGTCCCGCCCGCCCAGATGGTCGCGAACATGAAGATCGGCAAGATGGACGGCTTCTGCGTGGGCGAACCCTGGAACGCCCGCGCCATCGCCGACAGCATCGGCTACACCTCCGTCTCCACGCAGGACCTGTGGAAGGACCACCCCGAGAAGGTCTGCGCCTTCAGCGAGGAGTTCGCGCTCAGGAATCCCAAGACCGTCAAGGCCGTGCTCAAGGCCCTGCACGAGGCCAGCATCTGGCTCGACGACCTCGCCAACCGCCCCGAGCAGTGCGAGATCGTCTCCAGGGCGACCTACATCAACTGCCAGAAGGAGATCATCCTCGGCCGCCTGCAGGGCCACTACGACTACGGCGACGGCCGCAAGAAGGAGGACGAATCCTACATGCACTTCAGCAAGCGCAACTGCAACTATCCGCAGGCCAAGTATGCGAAGTGGTTCATGTCGCAATACCGGCGCTGGGGCATGGTCACCGGCGCACCCGACTACGACGGCATCGCCAAGCGCGTCATGCGCGCCGACCTCTACGAGGAGGCGATGAAGGAGGTCGGCTACGCCCACGGCGGCGCCGACCAGGCGCCCGAGACGCTCTTCGACGGCATCACCTTCGACCCGGCAAACCCCGAGGCCTACGCCACCGGCTTCGCGGTCAAGACGCTCAAGGGCTGAGCCCCGGCCCGCTTCCCCATGAAACCGTTCAAACTCGACTGGCTGATCCTGCCACTGGTGGGCATCGGCCTCGTCCTCGCGCTCTGGGCCATCTCGAGCAGCACCTGGGCGACCAACCTGCCCTCGCCGCTGAAGACCTGGCAGGCCAGCCGCGACTACATCGTGGAGCCCTTCGCCAAGCGCGGAGAGATGGACCAGGGCATCCTGCGTTTCACCTGGTATTCGCTCGTGCTCGTGGCGCAGGGCTACGGCATCGCGCTGCTCGTCGGCACCCCGATCGGGTTCTGCCTCGGGCTCTCGAAGACCTTCACCAAGATCTTCGATCCGATCATCCAGATCCTGCGTCCGGTCTCTCCTCTCGCGTGGCTCCCGCTCGGCCTCGTGCTGTTCATGGGCGCGGGCAAGCAGGCCGGCACCTACGGCGCGCTCTTCACCATCGCCATCTGCGCCATGTGGCCGACGGTCCTCAACACCGCCGTCGGCGTCCGCGCGGTGCCGCAGGATTTCCTGAACGTCGGCCGCGTGCTCAAGCTCTCGCGCTGGAAGATGCTCACGAAGATCCTCATCCCCGCGACGCTGCCCTACATGTTCACGGGCTTCCGCCTCTCGCTCGGCATCGCGTGGCTCGCGATCGTCGCCGCCGAGATGCTCACCGGCCGCCCCGGTGCCGGCGGCTTCCTCTGGCAGGAATACAACGCGCTCATCTACGAGCACATCATCCTCTCGATCATCACCATCGGCCTCGTCGGCTTCGGCCTCGACCGCCTGATGGGCCTCGTCGAGCGGCGCTTCAAGTCCATTTGACCCAGGTCAAGGCACTTCGCGTCCGCCCGGTATAGACTCTTCCCACTTCATGGCCTTCCTCGAACTCACCAACGTCTGCAAGTCCTTCGGCGGCGCGCCGGTGCTCTCGGGCGTGAACCTCGCCATCGAGCGCGGCGAGTTCGTGGCCATCGTCGGCTATTCCGGCTCGGGCAAGACCACGCTGATCTCGCTCATCGCCGGGCTCACGCGCGCCGACGCCGGCACCGTCCGGCTGAACGATCTCGACATCACCGGGCCCGGGCCGGACCGCGGCATCGTGTTCCAGAATTACTCGCTGCTGCCCTGGCTCACCGTGTTCGAGAACATCGCGCTCGCCGTGGACCAGGTTTTCCCCAACCACACACCAGAGAAACGAAAGCTCCTGGTCGAGGCCGCCATCGCCACGGTCAACCTCACGCCGGCCCGCGACAAGCTGCCGCGCAACCTTTCCGGCGGCATGCGCCAGCGCGTCTCCGTGGCCCGCGCCCTCGCCATGGACCCGCAGGTGCTCCTGCTCGACGAGCCGCTGTCCGCGCTCGACGCCCTCACCCGTGCCACGCTCCAGGACGAGTTCGAGCGCATTTGGGAGAAGGACCGGAAGACCGTCGTCCTCATCACCAACGACGTCGACGAGGCGCTCCTGCTCGCCGACCGCATCATTCCTCTCACACCGGGGCCGGGGGCGCACCTCGGGCCGTCGTTTCCCGTTTCCCTCGTCCGGCCCCGCGACCGCAAGGCGCTCAACCACGACCCCGAGTTCAAGCGCCTCCGCGCCCTCGTGACCAACGAACTCCTCGGCTACAGCGCCCGCCGCCGGGCCACGGTCACGCGCAAGCTCGTCCTCCCCGACATCCTGCCCGAGGACCTCGACCGTCCGCCGGTCCGGCGCCGCCCGCTCCGCCCTCACGAAATCAAGGAGACCGAGGTCTCCCTTGGCACCTGACCCGCCCGCATTCACCGATGTCCTCCTTTCTCGAAATCTCCCGCCTCGGCAAGACCTACGACACCCCGAAGGGCCCGGCGGTCATCGTGGAAAACTTCGACCTGCGCATCCGCAAGGGCGAGTTCATCACGCTCATCGGCCACTCGGGCTGCGGCAAGTCCACCGTGCTCTCGATGGTAGCCGGCCTGACCGAGGTCACCAGCGGCGGCATCATCCTGACCGGCAAGGAGGTCATCGGCGCCGGACCGGACCGCGGGGTCGTCTTCCAATCCCCCTGCCTGCTCCCGTGGCTGACCGCCTTCGAGAATGTGATGCTCGGCGTCGACCAGGTCTACTACACGGCCGACGCCACCGAGCGCCGGCAGATCGCCGAGTATTTCCTGACCGTCGTCGGCCTGGCCGAGTCGATGCACCGCAAGCCCGCCGAGCTCTCGCAGGGCATGCGGCAGCGCTGCGGCATCGCCCGGGCCTTCGCGCTCTCCCCCAAGGTGCTCCTGCTCGACGAGCCCTTCGGCATGCTCGACTCCCTCACGCGCGTCGAGTTGCAGGAGGTGCTGCTCGATCTCTGGCAGAAGGACCAGAAGACGGCCCTCATGGTCACGCACGACGTCGACGAGGCGCTCTTCCTCTCGGACCGCATCGTGATGATGACGAGCGGGCCCGCCGCCACCGTGGGCGAGATCCTCGAGGTCAAGTTTCCGCGCCCCCGCTCGCGCCAGCAATTGCTCGAGGACCCCGAATACTACCGGCTTCGCGAGGAGCTGATCGGCTTCCTCGAGGAACGCTCGCATCACCGGCCGGCCGCCACCCCGGCGGCCGCCCCGCCGCCGCCGGCCGGTGGGGCGAAGCCCAACCGTCTCGCCAGTTTTCTTAGTGCCCTCACCCCGGTCTGAATTCCGCCCGCCACCCGACCACCCTAGCACTCCATGACACCACTCCACCGCCACGCCGCGCTCCTCGCGCTCTCCCTCGCCGGCCTCGTCCCGGCCCTCCGCGCCCAATACATCCCGCCCCCGCCGGCCCAGCCGTTTCCCGGCTACGTCAACCAGGCGCTCCGCGCTTCGGACCCCTACATGAACGCCTGGGACATCGGCGTGAACGTCCGCTTCCGCGAGGAGAACAAGAGCGGGGCCGGCACGACCAATGCCGGGTCCAACTGGGATTTCTCGGCCCGCACGGTCGACTTCAACAACAACGACTATCAGCTCACGCGCATCATGCCGCGCGTCGGTTACACGGCGAAGTGGGTTGCCGTCACGATCGAGGGCCGTTCCAGCTACTCGCTGAGCGACAACCGCTACAGCCCCACCGCCGCGGGCCACAACCTGCCCGACCTCGACGGGCCGCTCGATCTGTATCAGGCCTACGTCGTCATCGGCAACCACAAGGAGTTTCCACTCTCCCTGAAGATCGGCCGCCAGGAACTCGTCTACGGCGACCAGCGTCTCGTCGGCCCCTCCCGCTGGCTCAACGTCCCGCACACCTTCGACGCCGCGAAGCTGCGCTACCAGAACGCCTACGTCGGCGTCGACGTCTTCACCGGCGGCCTCGTCTACATCGCCAACGACCACCTCAGCAAGGCTAACTCCCAGGACGCGTTCTCCGGAGCGTATCTCAATTTTCCCAAGCTGGCGAAGGACCATATCGTCGAGGCCTACCTGTTTGCGCGCAACGTCGCGCGCGGCATCGTCACCGACAACTGGACCGCCTACGCCGCGCCGTGGCGCTTCCCCGCACCGCAGGATCTCTACACCGCCGGTATCCGCGTGAAGTCCAAGCCCGGTGTCGCCGGCCCCTGGGACTACACGGTCGAGACGATGTATCAGTTCGGCAGCCGCACTGCCGTGTTTCCCGCGACCACCGTCGTCGCCGCCCTCGCCGCCCCGCGCCTCACCCAGTCCGCCTACGCCGCCGTCGCCCAGCTCGGCTACTCGTGGGCGGGCAACCCCTGGCAGCCGCGCCTCGCCCTCATCGGCAGCTACGGCTCGGGCGACAACAACCCGGCCGACGGGACCAGCCACACCTTCCAGAACCTCTTCCCGACCAACCACGGGTTATACGGTGCCATGGACCTGAGCAGCCTGCAGAATATCCGCGACCTCCGGCTGGCCTACTCGGTCAAGCCGAAGGCCAACATCTCCCTGGCTGTCGAGGGCCACCTGCAGTGGCTCGATGACACCAACGACTTCTGGTATAACGTCGCCGGGGTGCCGCGGAACTTCAGCGGCGCCGCCGCAGGCAGCGGCAAGGGCTACCGGATCAATCCGACCTACGGCTCCGCCCTCGGGTCGGAATTCGATCTGCTCGCCGGCTGGACCTTACTCCCCAGCGCCACCCTGGAACTGGGCCTCAGCCACTACTTCCGCGGCGACTACATCAAGGAATCGCTCGCCGCCGTCGGCTCGAAGGACGCCAACTATTGCTACCTCCAGCTCACGCTGAACCTCTGAGCCGCCGCCGCCGCTCTGGCATGAACCAGATTCATGCCGGTGATGAAAAGGTTGAACGGAATTATTGGGCCGGAATCCCGCCCGTGGCACAACGGGTGCTAAATCATGGGCGTCACCCGACGCCCTCCGATCCTCCTCCCTCCGCCCTATGGACTTCATCAAACCTTCCGACGTGGTCAGCTCCATGGTCTCAGCCGGCCAGGCCAAGGCCTCCCTGCCCGTGCGCGATCTCCTCATCCGCGGCTTCCTCTCGGGCGCCCTGCTGGGGTTCGCGACGAGCCTGGCGCTGACCGCCGCCGCCCAGACGAACACGCCGCTTGTCGGCGCGCTGGTTTTCCCGGTCGGCTTCGTGATGATCGTGTTGCTCGGCCTCGAGCTGGTCACCGGCAGCTTCGCCATCACCACCCTCGCCGCCGTCGACGGACGCAAACCCTGGTCCGCCATCGCCGCGAACCTCGGGTGGGTTTTCCTGGCGAACCTCGCGGGCAGCGTCTTCTACGGGCTTCTGCTCTACGTCACCCTGACGAGCATGGGCAGCGAGGCCCCGAGCGGCATTGCCGCCAGGATCGTGTCCATCGCCGAGGCGAAGACCACCGGCTACGCCGCGCACGGCTCGGCCGGCCTGGTCACCGCCTTCGTCAAGGCCGTCCTCTGCAACTGGATGGTCTGCCTCGGCGTGGTCATGGCGCTCACCTCGCAGTCGACCATGGGCAAGATCGCCGCCATGTGGCTGCCGATCCTCACGTTCTTCGCGCAGGGCTTCGAGCACTCGGTGGTCAACATGTTCCTGATCCCGACCGGCATGCTGCTCGGCGCCAAGGTCAGCTTCTCCGACTGGTGGCTTTGGAACCAGCTGCCGGTCACGCTCGGCAACCTCGTGGGCGGCCTCCTGTTCACCGGCCTCTTTCTTTACTGGACCTATGGCCCGGCCAAGGCCCCGGCCCGCGCCTGATTTCCGCCGCCATGTCGTCCGCACCCGTTCCCGCCAGCGAACCGGCCGTCCCCTTCAGCCCGGCCCAGAAGGAATACCTCCAGGGTTTTCTCGCCGCCCTCGCGGTGCAGGTGCCGTTCGTCGGCCACACCGCCGCCGGTCAGATCACCGCGACGCCGGGCGAGGCGCCGGCCAACCTCGCCACCCCGCCGGCCGAGGACACCGTCTTTGGCACGCCGCTCGGCGACCTCTGCAAGCCCGAGCGCTGGAAATACGACGAGAACCCGCTCGATATCTGGGAGAAGCTCGTCGCCCACGCCGAGGCGGATAAGTTTCCCGACGAGGCCGACACCTTCCGCTTCAAGTTCCACGGTTTCTTCTACGTCGCCCCGGCCCAGGACAGCTTCATGCTGCGCCTCCGCATTCCCGCGGGTGAGCTCACTTCGCATCAGCTCCACGGCCTGGCCGAGATCGCCGAATGGGGCGGCGGCTATTCGCACGTCACGACCCGCGCCAACCTCCAGATGCGCGAGTTCCGCCCCAAGGACATCGTGCGCATCCTCATGCGGCTGCAGGAGCTCGGCCTGACCTCGCGCGGCGCGGGCGCCGACAACATCCGCAACATCACCGCCTCGCCCAACAGCGGCTTCGACCCCGACGAGCTCCTCGACGTCCGGCCCTTCGCCAAGGGCCTCCACCACTACATCCTCAACCACCGCGATCTCTTCGGCCTGCCGCGGAAATTCAACATCGCCTTCGACAACGGCGGCTCGATCGCCAGCGCCGCCGACACCAACGACATCGGCTTCATGGCCTGCCGCGTGACGGAGAAGAGTCTTTCAACTTTCAACCCTCAACCTTCAACTACGCCCACTGCGGGCGCGTATTTCCGCGTCCAACTCGGCGGCATCTCCGGCCACGGAGACTTCGCCCGCGACACCGGCCTGCTCGTCAAGCCCTCCGAGTGCGTCGCCGTCGCCACGGCGATGGTCCGCGTATTCAACGAGCACGGCGACCGCACCAACCGCAAGAAGGCCCGGCTGAAGTATCTCCTCGAGAAGTGGGGCGTGGAAAAATTTCTCGCCGCCACGCAGGAGAAGCTCGCCTTCCCGCTGGTCCGCCTGCCGCTCGAGGCCTGCGAGCCGCGACAGCCCGAACTCAAGCACGGCTGGATCGGCGTCTACCGGCAGGCGCAGCGCGGCCTGAACTCCATCGGCCTCGGCGTCCCGGTCGGCCGCCTCTCCGCGAAGCAGATGCACCAGCTCGCCGACATCGCTGCCAACTACGGCAGGGGCGAGCTCCGTCTCACCGTCTGGGAGAATGTCATCATCCCGCACATCCCCGACGCCTTCGTCGAGACCGTGCGCCGCAACCTCAACCGCCTCGGCTTCCCGACCGAGGCCAGCAGCCTCACCAGCGGCATCATCTCCTGCACCGGCAGCAAGGGTTGCAAGTATTCCTCCACCGACACGAAGGGCCACGCGGTCGCGCTGGGCAAGGCCCTCGCCGGCCGGAAGCTCTCCATCGAGCAGCCCGTCAACCTGCACTTCACCGGCTGCCCGCACTCCTGCGCGCAGCACTATTGCGGCGACATCGGCTATCTCGGCGCGAAGCTCTCCGACGGCTCCGAGGCCTACCACATCGTCCTCGGCGGCGGCATGGGCCACGAGCAGGGCATCGCCCGCGAGATCTTCCGCGGCATCCCGGCCACCGAGGTGGCCGACCTCACCGAGAAAATCCTCCGCACCTACGAGGAGAAGAAGCGGTCGGGGGAAACCTTCATCCAGTGGACCCGCCGCCATTCCGTCGGCGAACTGCAGGTCCTCTTTTCCTGACCGCCCCGCCGATGACGACCGTCCCGCTCATTCCCGAGAACGCCCCGTTCACCGCCGAGCAGCGCGCCTGGCTCAACGGCTACCTCGCCGGCCTCTTCTCCCGCGGCCCGGTGGCCCCGCACGCAGGCGGCGAGCTCGCCCGCGCGACCTCCGCAGCGGCCCTCAAGCCGCTCACCATCCTCTTCGGCTCGCAAACCGGCACGGCGGAGGGCCTGGCCAAGAAAGCCGCGAAGGAAGCCGGCAAGCGCGGCTTTGCCGCGACCGTGATGGACCTCGCCGGTTTCACGACGGCCCAGCTCGCGCAGGAACAGAACGTTCTCCTGATCACCAGCACCTACGGCGACGGTGAGCCGCCGGACAGCGCCAAGGCGCTTCACGCCGCCGTGGCCGAGCCGGGAGCCCCGCGCCTGGCCGGCCTGCGCTTCAGCGTCTGCGGCCTCGGGGACACCAACTACATCCAGTTCTGCAAGTGCGCGAAGGATTTTGACGAGCGTCTCGGGAAACTCGGCGCCACGCGCGTCACCCCGCGCACCGATTGTGATCTGGATTACGAGGAGAAGTTCGCCGCGTGGCTCGGCGCCGCCCTCACCGCCCTTTCGGGCGCCCCCGCATCGTCCGGCGCGACGGCGGAGGAGAGCTCCCCGGCCGAGGTTGAGCCGCTCTTTTCCAAGAAGAACCCCTTCCCCGCGCCCGTCCTCGCCGTGCGCAATCTCAACGGCGCGGGCTCGGCCAAGGAAGTGAACCACGTGGAGATTTCCCTCGAGGGCTCCGGCCTGGTCTACGAGGCCGGCGACGCCCTCGGCGTGGTGCCCCAGAACTGCCCCGAGCTCGTCACCGCCCTGCTCGCCGCGCTGGGTTGCGACGGGGAGGAAGCCGTGCCGGTGCCCGACGGCTCCACCGCTTCGCTCCGCCACGCGCTCACCGCCCACTACGACCTGGCCAAACCCTCGCCGGAATTCATCGCCCGCTACGGCGCACCCCGGCCCGACGGTGGCGGCGGCACGGCCACCGCCACCGCGGTCCAGCACGTCATCGACGTCGTGATCGCGCGGCCCGAGACGCGCCTGGCGCCCGCCGACTTCGTCCGGCTGCTCCGCAAGATCCAGCCGCGACTCTATTCGATCTCCTCCTCGCCCAAGGCTCACCCGGGCCAGGTCCATCTGACCGTCGGGGCCGTCCGTTACGAGGCCCATGGCCGCGCGCGCAAGGGTGTCTGCTCGACCTTCCTCGCCGAGCGCTGCCCGGCCGGATCGACGGCGAAAGTCTTCGTGCACTCGAACAACGCGTTTCGCCCGCCGGCGAACGGCGACGCCCCGATGATCATGGTCGGCCCCGGCACCGGGATCGCTCCCTTCCGCGCCTTCCTCGAGGAACGCCGCGCCACGGGAGCCAAGGGGAAAAACTGGCTCTTCTTCGGCGACCAGCGTGCCGCGAGCGATTTCCTTTACCGCGGGGAACTGGAGTCGATGCAAGCCGCCGGCGCCCTCACCCGGCTCGACCTCGCCTTCTCCCGCGACCAGCCGGAGAAGATCTACGTCCAGCAGCGCATGCTGGAAAATGCCGCTGAAGTCTTCGCCTGGCTCGAGACCGGCGCGCATTTCTACGTCTGCGGCGACGCCAGCCGCATGGCGAAGGACGTCGATGCCGCGCTGCACCGGATCGTCGAGACGGCCGGAAACAAATCCCCCGCCGAGGCCGCCGCCTACGTGCAGGCGCTGAAAGTCGCGAAGCGCTACGCCCGGGATGTGTATTAAATGGTCGCCGAGCGCCAGCCGCTGAAGGGATTCCTGGCGGAGCTCCTCGCCGAACAGGGCCAGTTGCAGACGCCCGTCGCCCGCCTGGCCGCCGCCCACGGGAGTGCCGGCTCTCAACTCTCAGCCCTCAGCTCTCAACTCATCCCCCTCACCGCCCCCGGCCCGGGTGAACAATACGCCTTCGAGGTCGACCTCGATTCCTGCAGCGGGTGCAAGGCCTGCGTCGTCGCCTGCCACGCGCTCAACGGCCTCGAGGACAACGAATCCTGGCGCGATGTCGGCTTCGTCCACGGCGGCACCCGCGCCGCGCCTTTCCAGCAGACCGTCACGACGGCCTGCCACCATTGCGCCGACCCGGCCTGCCTCAACGGCTGCCCGGTGCTCGCCTACGAAAAGGATCCTGTGACCGGCATCGTGCGCCATCTCGATGACCAGTGCATCGGCTGCCAGTATTGCGTGCTGAAGTGTCCCTACGACGTGCCGAAATACAGCGACCGTCTCGGCATCGTCCGCAAGTGCGACATGTGCCACCAGCGCCTCGGCGCCGGCGAGGCGCCCGCCTGCGTGCAGGCCTGCCCGACCGCCGCCATCACGATCGTCAAGGTCTCGGTCCACGTCAGCGGCAGGCCGGGCGTCGACACCTCCGCCTTCCTCCCCGCTGCGCCCGATCCCGCCTACACGCAGCCCACCACCCGCTACCTCAGCGCCCGGCCGCTGCCGGCCAACCTCGTCGCCGCCGACGCCGCCGCGCTCCGTCCGCAGCCCGCCCACTGGCCGCTGGTCATCATGCTCACGCTGCTGCCGGTCTCCGTGGGCCTCTTCGCCGCTGCCGCGTTCGCTTCCTTTGTCCCAAGCCCATTTGCCACGCATCATATTGCAATCCTAGCGTGGTTGCTCGGCGCCACCGGGCTGGCCGCGAGCGTCTTCCATCTCGGCCAGCCGCGGCGCGCGTGGCGGATCTTCCTCGGCTGGCGGAAGAGCTGGCTCAGCCGCGAGGCCCTGGCCTTCGGCGGGTGGTTCGGCCTGGCCACGCTTGCAACCGCCACCGCCGCCGGGCTGCTACCCGCCCTGCTTCCACTCCGGCTCACGTTGATGGCCACGACCGCCGCAGGCATGCTCGGGCTGGGTTGCTCGGTGATGATCTACGCGGACACGCGCCGGCACTTCTGGCGGCTCGCGCAGACTGCGCCGCGTTTCCTCGGCACCGCGGTTCTCGCAGCCCTCGCGACGATCGCCCCGCGTCTCGCCGGCCTGCTGCTGCTCGGGAAGCTTGCCTGGGAGTGGCGGACCTACTTTGACGGCAGCGTCTCGGCCCGGTTGCAGCGCGGGCCGCTGCGGACGGCCTCTTCGGTCCGAGACATCCTGGGTGGCGGCGCGCTGGTGCTGCTCCTCACCCTGCCGGGCTGGCCGGCCCGGGCTTTGTTGCTGGCGGGGGAACTGGCGGAGCGCTACCTGTTTTTCCGGGCCGTGGACGCACCCAAGATGCCCGGCACGCCGCGCGCATGAAGACCCGCCTCAAGAAGATCCTCCACAGCCGCTCGGGCCCCATGACGAGCGAACTGGTGCTGCATCCCGGCGAGTTCGGCCTCGGGCGCGTGCCGGCCCGCCTCGCACCCGCGGGGACCGCGAAGTCGATCTGCGGCTTCTGCAGCACCGGCTGTTCCCTCAAGATCCACCTCAACGCCGCCGGCGAGGCCATCAACCTGACTGCCGATCCCGACTACCCCGTGAATCTCGGCATGGCCTGTCCCAAGGGCTGGGAGGCGCTCACCCCGCTGGCCGCGGCGGACCGCGTCACCTCCCCGCTGCTGCGCAATTCCTCCACAGGACAGCTGGAGCCCGTCTCCTGGGAAAAGGCGTTGGCGGCGTTTGTGGGTAATTTCCAAGGCGTCCAGGCCCGTCACGGAAAACACGCCTTGGCCGCCCTCAGCACCGGCCAGATCGTGACCGAGGAGATGGCCCTGCTCGGCGCGCTGGCGAAATTCGGCCTGGGCATGCTGCATATCGACTCCAATACGCGCCAGTGCATGGCCACGTCGCACGTCGCCTACAAGCAGTCCTTCGGCTTCGACGCGCCGCCGTTCACCTACGCGGACTTTGAGGAAAGCGATGTGTTGGTCTTCATCGGCGCCAACCCGTGCATCGCCCACCCGATCATGTGGCAGCGCGTGATGATGAACCAACACCGCCCGGCGATCATCGTGGTCGACCCGCGCAAGACCGAGACCGCCATGCTCGCCACGCAGCATGTCGCCTTGCGCCCCAAGAGCGACCTCACCCTGCTCTATGGCCTGGCCCGGTTGCTGATCGAGCGCGGCGCGGTGAAACCGGACTATATCGCGGCGCACACGACCGGCTTCACCGGGTTTGCGCAGTTCGTCTCGGCCTTTACCCTGGAGCGCACGGCGGCCGAGACCGGTCTGCCCGCGGCCGAATTGGAACGGCTCGCGGTGACCATCGCACGGGGGAAGCGGGTGTCGTTCTGGTGGACCATGGGCGTCAACCAGAGCCACGAGGCGACGCGCACGGCGCAGGCGATCATCAACCTCGCCCTGATGACCGGCAACATCGGCCGTCCCGGCACCGGCGCGAACTCGATCACCGGTCAGTGCAACGCGATGGGCTCGCGCCTGTTTGGCAACGCCACCTCGCTGCTGGGCGGCTACGACTTCGCCGACGCCGCGGACCGCGCGCACGTCGCCCGCATCCTCGGTCTCGATCCAGGCCTGATCCCGGCGGAAAAAAGCTGGGCCTACGACGAGATCATCGACGGCATCGACCGCGGCGACATCCGCGGGCTGTGGGTCATCGCCACGAACACCGCGCACTCCTGGGTCAACTCGGGGCGCTTCGCCGCCCTGCGCGCCAAGCTGGATTTTCTCGTCGTGCAGGACATGTATGCGACCACGGAGACGGCCCGGATGGCCGACCTGGTGCTGCCAGCGGCCGGCTGGGGGGAAAAGGACGGCGTATTCGTCAACAGCGAACGGCGGCTTGGCGTGGCGCGCAAGGTCGCCCGCGCGCCCGGCGCGGCATTGAGCGACTTCGCCATCTTCCAGCTCGTGGCCGAGGCCTGGGGCTGCGGCCCGCTCTTTCGCCGCTGGAGTTCACCGGAGGCCGCCTTTCAGGTCCTCAAGGAACTGTCGCGCGGCCGGCCCTGCGATTTCTCAGGCATCCGCGACTACGCGCATATCGAGGCCCGCCGCGGCATCCAGTGGCCGTATCCTGACCTTGCAGGGGCGACGTCAGGCGACGCTCCTACACCGGACAACGAACGCCGCCTTTTTTGCGACGGAAAGTTTTTCACGGCGGATGGCCGGGCCAGGTTCCATTTCGACGAGCCCCGGCCGATGCCCGAGCCGCCGGACGCGGAGTATCCCCTCATTCTGCTGACGGGCCGGGGCAGCTCGGCGCAGTGGCACACGGGCTCGCGCACGAACAAGAGCGCCATCCTCCGCAAGCTCGCCCCCACCACCCTGCACGTGGAGATCAACCCGCACGACGCCGAACGCCTGGCCATCGCCGACGGCGCCCGGGTCGAGGTGCGCTCCCGCCGGGGCCGCGCCGAGGCCGTGGCCCTCGTCAGCACCATCGTCCAGCCCGGGCAGGTTTTCCTCCCGATGCATTTCCCTGCGGTGAACAAGCTCACGTTCCCTTCCTACGATCCCCACTCCCGGCAGCCGAGCTACAAGGCCTGTGCAGTCAGGGTGGACACGATGCCCGTTCCACGCACCGTGGGCTGATAGCCATGCCGCTCGACCAATACCAGCGCAACATCGACTATGTGCGCATCTCCCTCACGGACGCCTGCAACCTCCGCTGCGTCTACTGCATGCCCGAGCACATGGCCTTCCGGCGGCCGGCGGAACTGCTCACGGATGCCGAGCTCTGCCGCCTCATCACGATTTTCGCCCGGCTCGGTTTCCGCAAGATCCGCCTGACGGGCGGTGAGCCCACCCTGCGCCCGGGGCTGGTGAACCTGGTGCGGCACGCGGCCAGCCAGCCGGGCATCAGGCAGGTGGGCCTCACCACCAACGGCCTGATGCTGGACCAGCTCGCGCAGCCGCTCTTCGACGCGGGCCTCACCTCCGTCAACGTCTCGCTGGACACGCTCGACCCGGCCCGCTTCCGCGCGCTCACCCGCTGGGGCAATGTGCGCGACGTGCTCGAGGGCCTCAAGGCCGCCGCCACCACCGGCCTGCGCCTCAAACTCAATGCCGTGCCGATCCGCGGCGTCAACGACACCGGCGACGCCGTCGCACTCGCCCGGCTCACCCTGGAGCACGACTGGCAGGTGCGTTTCATCGAGGTGATGCCATTTGCCAACAACGCCGATTTCCAGACCGGGCATATCTTGCGCGAGGCGGAGCTGCGGGCCCGGCTGGAGTCCGAGCTCGGCCCGCTCGAGCCGCTCCATGAGGGCCAGCTCGACGGCGAGGCCCGGATGTTCCGGCTGCCCGGCGCGCGCGGGGCCGTCGGGTTCATCAGTCCGGTCACCAGCCCGTTCTGCGCCGCCTGCAACCGCGTGCGCCTCACCGCGGACGGACGGCTGCGGCTCTGCCTGCTGCGCGACGACGAGGGCGACCTGCGCGAGTTGCTGCGCGACGGCGCCACCAACCACGAAGTCGAGACCACCCTCGCAACCCTGATCCACCGCAAGCCGTGGGGCCACGGTCTGGCCCGCGACGTCATTCCCGCCACCCGCGGCATGTCGGAGATCGGCGGTTGACCCCCCCGGCCCGGCCTCCGCCATAAAACGATCCTTCCCGTCCCGATGAGTCCCGCCCGCCGCGTCACCGTCCGCTTCTTCGCCCTGCTCCGCGAGCAGGCGGGTTGCCGCGAGCTGACCCTTGATACGGCCGCGCCGACCCCGGCCGCCCTCTATGAGGAATTGGCCGGGAGCCACGGCCTCCTGGTCCCGCCCGCCATCCTCACCTACGCGGTGAACGAGCGCTACGTGCCGGCCGACACGGTCCTCGCGGCAGGAGACCGCGTGACCTTCATCCCGCCGGTCGCGGGAGGCTGAACCATGTTCGCGCTCACGGAACAGCCGATCGATGCCGCCGCCTGGCGCGCGCGCCTCCAGCGGCCGGAAGCGGGAGCCCTCGTGGTCTTCGAGGGCTGGGTCCGCAACCACCACGGCGGCCGCGCGGTCACGCAGTTGGAATACGAGGCCTTCGTCGAGATGGCGCAGAGCGAGGGCTCCAACCTGGTCGCCGAAGTGGAGCAGGCTTTCCCGGACACCCGCATCGCATGCGTGCACCGCTGCGGCGACCTGGCCCCCGGCGAGGTCGCCGTCTGGATCGGCGCCACCAGCGCTCACCGCGACGACGCGTTCCGCGCGGCCCGCCTCGTGATCGAGGAGGTCAAGCGCCGGCTGCCCGTGTGGAAAAAGGAACACCACCCCGGCCAGGCGCCCGTGTGGGTCAACTGCACCCTGGAACCTGGAGTCGCTCAACCCGCCGAGGAGTTCAGCGAAAGGCAGACCGCATTGCCGGAAGTCGGCGAAGCCGGCCGGCAACGGCTGGCGCAGGCCAGCGTGCTGGTCGTCGGGCTCGGCGGGCTCGGCTGCCCCGCGGCCATGTATCTCGCCGGGGCCGGCGTGGGCCGGCTCACGCTGGCCGACGGCGGCACGGTCGAGCGCTCAAACCTGCACCGGCAGATTCTGTTCGAAGCCGGCGATGTCGGCGCCGCCAAGGTCCTGCGCGCCGCGCCGGCCCTGCGGGCGCGCAATCCGCACATAGTCGTCGAGGGCCTCGCGGCCGACGTGACGGGCGCGAATGCGCGGGCCCTCGTGGCCGGCCGCACCGTCGTGCTGGATTGCACGGACAACTTCACCACCCGCCTGCTGCTTCATGATCTCTGTCTGGAACTCGGCGTGCCCCTGGTGCAGGCCGCGGTCCACCGCTGGGAGGGCGTGCTCAATGTTTTCCGGCGCGGTGAAGGCGGCTGCCTCTACTGCACGGGATTGCCGGCCCGGGCCCGCGAACTCGAAGCCACCGGCAACTGCTCCGGCGCGCCGGTCTTCGGCCCGGCGGTCGGCGTGCTCGGGGTCCTGCAGGCCGCCGAGGCGGTCAAGGTCGTCCTGCAACGCCCGGCCGGCGAGATTGCAGCCCGCCACACGATGCTGGTCGACACGCTGACGACGGAGATCACGCGGCTGGAGCGCCCCGTCCGCGCGGACTGCCCTTATTGCCGCGGGCGCGTCGAGGTTCCCGCCGCGGTGACCGACGACGCCAACGCGCCGCTGCTAGTCGAACCATCCGACCTGGGCCGCCTGCGCGCGCCGCAGCTCGTGCTGCTGGTCACGGCGGAGGAGCGGTCCGAGTTCGTTCATCCCGCATCCACGCAGACGCTGGATCCGGCCGATACGGTCGCACTGAACCGCCTCGCCGGCGACGCGGGCGCGACACTGGTGCTGGCGTGTCCCTTCGGTCTCCGCAGCGCCGCGGTCGCGCGGGGACTGCGGGCCGCCGGACGACGAGAGGTGTTTGCCCTCGCCGGCGGTCTGCCGCGGGCTCGGCCGGCCGCATCAGCCGAACGCAACCCGGGGAACAACCCATGATGCCGGCAATTTTCCTGGTGGTCGCCGCGCTCTACGGTGCCGTCGGACACGGTGGAGCCTCCGGCTATCTGGCGGTCATGGCCCTGGCGGGATTCTCGCCGGAGGCGATGAAGCCGACGGCGCTCCTGCTCAACCTGATCGTGTCGCTCATCGGCACGGCGGCCTTCGCGCGCGCTGGCTATTTTTCCTGGCGCCTGTTCTGGCCCTTCGCGGTGGTGGCGGCGCCATTTGCCTATCTCGGCGGCGGTTGGAAACTGGATGCGGCGACTTTTCACTGGCTCGTGGCCGTCTCCCTCGCTTTCGCCGCGGTGCGGCTTTTTCTCCCGCCTCCGCCGAAAAAAGACCTGCGCGCACCCCCGATCTGGGCGGTGGTCATCGCGGGAGCGGCGATTGGTTTCGTCTCGGGCCTGATCGGGGTGGGCGGCGGTATTTTCCTGACTCCCCTCATCCTGTTCTGCCGCTGGGCGGACACCAAGACCGCGGCCGCGGTCTCTGCTCCCTTCATCTTCGTGAATTCCGCCGCGGGCCTGCTCGGCCACGCGGGCTCCTTCGATCATCTGCCGGCTTCCTGGCCCTGGCTGGCCGCCGCGGCTGCGGCCGGCGGGCTGCTGGGCTCACGCTGGGGCAGCCACGTGGCCCGGCCCGCCCATCTCCGGCCGGCCCTGGCGCTGGTGCTGTTGGTCGCATCAGTGAAACTTGTGCTCACGTGAAATCCGAGTTCCCTTTCCCCGGCCATGCGTGATGACCCACTCATTTCGGTAACCGATGTCCTGGCCCGGCTCGACTCCGCGGTGGTCCCCCGCCGGTCAGAACCCGTGCCTCTGGCCGAGTCCCTCGGCTGCCTGCTCGCCGAGGACGTGCTGGCCGCGGAAGACCAGCCGGCCTTCGACCGCTCGGCCATCGACGGCTTTGCCGCGGCCGCAGGGTCGGCGGCGGGAGACTATATCCTGGCGGGAGACATCCTGCCCGGCGACGCCACCCCGCCCGCACCTCTCCCGGGGTCGGCCTACCGGGTTTTCACCGGATCGGCCGTGCCCGGGAACTGCGGCTTGGTAATGCAGGAGGAAGCGGTGGCAAACGGCGCCCGCGTGAAGCTCAACCGGGCGGCGACCACCGATTTGATACGGCGCCGAGGCAGTTCGGCCCGGGCTGGCGCCCGTCTGCTTGCTGCCGGCACACGCATCGGACCCGGGGAAATCGCGGTGTTGGCGTCGGTAGGCGCCGTGTCGCCGCGGGTGATCCCGTCCCCACGCGTCCTTCATCTTACGACCGGCCGCGAAGTGGTGCCAGCGCACCTGGCGCCGGGCCCGGGCCAGATTCGCGATACCAACGGCCCGTTGGTGCACGCGCTGCTCCGGACGACCGGGGCGGTGCCGCTCGCCGCGCGTCACGTGGACGAAAGTGCAAGCGCCCTGGTTGACGCGGTGCGGGCGGCCGGCGACTTCGACCTGCTGCTGGTCTCGGGCGGCTCGAGCGTCGGCGAACATGATCGCACCGCACCCGCCCTGATCGAGCTTGGCTTCGAATTGCTCATCCGACGCGTGAATGTCCGTCCCGGAAAACCGCTGCTGGTCGCCCGGCGAGGCGACCAATGGGCGTTCGGCCTGCCGGGGAATCCCGTGTCCCATTTTGCCGCGTTCCACGTCTTTGTCAGCCGCGCCATCCGGCAGATGCGCGGCCTGCCGGCCGCGGCATTTTCGCGGGTTCGCCTGGGGACCGGGGCGGCGCTGGCGGCCTCCGCCCGCGAAACCTTCTGGCCCGCCCACCTCGGGATGGCGACAGTCAGCGCCCGGCCCTGGCTCGATTCCGGCGACCTCGCGGCGCTGGCCGGGGTCAACGCCCTCGTGCGCGTGCCCGCCGGTCGGGCTCCGGCGGCGGGCGACGAGGTCGAGGTTGTTGTCTGTCCCGAATCCGCCTGACTGGAAGCGCTCATGAATAAAAAATTTTCACATATCGACCGGCGCGGCGCCGCGCGCATGGTCAACGTCGGCGCCAAGCCCGTGCAGCAGCGCCGCGCGGTGGCGGCCGCCACCCTCGTCTGCGCCCGCGGCACGATCCGGGCCCTCAAGGCCGCCGCGCTGCCGAAGGGCGACGTGCTGGCCGTCGCGCGCGTCGCCGGCATCCAGGCGGCGAAGCGGACGCCCGAGCTGATCCCGCTGTGCCACCCGCTGCCGCTGCACCAGGTGACCGTGGATTTCACGGTGAAGACCGACCGGATCGAAATCCGCGCGGAGACCATCACCGCGGGTCAGACCGGCGTGGAGATGGAGGCGCTCACGGCCGCCAGCGTGGCGGCACTCACGCTTTACGACATGATGAAGGCCGTGGACCGGGCCATGCGCATCGAGGGCGTCCGCGTCCTCCTGAAGGAGAAAAAATGAAGGTCGGCCGCGTCACTCTCAGCGACCGCGCCAGCGCCGGCGTCTACCGGGACCTGAGCGGACCGGAGATCGAGCGGGTGTTTCGCCAGGCTTGGAACGAAGAATGCGCGTTCATCGCGCGCCTCCTGCCCGACGACCGCCCGGCGATCGCGGATGCCCTGCGCGACCTGTGCGACCGCGAGGCCTGCGAGCTCGTGATCACCACCGGCGGCACCGGGCCGGCCGCACGCGACGTCACGCCCGAGGCGACCCGGGACGTGCTCGAAAAGGAACTGCCCGGCTTCGGCGAGGCGATGCGGATGCGCAGCTTCGCCACCGTGCCCACTGCCATCCTGTCGCGCGCGACCGCCGGGGTGCGGGGCCGCACCCTGATCCTCAACCTGCCGGGCAATCCGCGCGCGATCGGCGAATGCCTCCCGCCCCTGGTCCCGGCGATTCGCGAGGCCCTGCGGCATCTCGCGGGAATTTCATGAGCCGGATCGAACAGCTCTACGTATCGGCTGGGCATAACTTTCTCGGGCACCACGGCCGGCCCGCCGGCGAGCACCAGGCGGTGGCGGTGGCCGAGGTCGAGTGTGTCGCCGGCCGCGGGCTGCGCGGCGACCGCTACTTCGACCACAAGGAAAACTACAAGGGGCAGGTCACCCTGTTCGCGCAGGAGGTCTTCGAGGAACTGCGCCGTTCCCTCGCCCTGCCCCGGGCCCAGCCGGCTGCGCTGCGCCGGAACGTCCTCGTCAGCGGCTACGATTTGAACGGGTTGATCGGCCGGCAATTCGAGCTACAGGGCGTGCTCCTCGAGGGCACGGAGGAATGCCGCCCCTGCTACTGGATGGATCAGGCGATCGGCCCCGGCGCCGAGGCCTGGCTCCGCGGCCGGGGTGGCTTGCGCTGCCGGATCCTCACCGACGGCTGGCTGCGGAGGTCGGCGCCATGAGGACCGCCCCGTTCACCGGTGCCGTCATGGCGGGCGGCGCCTCGCGACGCATGGGCCGGGACAAGGCCCTGCTGTCGCTGGATGGTGAACCGCTGTGGCTGCGCCAGGCGCGCGTCCTCCGCGAGGCCGGCGCGATCACGGTCGGCGTGGTGCGTCAGCGCGAGCAGACGCCGCTCGCCGTGCCAACGGGCATCGCGCTCTGGCACGATGCCGTCGGCGGCGCCGGTCCCCTCGCCGGCCTGCAGGCCGCCCTCGGCGCCGGCGAAACCGAGCGAGTCGCTGTGCTCGCCGTCGACATGCCGCGAATTGACGCCGGTTGGTTCCGGTGGTTGCTCGGCTTTTGCGCCCCCGGCGGCGGGGCGCTGGCCCGGCATCTGAACGGTGGCTACGAACCCCTCGCGGCCATCTATCCCTGCGCCGCCCTCGCCGAGGTCACCCGGCGGCTGACGACCGGCGGCGAGCGTTCACTGCAGTCGCTGGTGGATCGGCTGATCGGGGACGGCCTCATGACCAGCGTGCCGCTGCCGCCCGACGACGCCTGGCGAGTGGCGAACTGGAACACGTCCGCCGAGGTCGAAGCCGCAGGTTACGGATCGAAGCCGACGTCTTCCATTTCCGCGTCGTAAGGGGAAGGGCTGGGCTGGCCGTTCACTCCTGCGGTTTAATAATGTCAGGCGGCCTCGAGCTGGTCGCCGACTCGCCGTCGGACCGCGGCGCAGGCAGCTTGCCCCGGTCCACCGGGCGGTCCTCGATCCGGGCCCGGGTGAGTTCGGCACCATATCTGACCCAGTCGCTGGCGACCGACTTGTCGAGGGCATCGAGAATCTCGGCGGCCCCGGCCTTGTCGTCCAAATGCAAGCGAACGAGCGCCAGGGCCAGCATCGTGCGGTCCTTCTGCAGCAGATGAGGGAAGTTTGCCTGCACCAAGTTAACATTGGGGATTTTCGGCGTGGCCGCGGTGGCCTCCACCCAGGCGAGCAGTTCGTAAGTCGAAGCCTGCAGCGGCTCGGCCGCGATGGCTTTCTTGAGCAGACCGCGCAGCTCGTCGGCCGTGTCATCCGGCAGCCGGTAGTAGAGGTCAAACTGGCGGAACCGCCGCTGACTCTCCAGCTGACACAGCTCGTGCAGGACCGCAGGGTTGGTGGAGCCGGCGGCCAGCGCCCGTTTCCAGCGGTCGACCGCGACGTCCCAGTCGCCATCCTTGACCGCGTCGGCGCCGATCACTTCGTTGATGCGCGCGGCCTCGCCCGGGGCACGGTCGAGGGCCTGTAACAGGATCAGCTTGCCTTGCGGTGAACGATTTATCTCCAACGCCACTTCGGCCAAGCGGAGGTTGATCTCCTCCAGCGGCACTTTTCGCATCTCGTAGCCCTTGGCCGGGTCCACCGACGGCAACGGCAGCTTTTGCCAACCGTAGTGCCCGGCTTGAAAATATCGGTCCAAGTCACCGTTCATTCTTTCATACGAAAGCCCCAGCGTATCCTGAAATTTGCGCCGCACGGCATCGGCATCAAACTTGCGCGTGTTTTGCAGGGCGAAGCCGACGAATTCCGACACGGCCTTCGGCGGCAGCTTGTTTTTTCCGAAATACAGGTAGTGCACCATCGCCCAACTCTCGTCGTGAAACAGGTTGTTCTCCTGATTGGCCCGGAAGGCGGTCGATTTTTCGTCTGCCCCGAACATGACCTGCACCGGAATCAGGGTGGCGAGCAGCAGTCGCCTCACCTGCTGCTCGTTGGCCTTGCCCAGCTCAAAATCATCGAAATTGATGACGAGGTTGGAAAAGAGTTCGGATAATCCGTAGGTATACCAGAGAGGAGCCGGCTCATCGAGCAGGCGCAACAGGTGGTAGGTATAGCTGCCGAATGCGAGCCGCTGGGCCGATTCGTAGTCAGGCAGTGGCGCCACCGTCAGTATCCCCCGGTCCCATTCCGCATCATAGAATGCGGCCAGATTGTCGACCTTCCGGTAAGTCTCCGGCTTGTAGGCCTCGAAATACTTGTCGCGGGAGAAAAAATAGACCGTGACGGGCACGGCGCGCACCGGGGTGAAGCCGAACGTCCGGAAGAAGATCGCGTGCACGAGCTCCAGGTTGTGCAAAAGCAGTCGCGAATCGCCCTCTGAATTCCGGCTGTAGAGTTCGAAATGCGGCGAGCGGAAAAAGCGCCACTTCTCGTCGGCGCCCGGCATCAGGGCCGAAGCGGCCAGCGGTAACGCCAGCACCACGCACAACATGAACGCCCGTCGGGGCCACTTTGGAACACTCACTGGTAAAGATGGTTTTTTATTTCCGACCCGTGGCCCGGAGCCACTTGGGCCGGAAGCAGGGTCCACCGCAAATCCAAAAAGTTATCGCCAGCCCGGAGCCATCCATAGGTCACTCCGGCCGGCCAATACAAAGCCCGACGGCCTTGCGGCACGCCGGGCGGAGGAAACCGTTTTCCTTTGCCTTACGAGTCGAAGCCGACGGCCTTCGCCACGGCGTCGTAGGTGATCCGGCCGTTGCGCGTGTTCACGCCCTTGGCCAGGCCCTTGTGCTCGCTGAGCGCACGCTCCACGCCCTTCTGCACCATCATGGCGACGAACGGCTCCGTAGCCTGGGTCAGGCCCATCGTCGACGTGCGGCCGACCAGTGCGGGCATGTTGGGCACCGCGTAATGGATGACGCCGTGCTCCTTGTAGACCGGCTTCTGGTGGGAAGTCGCGTGGATCGTCTCGATGCAGCCGCCCTGGTCGATGGCGATGTCGCAGATGACGCTGCCGGGGCGCATCTGGGCGACCATCTTGTCGGAGACGACGATCGGCGCCTTGGCGGCGGGGATCAGCACGGCACCGATCAGCAGGTCGGCGTCGGCGACGGCGTGCTCGATGTTGGCCGGGTTGGACATCAGGGTGACGATCCGGCCGCGATACTCGGTGTCGAGCGCCTCGAGGCGGCGCGTGTCGAGATCGAGCACCGTGACGCGCGCGCCCATGCCGGCGGCCATCTGCACGGCGTGTGCGCCGGAGTTGCCGGCGCCGACCACGACGACGTGGCCGGGCATCGTGCCGGGGATGCCGCCGAGCAGCACACCCGAGCCGCCGAGCTGCGACTGCAGGAAATAGGCGCCGATCTGGATCGAAAGCCGGCCGGCGATCTGCGACATCGGCTTGAGCAGCGGGAAGGCGCCGTCGCTGCCCTCGACGGTCTCGTAGGCGATGCCGAGGACGCCCTTGCGGCAGAGTTCCTTCGCCAAGCCCGGACCGGCGGCCAGATGGAGATAGGTGAAGAGGGTCTGGCCCTGCTGGATGAAGTCGTATTCGGCCTCCAGCGGCTCCTTGACCTTCAGGATGACATCGGCGCTCTTCCAGACCTTGGCGGCGGACGGCACGAGGGTCGCGCCGGCCGACTTGTATTCGGCGTCGGTGAAGCCGGCGCTGTCACCGGCCGACTTCTCGATGAGCACCTTGCCCCCGAGCGCGGTCACGCGCCGGCAAAGGCTGGGGGTCATCGAAACGCGGGTTTCACCGATCTTAATTTCCTTGGGGACTCCGATAATCATAGGCCGCCACGCATACCAGCCGGCCGGGCGAACACAAGAACGCAGGGGCCGACCCTAGCCGGACGGCCCCCGGTTGCTCCCTTTGGACTAGGGCGGACGAGGCTTGGCAACCCGGCCTACTGGCCCCACAACGCCTGTCCATGAACCAAGAACTGGCTCTGTTCGCCGGCTGCCTTCTGGTGTGCGTCCTCTGCCTTTGGGGCAACCTGCGGGAGCTCCGCCGGCGCCGGCTGCTCGACGACACTCCAACCTCGAAGGCCCTCGGCGTCTTCATCGGCATGAGCGAGCTGAAGGGCACGGCGGAATGCGCGGAACCCCTGACGAGCTACCTCGCCGCCCGGCCTTGCGTGCACTACGCGTGGAGCGTCGAGGAATCTTGGTCGCGCATGGAGACCGAGACCTACACCGACGACAAGGGCCGGACGCAGACCAGGGTCGTGCAAAAGAGCGGCTGGACGACGGTGGCCCAGGGCGGGGAGATGACCGCGTTCTACCTGCAGGATGACACCGGCGTCGTGCTCGTGCGCCCCGAAGGCGCCACGCTGGAACCGGCCGGATTTTTCGCCGAGACGGTGGGCCGCGGCGATCCCCTGTATTACGGCCGGGGGCCCGCGGGGAGCGTGCCGGATTCCGACGGCCGGCGCCGCTTCGCCGAACAGGGACTGCCGCTGCACGCCCCGCTGTATGTGGTCGGCGTCGCCCGCGAGCGCGCGGACGTGGTCGCGCCGGAGATCGCCGCGAGCCGGGAGGCCGAGCTTTTCCTCATCTCCACCCGCAGTGAGGAAAAGGTGAAGGCCGCCATCGGCGGCTGGGCCTGGCTTTGGGGCGTCGTCGGGCTGATCGCCAGCGCGGGGCCGCTGATCTTCGTGCTCACCAACCACCAGTCCGGTCAGCCGGGCCGGATCCCGCCGCTGTTCCTCGTGCCACCGGCGCTCTATTTCGGCTCGTGGGTGCTCGGCTGGGTCTGGATGGTGCACAACAGCCTCGTCGGACTGCGACAGCGCGTGCGGCAGGGCTGGTCGCTGATCGACGTCCAGCTGAAGCGCCGGCACGACCTGATCCCGCGCCTTGCCGCCACGGTTGGCGCCCTCAGCACGCACGAGCAGTCGGTCCAGGCCGCCGTCGCCCGCCTGCGGGCCCAGGAGTCCGCGACTGCGCCCGGCGTGGCAGGAGAGGACTTCGCCGGCCTCGCCGCCACACTGCGCGTAGTCGTGGAAAAATATCCCCAGCTGACGGCCCAGCCGGCCTTTCTTGGGTTGCAGACCCAGCTCGTCGAGACCGAGCAGCGGGTCGCGCTCGCCCGCTCCTACTACAACGACATCGCCACGCAGTTCGCCACGCGGCTCGAGCGCGTGCCCGACCGCTGGGTCGCCGCCCTGCGGGGCATGAAGCCGGAGGCACTGCTGCAGGCGGCGGACTTCGAACGCGCCGTCGTGAAGGTGGATTTCACCGAACCCGGGACCGCACAAGCCACGACGTGACCAAGCCCCTGACCCTCATCGTTGCCTGCGCCGAAAACCGCGTGATCGGACGCAACGGCCGGCTCCCCTTCGACATCCCGGAGGACAAGGCGTGGTTCCACGCCGAGACCGCCGGCCAAACCGTCGTGCTCGGCCGCATCTGCTTCGAGACCTGGCCCAAGGTGCTGGCCGACGACCGGCAACCGGTCGTCATCACTTCGCAGCCGGAACGCATCCTACGCGGCGCGGAACGGAGTCCGCGCCCTACCGGTAGGGCGGTCACGCCGCTGACCGCCGCGAATGTCCCCGACGCCCTCGCCCTCGCCCAAGCACTGCCCGGTCAAATCCTGATCTGCGGCGGCCAGCGGATCTACGAGGAAACGCTGCCGCTGGCGGACCGCCTCCTGCTCACCCTCGTGCATGCCGAGGTGCCCGGGGACACCTACTTCCCCGAGTGGCGGCACCTCGCCTGGCGGGAAACGTGGCGACGCGAGGGCCGCGACGCGAACTACCGCTACACCTTCCTGCGCCTCGAGCGTCAGTTGTGATGGTGCGGCCGGTCCGTCCGCGTCGTGTCGATATGGAACGGCACGTAGAGCGGACAGAACGAGAAGACGGCGGTGGCCAGCGGCACGAGCCCGGCCAGACCCCACCAGCTTTCGTGATAGACGCCGAGGAACATGATGATGCAGCCGGCCGAGAAGCGAACCGCCACATCGTAGGAGCCGAGATTTGCTTTCATGGGATTAACTGGGGTTGCCCATAAAATACCCCCGCGCCCCGGAACCGGCTGCGCACATTTTGCGCGATGCGGCGCAAAAAACAAACGGGGCGGGCCTGCCGGGCCCGGACCGATGCCCGGCCGACGCAGGATCAGGGCGCTTTTTCCGCGCGCTGGTCGCGACCGTTCTGGTGCAGGATCAAGGCCGCAACCTTCCCGTCGGCTCCGCGCACGAAGCTGAGCTGCGCGTTGACGACCCTGTAGAAGAACTCGTCCCGGGCCGACGCATACACCTGGGCCCTGGGCTGGCCGGTGAGCTGCACGAGCAGCTTGGCATCCTCGCGGGTCACCGTGAACACGACCGGCCCCAGCTGGTAACGGCCGACGCAGGCCTCGAGGTCCTCGGGTGCGAGCGCCACTTCCTTCGGCGCTGTCGATTTTTCACCCGGAGGCAGGTGTGGCGCCCGCTGATTCATGCCATTCTGGTGCAGCGTGAGCGCCGTGATCTTCCCGGCGCTGTCGCGCTCAAACGAGATCTCCGCGTCCACGCCCTGCACGCCAAAGCGGTCGGCTGAGACCGGCTGGAGCGCGAGCCGCGGCTGGTTGGTCGCCTGCAGGAAAAGGTGATCACCGTCGGCGGTGACGGCCATGACGAAGGACGGAGCGAGCGGATAGTTGCCCAGGTATTCCTTCAGCCGGTCCGCCGGCTCAACGGAAGCCCTGGGCGCAGGCGGCAACCGGCCGGACAGCAGGCTGAAGCCGAGCCCCTCGAGTCCGCGCGACTGGTTGGTGATCAGGACCACGCCGGTCTTCTTCGCCGGATCAAACGCGATGAAGCTGTGGTAACCACCCGTGGCGCCGTTGTGCCAGACGATGAGCGACGGGCCGCGCTGCTCCAGCTGCCAGGCCAGCCCGATCTGCCGGGCCGGCGAATCGCCCTTGGCGTGCGGCTGCAGCGTGGCGGCGAAAAGCCCGGGCAACGCCCCGGGTGTCAGCCCGAGCGCCGCCTGCACGAATTTCGCAAGGTCGCGGCTGGTGGACACGAGCGCACCGGCGGGCGCGAAGGCGTTGAGGTCCCAGTTCTTGACCGCGCCCGACTCGTTGTGCGGCGGCGCCAGCCGGATCTTGTCCGCCAGCCTCCACGAGGTGACAGTGTCTTTCAGGCCGAGCGGCTGCAGGATACGCTTCGTCAGCAGCTCGGAGTAAGGTTCATGCCACGCACCCGCCACCGCCTGGCCAATCACTGCGAAACCGAAGTTGGAATACGACGACGGCGCCGGCTTCAGTCCGGGCGAGAGGGCGTTGAATGATTTGACCAGATCGGCCAGCGCCTCGTCAGCGTAGGGGTTCAGCGGGTCGGAACTGATGAGGTCCGCCGGCATGCGCGGCAGGCCTGAGGTGTGCGTCGCGAGCTGCTCGTAGGTGACGGCGCTCGGAGCGAACGGTGCCCCGACCGGATCGGCCAGCTTCACCCTGCCCTCCTGCACGGCGTCCGCGAGGAGCAGTGCGGTGAAAACCTTGGAGACGGAGCCGATCTCGAACTGGGTGTCCGCGGTGATCGGCCGGGCGTCCGCCTGGTCGAAGATGCCGGCGTTGAAGAACGTGACCCCGTCGGCGTCGATGTGAGCCGCGGCCACCCCGCCCGGCTGGTCGCCGAGCCATTGCTTCAGGGCGGGGCCGAAGAGATCGGGCGGCGGCGCGGCGTGAGCCGCGGTGCAAAGAATGCCGGCGGCGAAAAGCACGCGCTTCGATAAACTCAACCAACGCGGACGACTTTGGGTATTCATAGCTTGGGGACGGACTAATTTACTCTCGAGATAGGGTGTTCCATTCCTGGCGAATGGCCACGAGCTTTTCCAGTTGCGGTGTCAGTTTGGTGCGCACAACCCGCTGGTTGAACCAGTATACAATGGCACACGAAAGCAAAGTGATACCGCCCACCCACCAATCCGCGGGTGTAAGCAATCCGTGTCGATAGGTCGCGTGAAGAAATGCGGCAATGATGATCGGCAGTAAATACCACCAAGCAACGTGCACGAGGAGCCTGATTTGTAGTGCCGTATGATAGATGGACCAATTTAGTTCACCCGTGAGACTTGTGCCGAAATCACGGCGCTTTTGCTGGATATACCAACGCAGCCACATGAAACCCAGAGTAAGTCCAAGCAACGGAACAAATGATGCCCAGTAGGCCCAGGATGGGCCCGTGGCATGCCTGAGTGGTATCGCATAGCAGATGGTCAGGAACCACCCTGCAATAATTTCCCGCCGGTCGCGCCGGGCAATCACACGGTCAAATTCCTCCGCATCGGATTTAACTTTCTCCAGCAAGGCTGCGTCGTTCGCTTGGCGCACCTCACCCACCGGCTGCCGGGCCCACATTTCCTGCAGTTGTTCAAAGCTCATGCCGCACCTCCTTCATCAAATCCGCCAATTTTTTCCGGGCGCGCGTCAGGGCGACGCCCACGTGGTTTTCGGTCAGGCCGGTGATCTCGCTGATCTCCCGGTAGGACAGGCCGTCGAGCAGCAGCAGGACCAGGGACCGGTCCGCCGCCGGCAGGGACCGGATGGCAGCGTAAAGCGCGGCGATGGTCTCCGTCTGTTCCTGCACCGCGCCGGGCGTCGGCCGCTCACACGCCGGCTCCGCCGGAAGCGGACCCGCCAGATAGGACCGGCGCTGCTCCGTGCGCCGCCAGGTCTGGGCGGTGTTGAGGCAGACGCGGTAGATCCACGTCGAGGCCTTGGCCTGTCCCTGAAAGCGCGGGAGCGATCGCCAGAGCTGGAGCATCATTTCCTGGTAAAGCTCGTCCTGGTCCGCCGCTCCCGCGGCGAACGACCGCGCCACCTTGAGCAGGATGCCGCGATGATCGCGGAGCCACCCGGTGTAGCGGACCTCGGTTTCTGCGGCGCAGGATGTCACTTACCCCGATTAGTCGCCGGCCGCCGGATTTCCTTACAAAATAATTTCACCGCGCGGCATGCGCCCCGGCGACGGCGATGTATTTCTCGGCCCAACCCTTCAGCCCGGCCTGCTCGGCCGCGGTCAGCGGGCGGACGACCTTGGCGGGCGAACCGAGGATCATCGATCCCGGCGGCGCCACGAAGCGCTGCGTGACGAGCGCGTTGGCCCCGATGATGCAGCGGTCGCCGATCTTCGCGCCGTCGAGAACCGTCGCGCCCATGCCCACGAGGCACTCGTCGCCGATCTCGCAGGCGTGGATGATGGCGCTGTGGCCGACGGTGGTGTAGCGGCCGACCTTCACGCCGTGGCCGTCGGCCAGGTGGACCATCGTCAGGTCCTGGATGTTGGTGCCCTCGCCGATCTCGATGGTGTTGATGTCGCCGCGCAGCACGCAGCCATACCACACGCTGCTCCGCGCCCCGAGCGTGACGGCGCCGAGCACCGTGGCATTGGGCGCGACGAAGGCCGCCCGCGCCGTGTCCGGCTTCTGCCCGAGGAAACGCCCCAGCCTTTCGACAATATCCATGGACGCAGCGTAGCCCGCCGCGACGACAGGCCAAGCCTGCAAAAATCAGGCGTGCCGGCGGTCCTTGCCGTGGTCGAGCTTGCCGCCGGCCAGCCAGACCACGAGACCGAGCAGGCAGATCAGGCCGACTGCCGCAGCGGCGGCGATCACCCCCAGCATCATGATGAAGTGGATCAGGTCCATGTTCGAAATCTAGACGACACAAAACCCGATCCGTTACGGCGCCAGCCAAATCCCGCCCGCGTGCCGGCATTTCAAAGTAATTAACTAAGGCGTCACCCTACTGTGACATCGCGCCGCGACTCACTTCTCCTTCGCATACGGCACGCCGATGGCTCGCGGCGCCACCGCCTTGCCGACAAAGCCGGCCAGCAGCAGGACAGTCAGCACATAGGGAAGAGCGAGGATGAATTGCACCGGTATCACCCCCACCAGCGGCAGCGCAACACCCTGCAACCGGACCGCGAGCGCGTCGGTAAAGGCAAACAGCAGGCAGGCCGCCAGCGTGGGATAAGGCCGCCATTTGCCAAAGATGAGTGCAGCGAGCGCGAGGTAGCCCTTGCCCGCCGTCATGTCGCGCACGAAGCCGGAGCTGGCCGCCACGGACAGGTAGGTGCCCGCCACGCCGCAGAGCACGCCGGAAATCATCATGGCCTGGTAGCGCAGGGCCGTGACCGAAATGCCCGCCGTGTCGACCGCGAGCGGATTCTCGCCCACGGCCCTCAGCCGCAGGCCGAACCGGGTCCGGTAGAGCACCCACGCCGCCGCCGGCACCAGCGCGGCGGCGAAATAGACCACGAGGCTGTGGCCGCTCAGCAGCTCCGAATAGAGAAGCCCGGGAAAGGGCGTCTCGCGCGCGGTCTGCGCCCAGGGCCAGACCAGGCCGAGGAAACGCTGGCCGGGGCCGTCAAGCTGCGGCGTCTGCCCCCCGAGGTTGAACCACGCCAGCGCGAGCGTCGGCCCGAGACCGGAGACCATGATGTTGACCGCCATGGCGGCGACGACCTGGTTGCCGCGGTGTGTCACACAGGCGAAGCCCAGCAGCAACGAGAGCGCCACGGCCGTGAGGATGCCCGCGCCGAGCCCCAGCCACGCGGAGCCGGAGACCGCCGACACCGCGGCGGCGGCGAAGGCCGCCCCGAGCATCTTGCCCTCGAGACCGAGGTCGACGACGCCCGCGCGCTCGGAGAACATGCCCGCCAACGCCGCAAGCAGCAGCGGCGTCGCCACGCGGATGGTGGCGGCGAGCAGCAAGACGATGAGCGTGTAGGTTTCCATCACTTCCTGTCGTTTTTGCCTCCGGCCTTCCCGAACAGTTTCGCCAGCGGCTGGCGGAACATGTTTTCCATCGCCCCGCAGGAAAGGATCACGAGGCCCTGGATGACGACGACCATGTCCCGGTTGATCCGTGGCATGTCGAAGGTCAGCTGCGAACCGCCCTGATAGAGCGCCCCGAAAAGCACCGCGGCCAGGAAGATGCCGACCGGGTGGTTGCGACCCATGAGCGCCACCGCGATGCCGACGAAGCCCGCACCGCCGGGAAAATCGATGAGGATCCGATGCTGCGAACCCATGAGCTCGTTGAGGCCGAGGCCGCCGGCGAGCGCACCCGAAAGCAACATGGCCACGATGGTGATGCGCGGCGGCGAGATGCCGGCATAGACCGCGGCCGGCTGGTTCTGCCCGACGACGCGCAGCTCGTAGCCCCAGCGCGTGTGCCAGATGAAGACCCAGACGCCTACCGCCGCCAGCAGCGCGAGACCAAAGGCGAGGTTGAGCGGCGTGGCGGTGAAGGCGACGCCGACCTTCGCCAGCAGCTCGTGCGCGAAGGGCATCCAGGTGTTCGCGGCGAACTCGCGCGTCTCGGGCGACTGCTGGCCGGGCTTGATGAGCACATTGACAAGCAGGTAGGTCATCAGCGCCGCCGCGATGAAGTTGAACATGATCGTCGTGATGACGATGTGGCTGCCGCGCTTGGCCGAGAGGTAGGCCGGGAGAAACGCCCACGCGGCGCCGAAGCCCGCAGCCGCCAAAATCGCGACGGGCAGCACGGCCCAGAAAGGCCAGCTGCCGAGCCAGAGACAGACGAGGCCCGCGCCCAGGCCTCCGATGTAGGCCTGCCCTTCCCCGCCGATGTTGAACAGACCCGCGTGGAAGGCCACGGCCACGGCGAGACCGGTGAACATGAAGTTGGTCGCGTAATACAGGGTGTAGCCGATGGCCTCCTGCGAGCCGAGCGAACCGTCGACCATCAGTTTCAGCGCCTGCACCGGGCTTTCGCCCAGCAGCTTGATGATGCCGCCCGACAGCAGCAGCGCGCCGGCCAGTCCGACGAGCGGCAGCAAGGCGAGGTCCGCCCAGCGCGGGAGCTGTTTGGGCGCGCTCACGAATGCCCCTCCTTCACCCCCGCCATCATCAGGCCGATGCGCTCCTCGGTGGCCTCGGCGCGCGACAGCTCGCCGACGATCTCGCCGCCAGCCATCACGAGGATGCGATCGGCCAAGCCGAGGATCTCGTCGAGCTCCACCGACATGAGCAGCAGCGCCTTGCCGGCGTCGCGCAGGGCGACGAGCCGCTTGTGGATGAACTCGATCGCGCCGATGTCGACGCCGCGCGTCGGCTGGCCGACGAGCAGCACCTGCGGCTCGCAGTCCACCTCGCGGGCGATGACGAGCTTCTGCTGGTTGCCGCCGGAGAAGGAGGAGATGCGCAGCGCCGGGTCCGGCGGGCGGACGTCGTAGGTCGCCATCTTGGCCGCGCAGTCGGCGAGGATCGCCCGGCTGTTGGTGAGGATGCCGCGGTTGTAGGCCGGCCGGTCCTGATAACCGAGCACCATGTTCGACTGCGCGTCGAAACTCGCGACGACCCCGACCTTCAGCCGGTCCTCGGGCACGTGGGCGAGGCCGAGCTTGCGCCGCTGGCGCGGGCCGACGTTGTCCGCGACGAGATTGACCCCACCGAGCAAAATCCCCCCGCGGCTCGGCGCGCGCATGCCGGCGAGCGCCTCCAGCAACTCGGACTGGCCGTTGCCGGCGACGCCGGCGATGCCGACGATCTCCCCCGCGTGCAGCGTGAAGCTGGCGCCCTTCACGCGGGCCACACCCTGGTGGTCGCGCACCTCGAGGTCCTTCACGGTGAACAGCGCGGCGCCGGGCCGGGCCGGGCCCTTCTCGACCGTGAGCAGCACGGCGCGGCCGACCATCTTTTCGGCGAGCTCGCGCGGCGACGTGGTGCTCGTCTCGACCCCGGCGACAACGGCGCCCTGGCGCATGACGGTGACACGGTCCGTGATCGCCATGATCTCGCGCAGCTTGTGCGTGACGAGCAGCACGGTCTTCCCCTGCTCCCGGAGCCGGGCCAGCATCATGAAAAGCTGGTCCGCCTCCTGCGGCGTGAGCACGGCGGTCGGCTCGTCGAGGATGAGGATCTCCGCGCCGCGATAGAGCGCCTTGAGGATTTCCACGCGCTGCTGCAGGCCGACGGACAGCGTCTCCACCACGGCGTCGAGCGGCACGTCGAGGCCGTAGTCCCGGCCGAGTTTCTCCAGCTCGGCCCGGGCCCTCGCCAGCCCGCCGGCGAGGCGTGCCCCGCCCTCGACGCCGAGGACGACGTTCTCGAGCACGGTGAAATTCTCCACGAGCATAAAGTGCTGGTGCACCATGCCGATGCCCGCCGCGATGGCGTCCTGCGGCGAGTGGATCTCCACCCGCTTGCCGTGAACGAGGATCTCGCCGGCGTCCGCCCGGTGGAAGCCGTAGACGATGTTCATCACGGTGGACTTGCCGGCGCCGTTCTCGCCGATCAGCCCGTGCACGGAGCCGGCGGCGGCGGCGAAGGAGATGGCACGGTTGGCGTGGACCGCGCCGAAACGCTTGTCGATGCCGCGCAGCTCGAGCGCGGGCGGGCGGTCTGTCGGATCCTCAGCCACGGTGAAAGAAAGAAAGGCCGGCCGCCGCCCGCGGCCTGAATGCGTGCCGGTCCGTGTTCATCCGTGGTCGGCCCGTCTCACTGCGCCTTGTATTCCGACACCTTGATCTTGCCGCTGATGATGTCGGCCTTGGCCTGGTTGAGCTTCGCCTCCATCTCGGGCGTGATGAGCTTCCGGTTGAATTCGTCGAGCGAGTAGTCGACCCCCTGCTCGGCCAGGCCGAGCACGAGCTGGCCTGGTTTCCAGGTGCCGTTCTTGGCATCCGTGAAGGCCTTGTTGACGGCCACGTCGACGCGCTTGATCGCGGAGGTGAGCACGCTGCCGGGGTGAAGGTAGTCCTGATTGCTGTCGCAGCCGATGCTGAGGAGGCCGGCGTCCTTCGCCGCCTGCATCACGCCGAGGCCCGTGGCGCCGGCGGCGTGGAAGATCACGTCGGCCCCGCGGCCGAACTGGCTTTTCGCGAGCTCGTTGCCCTTCGTCGGGTCGCCCCAGGCCGCGGGCGTGGTGCCCGTCATGTTCTGGAAGACCTCGGCGCCCGGGTTGACGAACCTGACGCCCTCGGCGTAGCCGAGTGCAAACTTACGGATGAGCGGGATGTCCATGCCGCCGACGAAGCCGACCTTGCCGGTCTTCGAGGCCATCGCGGCCGCCATGCCGCAGAGGAAGGACGACTCCTGCTCGCGAAAATTGATCGACTGGACGTTCGGCAGGTCGACGACGGCGTCGACGATGGTGAACTGCACGTCGGGGAACTGCTTGGCGACCTTCTCGACCGCCGAGGCCTGGGTGAAGCCGATGGCGACGATGATGGAAGCGCCGCGGCGGGCCATCTGCTGCATTGCCTGTTCGCGCTGCGCGGCGTTGGTGACCTCAAACTCGCGGACGGCGACGCCGGTCTGCTTGGTGAAGAGCGCGGCGCCCTCCGAGGCGGACTGGTTGAAGGAGCGGTCGAACTTGCCGCCGAAGTCATAGACGATGGCCGGCGAGAAGTCCTTGGCGACGGCGGCGGTGAAGGCGAAGGTCGCGGCCAGGGCCGCCAGCTTCGGGGAGACGCGGAACGTGGAAATCATGGGCGTGGGCACCGGTGCGATGCGCCCAGAACGTAGGCGTCATCGGGAAATCTTGGCAACCGCATAAAGCCCGGAAACGGATCCAGGGCGGAGCGCGGCCCTTGCCCTACTTCTTCTTCCACGCCCCACCCTCGTCCTGCACCCAGACGCCGGCCCGGCTGGCCGCGGCGATCTGTTTGGCGCGGGCCTTGCCGACGGCGTCGGGGGTCGAGCCGGTTTCCTTCGCGATCAGGGTGTAGACCGCGGTGCGGTCCGCGTTTTCAGAGAAGACCACGGCCGGGGCCGAGGCGTTTTGTTCGTCCCGCACCGCGAGAAAGCCGCGGTTGTCCTCGCCGATGGCGCCGCGCGCCTTGAGGTCGTCGATGCCGGGCAGGCGCTGGGCCATGCGGCTGCGCAGCTCCGCGGCGTTTTGCGCGAAGGCGGGCATGGCGAGCAGGAAGAGTGCGGCGAGGAGGAAACAAAGGCGGGTTTTCATGGCGTTGAGGATTTCGGGGTTTCGAGGGTCGTGGACTTCTTGTCGAGGTCGCCGAAGAAGTCATCGAGGGCCTTCTCGACCTTGACGTTCACGTCGACGGTGATGTGGATCGGCTTCACCTCGATGGGGTCGGTCTTGATGTTGAGGCAGCCGCCGAGGACAAGCAGCAGGACGGCGGCGGCGGGGATGGGAAGGCGGTTCATGGCGTGCCTAGGTTTGACCACGGATTCCGCGGATCGGCTCGGATAAAATCAGGGAAAGTTGGGGGAACGATCGATTCCTCATTGGAGGGACGGTCTCCGAGCGTCCGCGGCCCGTCGGAGACGCGCCCTCCACGCCGGCACCCGCGGCCGGCGTCAAGCGCCGCCCCTGCAAGAAAGGGCAGACTCACGGCTTGCCGCCGAAGTTCACCCGCGAGTCCATCCCCATGTTGAGCAGCTTCTCCAGCGGGCCGTTGACGTTGAGGTCGAGGGTGACCGGCGCCTTCACCTCGGGGTCGACCGGCTCGCCGACCACGTGCAGCTGGGCGGTGCGGCCGGCGGGGGCGTCCGGCGGGCGGATATCGAGGCGCAGTTCACCGACCCTCAGCTGCAGGAGGCCGGACTCGATCTTCTTCAGGACCGGATAGCGGGGATCCTTGACCGGAACGCCACTGGTGAGCAGACCCGCGGCCGAAAACTGGATCTGGGCGGAGACGCCCGGTTTGAGCGCCAGCCAGCCGGTGCCGAGCCGCAGGCCGCCGTCGTCGATGCGCAGCGGCAGCCGGCCGTCCACGCGCCCGCTGGCCTTGGCCGGCAGGTCCTTGGTCAGCGCCATGACCTCCTCCACGCTGATGTTGTCCGCGAGGACCACGACATCGAGTTCCCGGAGGTTGAGGAAATACTTGAATGGCTCCACGGCGAGGCTGCCGCCGAGGGCCTTGAGGGCGGCGCGGGAGACCGCGATCCGATTGGTGTCGGCGAAGGCAAACTCCGCGTCAATGTCGCGCAGCGCGAAGCGGCCGACCTGCAGGGCGGCCACGCGCAGGGTGCCGGGTTTCGTCTCAAACTTGTCGAGGTCGGTGAACTCCAGGTCGACCGTCACGCCGTCGGCCGTGACGTTGTGCGCCGGGCTGACCACCCGGCCGTCGGCCACATGCACCTTGGCGGCGGCCGAGAAAGCCTTGCCGGCCCAGCGCCCTTGCGCGCTGCCGGTCAGCGTGCCCCCCAACTCGACCGCGCCGCCGGGAATGAATACGAAACGCTGCAGGAAATTCTGCCAGACCTTCAGGTCGACGGACACCACCGGCACCGCAAAGTCCAGCGCCTTGGTCGCCGGGTCGAAACGACCGCTCGCCTGCGCGGCGAGTCCAGGGCCTTCGACTGATGCCTTCCCCTCCCACGTCGTGTCCGGGCGGAGCCGCGCCTCGAGCTTCACCGTGAGAGCCTGGTCCGACAGCGCCGCCGCCCGCACGACCAGCTGGCCGTCGATGGAAATGTCGTCCGCGGGAATCTTCAGCGCGGAAACGGACGCGGTGCCGTTCTTGTAGGTGGCCCAGTTCACCGGGTTGGTATCCGAGCCGTCGACCGTCAGCGGCAGCCAGGCCTGCTCCACGCGCACCGTGCCGAGCGAGGGCGTCCACCAATGCGGCCGGGCGAAGCTGACGCGCCCGGCCTCGAACGGCTGGGTCCTGACCTGGAAGGCGACCTTCTCGAAAACCACGCGCCACGGCGAAGCCTGGGTCACGCGGAACTTGACCTCGGAAGCGCCGGCCATGTGCAGGAGCGTGCTCGCCGCCAGGCCGGTGAGGGTCAGCCGCGCCAGCACGGCCACGGCCAGCGTGAGGAAGGCCAACGTTCCCGCCGCGAGGCAGAGGCGGCGCTTGGTCAGTGGGGTGGGCATGGGAAGCGGAGACGCGCAACGGGACGAAAGCGGGACCGCAGCGGTGGCCAACTAGTAGTGCCCGAGGGCGGTTTCGCCATGAAAAAGTCCGGGCGGCAGAACCTGGAGGCGGGGTGCCCTCACCCCGCGTTCCCACGTCGTTGCGCACGCCCCGCGGGACGAGGGCGTCCCGCCTCCAAAAGCAATGCGCTCAGACCTTCACGGGCTTCAACGCCCAGATGTCCTTGGCGTATTCGCGGATGGTCCGGTCGCTGGAGAACTTGCCGAGGCGGGCGGTGTTGAGGATGGCCATCTTCGCCCACTTCGCTTGGTCGCGATAGGCGGCGTCGACCCGCGCGTGCGCGTCGCAGTAGCTGCGGAAGTCGGCGAAGAGCAGATACGGGTCGCCGCCCTGCAGCAGGCTGTCGTGGACGAGCGAGAAGGCGCCCTGCTCGCCCGGCGTGAAGTAATCGCTGCCGAGCCAGTCGACGACGGCGCGCAGCTCCTCGTCGGCGTTGTAGTAGTCGCGCGCGTGGTAGCCCTTGCGGTGCAGCGCCTCGACCTGCTCGACCGTGAGGCCGAAGATGAAGATGTTGTCCGCGCCGACCTCCTCGCCGATCTCGACGTTGGCGCCGTCGAGCGTGCCGATGGTCAGCGCGCCGTTGAGCGAAAGCTTCATGTTGCCGGTGCCCGAGGCCTCCTTGCCGGCGGTGGATATCTGCTCGGAGAGGTCGGCCGCCGGGATGATCTTCTCGGCGAGCGACACACGGTAGTTGGGGAGGAAGGCGACCTTGATCTTCCCGCCGATGCGCTCGTCGGAGTTGATGCGGGCGCCGATGACGTTGATCGCGCGGATGATGTTCTTCGCGAGGTCGTAGCCCGGCGCGGCCTTCGCGCCGAAGACGAAGACGCGCGGCACGATGTCGAGCGCGGGGTTCTGCACCAGCCGGCGGTAGAGCGCGAGGATGTGGAGCAGGTTCAGGTGCTGGCGCTTGTATTCGTGGAGGCGCTTGATCTGCACGTCGAAGAGCGCGTCGGGCGAGACGGTGATGCCGCACTCCGCCTGGATGACCGCGGCGAGGTCGACCTTGTTGGCGCGTTTGATCGCCATGAACTCCTTCTGGAACGCAGCGTCGCCGGCGAACTTCTCGAGGCCGCGCAGCAGGTCGAGGTCGCGCACCCAGGCGTGGCCGCCCAGCTTCTTCGTGATGAGCGCGGAGAGGCGCGGGTTGCTCTTGAGCAGCCAACGGCGCGGCGTGATCCCGTTGGTCTTGTTCTGGAATTTGTCCGGGTAGAGCGCGTCGAACTCCGGGAAGAGGTCCTTCTTCAGCAGCGCCGTGTGCAATGCGGCGACGCCGTTGACGGCGTGCGAGCCGGCGACGGCGAGGTTGGCCATGCGGACCTGCTTGTGGCCGTTCTCCTCGATGAGGGAGCAGATGCGCTTCTTGTCGTTGTCGCCGGGCCACTTCGTTTCCACCAGCTGCAGGAGCCGCGTGTTGATGTCGTAGATGATCTGGAGGTGGCGCGGCAGGACGCGCTCGAAGAGCCCGACGCTCCATTTCTCCAGGGCCTCGGGCAGGAGCGTGTGGTTCGTGTAGGCGAAGGTCCGGCTCGTGATGGCCCAGGCGTCGTCCCAGGCCATGTTCTCCTCGTCGAGAAGGATGCGCATGAGGTCGACGATCGCGATGGCCGGGTGCGTGTCGTTGAGCTGCACGGCGACCTGGTCGGCGAAGTTCTTCCAGGAGTTCGCCGGGTTGCGGAAATGGCGGCGGATGATGTCGCGCAGCGAGCACGAGACGAAGAAATACTGCTGCATCAGGCGCAGCTCCTTGCCGTTCTCCGTCTTGTCGTTCGGGTAAAGCACCTTCGAGACGGTCTCGCCGAGGGCCTTCTCGCGGACGGCCTCCACGTAGCCGCCGCTGTTGAAGGCGGCGAGGTCGAAGTCCTCGGAGGCCTTCGAGGCCCAGAGGCGGAGCAGGTTCACGGTCTTGGTGCCGTAGCCCGCGACCGGGATGTCGTGCGGCACGCCGAGGATCGTCTTGGTGTCGACCCAGCGCGGGCGGTAGTTGCCGCGGTCGTCGAAGACGTTTTCCACGCGGCCGAAGAAGCGGACCTTCTGCGTGTATTCGACGCGGACGACCTCCCACGGGTCGCCGAGGATCGTCCAGTTGTCCGGATTCTCCACCTGGCGGCCGTTCACAAACGACTGCTTGAAGAGGCCGAACTCGTAGTAGATGCCGTAGCCGAGCGCCGGGTAGTCGAGGGTCGCGAGCGAGTCGAGGAAGCAGGCCGCGAGGCGCCCGAGGCCTCCGTTGCCCAGGCCCATGTCGGCCTCGGCCTGGCGGATCTTCTCGAAATCCTGGCCCAGTGCGTGCAAGGCGTCCTTGGCCTTGTCGAGGAGGCCGGTCGCGAGCAGGTTGTTGCCGAAGAGGCGGCCCATGAGGTATTCGAGCGAAAAGTAGTAGAGCCGGCGGGCGTTGCTCGCGTTGTGCACGGCCTGCGTGGCGATCATGCGCTCGTGGATGTGGTCGCGCACGGCCAGCGCGGTCGCCACCATCCAGTCGTGCGGCGTGGCCGTGCCCGCGTCACGCGCCAGGGTCGAGACCAGGTGGCGCAGGATCAGCGACTGGAGGATCTGCTCCGGCGAGTCGGGATGCGGACGGCCCGGGCTTTTGGACGGCTTGGCGGCGGTGGCTTTCGTGGGCATATGGGAGGTGAATCACAAGTCGTGCCAAGACCGCAGGCAAGGCAGGATTACCGGATAAAACCTAGGGTAACCGACTTGTAACTTGGATGCCGCCCGAAACCCGCTCAGCGCTGGAACCGACGGGCCAGTTCGCTGCGACTGAGCTCGAAGAGCGTCGGCCGGCCCGCCGGGCTGGTGTGCGGCTGCGCACACGCAAAAAGCTGCGCCGCCAGCGAGAGAGCCTCGGCCTCGGTGAGCGTCGGCGGCAGACGCACCGCCTTCTGGGCGGCGAGCCGCGCCAGCTCCTCGCGGGCGAGGTCGGCCTTTTTGCCATCCAGCCGGCCCTCGCGAATCAGGCCGATCACATCGCGCACAAAGGTCTCCGCATCCGCCGGCTCCAGCCACCCCGGCACCGCCTCGATGCGGAAGAAATTCCGGCCGAACTCCCCGACCTCAAGGCCGTGCTGTTGCAAAAACGTCAGCTGGTCCGTGAGCAGCGCGCTGGCGATCGCATCGAGTTCCACGGGCACGGCGAAGAGCAGCCGCTGGCTCGCGACCTGGCCGGCGGCGAACTGTTTCGCCAGCCGCTCGAACCACACGCGCTCGTGCGCCGCGCGCCGGTCGAGCACGACGAGCCCGCCCGGCGCCTCGAAGAGAGCGAAGTCGCCGTGCGCCGTCGCGAGGAAACGCCAGCCGGACAACGGAGAAGCCGGGAGCGCGGAGCCCGGAGCCTGGAGCGGAGCCGCCGGGCCGCTGGAGGCGGGACCATCGGTCCCGCGGGGCACCGTAGTCGCGACCGGACGCGCAGGCATCGTGGCAAAATGCCGGAACGGCTGCGACATCACGCTGGGAATCGGCGCCGGAACAGGCGCGGCCACCGGATCGCCTGGCAGATGTTCTGCCTCCCGTGCGCGAGCCGGCTCCGCGCTCCCCCCTCCCTGCTCCCTGCTCCCGCCGGGCGCGGGAGCCCCGTATTCCCGCAGCCGCTGCAGCACGGCGCGGATGACGAAGCCGCGCACCGCGCCCTCGCTGCGGAAGCGCACCTCGCGCTTCGCCGGGTGCACGTTCACGTCCACCGCCGCGGGGTCCATGTCGAGGAAGAGCACCGCGACCGGATAACGCCCCTTCGTCAGCGACGTCGCATACGACTCGATCAGCGCGTAGTTGAGCGTGCGGCTGTCAACGGGGCGGCGGTTGACGAACATCAGCAGCTCGTGCCGCGTCGCCCGGCTGACGCCGGGTTTGCCGATCAGGCCGCTCAGCTTGAGGCCGGGCTCGGCCAGATCCACGGGCAGCAGGTCCGCCGCGAGCTGCCGGCCGAAGATCTCCCCCACCCGTTCCGCCAGCGTCGAGCATACCGGCGACTGGAACAGCACGCGGCCGTCCTCAATCAGTGTGAAGGCGGTCTGCGGGCAGGCCAGCGCGTAGAGCCGCACCGTCTGGATGATGTGCGCCGACTCGGTGGCGTCGGTCTTGAGGAACTTCCGGCGCGCCGGGACGGAGTTGAACAGGTGCGACACGGTGATGCGCGTGCCGGGCGCAAGGCCGCACTCGCGGACATGCACGAGCTTGCCGCCGTTGATCAGCACCTCGGTGCCCGCCGGCGCCGCCGCCGTCCGCGTCTGCATCTCAAAATGGGAAACACTCGCGATCGACGGCACCGCCTCGCCGCGGAATCCAAAGGTGCCCAGCCGGTCCAGGTCGGCGGTCTCGACCAGCTTGCTGGTGGCGTGGCGCTCGAGCGAGAGCAGCGCATCGTCCTTGGACATGCCGCTGCCGTTGTCCTCGACTCGGATCAGCGCCCGGCCGCCGGAGCGGAACTCCACCTCGACGCGCGTCGCGCCGGCATCGAGCGAGTTCTCCACGAGCTCCTTCACCACCGCCGCCGGCCGCTCGATGACCTCGCCCGCGGCGATCTGGTTGGCGACCCGGTCGGTGAGGATGCGGATGGTGGACATGCGGTGCATCAGGTCAGCAGACAATCGCGTGTCCGCGATCTTCACCTCAGCCGAGCAGATCCACCCAGCGCTTGAACTGCCGCGTGACCTGCTTCGGGCCGGGCATGCCGGTGCCGGTGCGGCGGGCCATGGCTTTCTGCAAATGGAACGACACGACCCAGTCGGCCTTGAAGGCGGCGTGCACCGCCTTGACCTCGGCGTGCGTCAGCCGGTCGAGCGGAACCTTCCGCTGCTCGGCCAGCTTCACCACCGCGCCGACCGCGTGGTGCGCCTCACGGAACGAGACGCCCTGGCGCACGAGATAATCGGCGAGATCCGTCGCGAGCAGCGCCGGGTCGGCGACGGCGGCGGCGCACCTGTCGCGGTTCAGCTCGAGGCCGGCAAAGGTCCCGGCGAGCACGGCGAGGCAGAGCACGGTCTGGTCGTGGCTGTCGAACACCGGCGGCTTGTCCTCCTGCAGGTCGCGGTTGTAGGTCAGCGGCAGGCCCTTCGTAAGCGTGAGCAGCGTGTGCAGGTTGCCCTGCAGGCGCGCCGACTTGCCGCGGAGCAGCTCCATCGAGTCCGGGTTTTTCTTCTGCGGCATCAGGCTGGAGCCCGTGCAGAAGGCGTCCGGCAGCTCGGCGAACTTGAACTCCTGGCTGGCCCACAGGATCATGTCCTCCGCCATCCGGGAGAAATGCACGCCGACGAGCGCGCAGGCCGAGGCGAACTCGATGAAGAGGTCGCGGTCGCTGACGGCGTCCATGCTGTTCTGCGTGACGCGCGGCCGGCCCTTGGCGTCGACGAAGCCCAGGGCCTCCGCGGTGAACTCGCGGTCGATCGGCAGCGTCGTGCCGGCGACGGCGCCGGAACCGAGCGGGCACCAGTTGGCGTGGTCGGCCACGACGGCAAAGCGGGCGGCGTCGCGCTCGAGCATCTCAAGGTAGGCGAAGAGGTGGTGCGCCACGTAGACCGGTTGCGCGCGCTGCAGGTGCGTGTAGCCGGGAATGAGCACGTCGCCGGATTTCTCGACGACGCCGAGGATGGCGCGCTGCGCCTCGCGCAGGCCGGCAATGATCTCGGCGCAGGCGGCCTTGAAATAGAGCCTCATGTCCGTCGCGACCTGGTCGTTGCGGCTGCGCGCGGTGTGCAGCTTGGCGGCGGCGGGCTCGAGCCTGGTCAGCGCCTGCTCGATGTTCATGTGCACGTCCTCGAGCTGGGTGGACCACTTGAACTTGCCGGCGGTGATTTCCCCCAGCACCGCGTCGAGGCCGCGGTGGATGGCGTCGCGTTCCTTGCGCGTGATGAGTCCGACGTGCGCGAGCATGGCCGAGTGGGCCTTGCTGCCCTGGATGTCAAAGGGGGCGAGCCGGCGGTCGAACGAGACGGACTCGCTGAAACGCAGCATGAGGTCCGCGGGACCCGCCGAGAAACGTCCGCCCCAGGTGGCTTGTGCTTTGTGCGCCATAAGAAGGCGAACCAACGCCCCGCCGCCGGTCTTGGCAACGCGAAAGATGGCAGGGGAAATCACGGAAGCGCGAAAGGACGGAAACGCGGAAACTGATAGGATAGAATTGAGTCCGACTGTAGGGCCGGCGCTTGTCGCCGTGCCGGGCGGCAACCCGGACGGCGTGCCGACAAGCGGCAGCCCTACATTTCGATCACAGCGTTTCCGGAAAACCTTTGGCTTGGCGCACTGTCACACCCCTCGCATGTTCCCTTTTGTGCTCCGACATTTTCTCATCCTTTCCCTTCTCCTCGGCGTCTCCCGGCTGACCGCCGCGGACCTCCCGGCCGCCCCCGCCCCGACCCTGACCGGCTGGGACCGGGTCAGCGTGGCGCCGATGAAGACCTCGATCTACGTCGGCAGCGTGGCCCTCACGACCGGCGTGTTCGAGCGCACCGGCTCCAAGCTGACGACCACTTACGAGGCCAAGGTCTTCCCCTGGTTCTTCTGGGGCGAGAAGGGCAGCATCACCATCACCCTCTCCGACGCCAACCTCGCGAGCCTGGCCAAGGGAGAAACCGCCGAGTTCACCGGCGAGGCCACCAGCCACAAGGGCCGGCCGCGGACCGTCTCGGGACGGGCGCAGCCCGCCGACGCCGTCTCGGGCAAAATCAAGGTCCGCATCGGCGCCGACGGCTACGAGCTGATCTTCAACTCGACGTATCGGTTCGGAGCGAAGTAAGAGGCGGCCTTTGGCAGCCGGCCCTGAATTCAGTGGAGGGCTCAGCTCCAGCTGAGCCGCAGACGCATCGGAGGTGGCATTATGCTCGCGGCCCAGCTGGAGCTGGGCCCTCCAATAGGAGGACGATCCGGATGAGCCGGGCGGCCGAGGCGCGGAGCGGAGTCCGCGCCCTACCCGCTCACTCCTGCCAGTGGAAGATCACCGGCCGGTCGATCGACGGGTGCAAGCTGTGGTGCACCGGGCAGTTCAACGCGGCGCGCTCAAGCACGCCGGATGGATCCTTGGCCTTCGAAAACGGCAGCCAGACCTGCGTCGCGATGCGCACGATGCGGCGCGGCAGGTCGGTGGACATTTCCTTCGTCACTTCCCAGCGGACGCCTGGGATGTCGAAGCCGAGCTTGGTGCGCGCGGCGATCGCCATGGTGGTGACCATGCACGAGGCGAAGGACGCCGTCGTCAGGTCCGTCGGGGAAAACGCGAGGCCGCGGCCGTGGTTGTCCTTGGGCGCGTCGGTCTCGACGACCTGACCCGACGGGCCGTGCGTGAGCTGGCAGTTGAGTTCGCCTTGATAGGTTCCGGTGCTTTTGACCATGCGGTTAGTTGGCCACAAAGAGCCGCAAAAAGACACAAAAAATCAACGCGTGGCCCTTTCGGATCAACTGGAGGCGGGGGGCGGGCACCCTCCTCCACTCATCAAACAAATCTCTTGAGCCGTGCCGCCACGTCCGTCCGCAGGCGGTCGATGTAGCCGAGGGTGTATTGCTCGGCCGAGAGTTTGTCGTCCTTGACGAGTGGCGTCAGGTCCATCGCCCAGGTCAGGGCCTTGGCCCGGTCCGTCGCGTGCGAGGTGTGGAAGGTGGCGTTGGCGAGGCGGCGGCCCGCGATGGCGAGGTCATAGCGCTTGCCGCCGGCGATCTGCGACTCGAACGCGCCGATGAGCTTCGCGGCCAGCCGGGGATGGGCGGAATCGTCGAGCACGACCTTGTCCGCATCGGGCAGCCAGTCGAGGTTGCGCCAGACCTCGCAGCCGTAGACGGCCTTCGGCCGGAGCCGCGCGGGCAGCGAGCGCAGCGCCTCCAGGCTGCGCCAGAAACAGGCGACATGGGTGTCGTGCTTGTCGGCGGGATTGTGCAGGTAGACGGTGTCCGGCGTCGTGGCCCGGAGGATCGCCGCGAGGTCGGCCACGACCTCGGTGCGGCGCGGGTCCTTGACCACGGCGCTGGGGTGCGCGAGCTGGAGCATGGCCGCGTAATGGCCGAGCCGCGCCGCGCGGCGTTGCTCGGCGCGGCGGACGGCCTTCATCTCCTCGTCGGAAAATTTCGCGAACTTCCCCGCGCGCGGACTGCCGCCGCCGTCGGTGATGACCACGCCCGTGAACGTGCGTTTCGCATAGCCCGCGCTGATGCCGTGATAGGCGAGAATCTCGATGTCGTCCTGATGGGCGGCGAGGCAGAGGTGCGTGGTGCGGACCAGCGCGGCCGCCAGCGGACGGCGGTCCGGCACGTAGACATCAGCGGCGGGAGAAGAAAATTTCATGCGATGGATTGGCCACAAAAAGCACAAAAGGCGCAAAAAGGAAACCTTCGGAAATTTGACCGTGGATCAGCGCAGCCCGTCGGGGGTAAACCCCGACCTACAAGAGTCCATGACGACGCCACGACCGCGGCTACCTATGAGGCCTTGCCGGAATTTCGTCCCGGTTTTGCGTCTTCTGCGCTTTTTGTGGCCAATCAATTCAGCCGGAGGCTCAGCCACTCGATCTTCTCCGCGCGGCCGGCCGCGCTGAAATCGACCAGCGTGGCCGACAGGCGGTTGTCGCCCGTCGCCACCTCGAAGCGCCGCGGCATCCCGTCGAGGAACCGGCCGAGCACCGGCTCGATCTCGCGGCCGAGGACGGACTCGTGCGGCCCCGTCATGCCGACATCGCACTGGAAGGCCGTCTGCTTGCGCAGCAGCGATCCGTCCGCCGTGGCGACGTGGGTGTGGGTGCCGAGCACGGCGGTCACGCGACCATCGAGGTGCCAGCCGAGCGCCTGCTTTTCCGACGTGGCTTCGGCGTGGATCTCGACCAGCGCGCCGTCGAACTTTCCGGCGAGCCGCTGGAGCACGGCGTCGGCGCCGAGGAACGGGCACTCGGCCTTCAGACCCATGAAGCTGCGACCGAGCAGGGTGGCCACCAGCAGGCGGAAACCATTCTTCTCGAGGATGAGGTGGTCCCGCCCCGGGTTGCCCGCCGGCAGGTTCGCGGGGCGGCAGACGCGCTCCAACCCGGCGATGTCCGTCTCGAAACCCTTCTGGTCCCACACGTGGTCGCCGAGCGTGATGGCGTCGACGCCGGACTCGAGGAGGGTCTTGCAGATGCTCGCCGTGATGCCCGCTCCGGCGGCGGCGTTCTCGCCGTTGGCGATGACGAAATCGATCCCCCGCTCGGCGCGCAGCTTCGGCACAAGGGCGGCGACGATCTCGCGCCCGGGCTTGCCGACGATGTCGCCGATGAAGAGGAGTTTCATGCGAAGGCAGGGGCGCTTGCCCTCAAGCGCCCGGGCCGTTGAGGGCAACGGCCCCTACCCGCAGTCCCGACCGGCGGCGTGCCGACAAGCGCCAGCCCTACATGGCGGAACCCGCTCACGGCGCCAGGTAGGTCGCGCTCGAGGCGCTGCCGAGGCCGGTCGGGCTGAGGCGGGTGGCCTTGCCGGATTCGGTGTCGATGAGGTAGAGGGCGCTGGTGTTGGCGGCGCGGAAGCCGCAGATCACATGGCGGCCGTCGGCCATCCACATCGGCTCGATGGCGTCGGTCGGCGCGTGCGTGACGATCTTGCTGGCCCGGGTGGCCATATCATAGACGGCGACCTGGTAGCCGCTGCCCACCCGGGCGGTGAAGACGATCTTGTTCGGGTCGCCGGCGCTCCAGTCGGGCTCGGCGCAGTAGCGCGAGACGTCGGTCGGCAGGCGCGACATGGCGCCGCCGGTGGCGGCCATGACGTAGAGCTGCGGCCCGCCGGCGGCGTCGCAGGTGAAGATCAGCCGCGAGCCGTCGGGCGACCACGCGGGCGAAGCCTCGACAAACTGGTCATTGGTCAGGCGGTGAATCTGACGGCCTTGCGGGGTGCCGACGTAGATCTCGGGGTTGCCCTCGCCGGAGAGCACCATGGCGACCTGCTGGCCGTTCGGGCTGAAGCGGCCGCCGCTGTTGGTGCCCTTGAAGCTCGCATAGAGCGAAATGCGGCGGTTGTTCAGCTCGAGCACATAGATGTCGGGAAAACTCGTGCGGTAGCTGGTGAAGATGATCCGGGTGCCGTCCGGCGACCACCGCGGCGAGACGATCTGCTTCCCCTCGGAGGTCCAGCGGAGGATGTCGCCGAAGAACAGGTCGGCGGTGTAGATCTCGGTCTTGCCCGTCTTGTCGCTCAGGAAGGCCAGCTTGCCCGCAAAGAAGCCCTTCAGGCCGCTCGTCTTGGTGACGGCGAAGTCCGCTGCCTTCAGCAGGGCGTTGCGCATGTCGGAACCGGCGAAGGTCTGGCTCGCGACGACAGAGCCGGGGGAGCCCTCAGCGCGGAGCGTCCGCCCACCAACATCGGACTCAACCGTGGCTTTGCCCCCCTTGGTGATGGTGACGCTGACCTGATTCGCCCCGGCCGGCGCGAAGGCCAGGCCGAAGGCCGCGCCGCCGGCAACGACCTTGTAGCGGCCGTGGGCGCCGAAGGCCCGCAGCGCGAGATCCTGCAGCTCGGGCGACGGCGAGCTGATGGTGATCGGCGTCGTCGTGGTGTCGGCGTTGACGTGCACATCCCCGACAAAGGTGTCGGCGAAAAGGGGCGCGGCGAGGGCGAGCCCGAGGAGGAAACGAAAGGTATGCTGCATGAGAGTGGGTTGGTAGTAAGGGACGACAGGGCCCGGTCGCGTTGGTTGCGGAGCCGGCAAGCTACTCACAAGGTCAAAGCGCCCGGTTTTCCAAGTCATTTTCGCGGAGAATTGCACCCTCGATCAGGCGATAGCGGGAACATTTCCCGCCGGCCGGGCGAAGAGCCTGCTCCGCCCGCGGCGAAAACAGCCGTCACGGCCGCCGGGGCGCTACTCCCCCGCGGTGTGCTGCACCCGATACTGCCCGGGCGTGCAGCCGCAGGCGCGGCGGAAGGCCTCGTTGAAGCGGCTGATCGAGTTGAAGCCCGACTTCATGGCGACCTCGACGATCTTCTCCTGGGTCGTCGCGAGCAGCCGCTGGGCGTGCGAGATGCGGTGATGCGTCAGGTAGTCGATGAGGGTGGTGCCGAAGGCCTTCTTGAAAAGGCCCATCGCATAATTCGGGTGCAGGCCGACCTCCTTGCCGATCTCGGCGACGGTCAGCTGCTCGGTGTAGCGCTGCGCGATCAGGCAGGCCATGCGCTCGACGCGGTTGAGCTCGCCACCCTGCAGGCTGGTGGAGCGCACGCGCGCCTTGGCCGCGCCGCCCGCCGCCGGCTGGGCCGGGAGCGTGGCCACCATGCGGCGCAGGCGCGCCTCCATTTCCAGCATCACCACATGGCGGACGTCGTCCTCAGGCAGCTGGAGGTCGGCCTCCCACTGGGCGAACAGGTCCTCGTCCTGCCGGGTCCGGCTGGACCGCTTTTCCATGATCACCTCGCCGCGGAGGAGCGGCTGGTTGAACCGCTCGGGCAAGCGGCACTGCAGGAACCACGCGAGCGGGATCGTCGCCACGAAGTAGCGCGTGTCCGGCTCGAAATCGACCACCTGGTGCGGGATCGCCGCCCAGAACACGCCGAGCTGGCCGGCCTCCAGCCGGACCTTCCGGCCGCCCAGCAGGTAGGTCACCCACCCCTTGGTCAGCATGTTCAGCTCGATCTCATTGTGGTGGTCGGGCCGCTTCATGGGCGACGGCGTCCAGCGCACGCACGAGAAGCCGTAGGGCGTGAAATCGGGCCGGTTGGGGTCGAAGGTAACCATGCGTGGGGGCTTAGAATTCCGTGACAACCGCTGGCAATCGCGGGAGATTCTCCGCGCAAGATACGCTATACTCCTTCCCTCGGTCAATCAGGACCACGCCCCCTCCGCGGTTTATGCCGCGGGCTTTCCTCCCCGCCCTCCATGCGCCTAATCGCCACTGCCTGCCTTGTTCTTGCGCTCGGCTGGTTGCCGGCCGCAGGGGACGTATGGCCCAGCCCCACCACCGGCCGCGACCTTGCGCTCACGCTGCTCGAGCCGACTCCGACGCCGGCCGACGCCAGGCAGCCGCTGCCCGTCGTCTTCTATCTGGAAAACCTCGCCGTCCCGCGCGTAGGCACCGACGGCGACGAATCAATCCTCCGCGACCTGCGCGCCTCCGGACATCTCGTCGTCGTGCTCGACTACGCCCACGACCCGCGCGCGCGGGTGCCGGACCTCAACCGCGACCTCGTCGCACTGCGCAGCCAGCTCCAGCACAAGACGCTGCTCGCGGACCGCGCGCTCGACGCCAACCACATCTTCATCGTGCCCGCCGGCTGCCGGCTCGCGCGCGACGTGGTCTATTACCGCGACGGGCAGCGGACGCTGGCGATGGACCTCGTCTACCCGGCGCATCCGGCCAGGCCGGCCGGCGCGGTGCTGGAGTTCTCCTGCGACAACACCAACCGCATGGGCAACTTCTCCCTCGATTTCTGCACCGACACGATCCTGCCCGCCGCCGCCACCGAGGGCTACGCCGTCGCGATGGCCGACCACCCGGTGGCCGCGCCCTACGCGGGCCTCGACGCGATGCCGGACTGCGCCCGCAAGATCAAGGCCGCGGTCCGCACGCTGCGCGCCGCGGGCGCCGCGCTCGCGCTCAACGGCCGCATCGTGCCGGTGGGCTTCTCGCGCGGCAGCGGCATGGCGCTGATGCTGGCCACCACGGCGGGACGCGACGAGTTCGACGGCTTCGGCGAACACCCCGGGACCGACAGCAGCGTGCAGGGCGCCGTCGTCATGTCGGGGCGCTTCACCTACCTCGACCTGCTGCCCGGCGACCACATGGTGCCGCGCTACAACCAAGCCTGGGGCACCTACGCCGACCACGCCGACATTTGGCGGGCCCACGGTGCGCTCGATTACCTCGCGCAACCCGCCCCGCCCCTCTTCCTGACGATCAACGCCGGCGAATCGCCCGACGCCCTGCACCAGATGGAGGTGTTGCGCCGGCGCCTGACGCTGCTCGGCAGCCCCTTCACTTATGAACCCGAACCCGCGGCGCGCGGCCACCGGATGCCGCTCGATCCCGCCGTGCTCATCCCGCTTTTTCACTACCTCAGCCAACGATTGATTGTAGCGCCGGAGGCCAGCCCGGCGTCACGCCAAGACCCATGATCCGCTCCACCCTGCCCCTGCTGCTTGCCACCGCTTCGCTCCTCGCGGCCGCCGACGCCCCGCCTCCGGCCGCCGCGACCGTCCCCACGCCGCCGCCGGCGCCGACCGAGCAGGTCCTGAGCGCGCCCGCGCCCGGCCGGTTCAAGGAACTTTTCCAGCCCTTCCGCACGGACCTGGCCGCGCTGTCGCCCGACGGCAAATACCTCGCCTACACCGTGCGCGAGGGGGAAACGCTGTCCGTGGTCGTCCTCGAGATCGACCACCCGGAAAAAATGAAGGCGCACGTCCAGGTGGTCGACGACGACTCGGCCACCCCGATGCTGGCGCAAAACCAAGCGGAGAAGACCCCGGGCCGGATCAACTGGATGCGCTGGGTCTCGCCGACCCGCGTCGTGGTCGAGACCAACCGCGTCTTCGCGCGGGCGGCCGGCCCCGGCATGGAATGGCAGAGCTGGCGCGGCGCCGTGCTGGGTTTCGACGCCGACGGGGGCAACGCCAAGCTCCTCGCCCGGCCGGACGATCTCCCGGAATTCTCCGAGGACAAGGGCGCCGACAACCCGTTCTCCGTCCAGCGCCGCAACAGCACGAGCTTCAACGCGAACCACACGTCGCCCGACCAGCCGCTGGTCGCCGATCCCACCGTCACTCCCACGCCCCCCGACGCCACCGCCCCGCTCCAGGCCACCGACGACAGCGGGGTGCCGCCGCCGCCCACTTTCGGCGCCAGCCAGCCGCGCACCCTGCGCATCTTCGACCTCGACCCGGCGCGGCCGGGCGCCGTGACCCTCGTCGCGACCGGCTCGCCGCGCGATGCCGGGTCGCACTCGCTCGGCCTGTATTCCCTGAACACCGACACGGGCAAGCTGACGGACCTCACCGACGACCTCGTGGCCAACAACTACACCCCGCTGCTCGACCGCCAGGGCCACGTGCGGCTCACGGTGGCCAATTCGCTGCTCGCCCGTTTCCCCTTCCGCTATAATTACCTCGGGCCGAAGGGCCAGAACCGCGCGCAACCGCTCGACGAGGCTAGCGGCCTCAAGGGATTCACCGTCTCGCCGGACAATTTCTTCGGCGAACGCTCCATCCCGCTCGGCTTCGACGAGGACCCGAACGTGCTCTACTACGCGTCGAACGTCGGCCGCGACACCTACGGTCTCTACAGCCTCGACCTGACGACGAAGCAGCACGGCCGGCTCACGCTCGAGAACCCGGCCTACGACCTCATCGGGCCGCCCGCCGCGGGGTTCCCCGACATGGGGACGCTGGTGTTCGACCGCTTCAAGCACCAGCTGGCGGGCGTGCGCTTCGACGGGGCCTTCCACACCACCTCCTGGCTCGATCCCGAGTGGCGCGGCCTGCAGGCCCAGTTCGAGAAGATGTTCCCCGGCCGCGGCGTCGAGATCAGCGATTGGGACCAGGGCGCCAAGCGCTTCGTCGTGTCGACGGAGGGCCCGGCGGACCCGGGCGCGTTCTTCGTCTACGACGCGGCGAAGGGCAAGCTGATGGAATTCGTCCGCCGCGCCCCGTGGGTCGACGCCAACCACATCCACCGCACGCTGCCGTTCTCCTACGCGACCAAGGACGGCGCGCGCATCTCCGGGCTCGTCACCGTGCCGCAGCAGCCGCGGCTCAAGCCCATCCCCATGGTGGTCGTCTGCCCCGGCCTGCCGTGGCAGCGCGTGCGCACGGACTTCCAGACGGAGGTGCAGGCGCTGGCCGACATGGGCTTCGTCGTCGTCCAGCTCAACGGCCGCGGGGCCTGGGGCCTCGGGCTCAAGCAGCGCCAGTCGCTGACCGCCGGCTACGACATTGCGCAGGCCGACGACATCGCCACCACCGTCGACCAGCTGGAAAAGATCTTCGCCGTGAACGCCAAGCGCGTCGCCCTGATCGGCCGCGGCCACGGCGGCTTCATCGCCCTGCGTGCGCTGCAGGCCTATCCCGACAAGTTCCGCTGCGCCATCGCAATCGAGGCCCCGGTCAACCTCGGCGACTGGCTCGACGAGCAGAAATGGACGGACGACAACGTCCAGCCGCACCTCACGCGAGCCTGGCTGGGCGACGCCGCCCGCCTGAAAGCCGCCCCGCTGACAAGCCACCCCGAGCAGATCACCAAGCCCGTCCTCATGCTGACCTATCCCGGTCTCGACAGTGCCTCCCGCCGGCCGTTCTACGCCGCGTCCCGGCATTTCGCGAGCCAGGTGCGCGACCACGGTGCCGCGGTCGAGTTCGACGACCTCACCACCGACTACATGAACGGCCTGCCCGCCGCCCTCGCCGCGGTCTTCGACCGCATCGAGGAGTTCCTCAACGTAAATGTCTACGACTTCAAGGTGAAGGTCCCGGACTTCAAGGTCATCAAGTGAGCCTCCTCCCATGAAAAAACTCGGACTCGGCGTCCTCGGACTCGGCGAGGGCCGCAGCATCATCTCCGCCGGCGGGCACAGCGGCCTGTGGGACGTCGTCGCGCTCTGCGACCTCAACCCGACGCTCGGCCGCGAACGCTGCGCGGAATTCGGCCTGCCGGACTCGGTCTACACCAGCTCACTCGACACCCTGCTGGCCAACCCGGCCGTCGACGTCGTCGGCATCTACACGCCCGACCACCTGCACGCCGAGCATGTGATCCGCACGCTCCGGGCCGGCAAGCATGTGATCTGCACGAAGCCTTTCCTCAACGACCTCGGTCGCGCCCGCGAGGTGCTCGACGCGGTGCAGGCCAGCGGCCGGCGCGTCATGGTCGGCCAGAGCTCCCGTTTCTTCGCGCCGTTCGCGCGCCAGCGCGAGCACCACGCCACGGGCGCCTTCGGCGAACTGAACACCGTCGAGGCCTACTACAACGCCGATCACCGCTGGTTCCTCGCCAAGGGCTGGGCGAAGACCGGCGCCTTCAAGTGGCTCTACGGCGGCCTCAGCCATCCGGTCGACCTCGTGCGCTGGTATTTGCCGGACATCGAGGAGGTCATGGGCTACTCGCGTCTCAGCGAGAACGGCCGCGCCGGCGGCCTGGCCCACGCCGACACCTTTCATTTCATCTACCGCGCCAAGTCGGGCCGGATCGCGCGCGTCAGCGGCACCTACTCCGCGCCGGTCACGCCGAACTCCCGCGACAGCAACATGAGCTGCATCCTCCGCGGCGCGCTCGGCGCCAGCCAGGCCGACTACTACGACCTGCGCTACGCCTGGAAGACCGACACGCAGTCCGTCGTGGAAACCTTCGAGGATCAGGACGCGCATTTCTTCCGCTTCGGCGGCCACTCCCACCACGCCGGCGAATACCAGAACTACATCGAGTATTTCGCGCGCTGCCTCGCCGCCGGCGAGGCGCCGAAACCCGACGCCGCCGAGGGCATCGTCACCGTCGCCCTCATGCAGGCGATGGACGAGGCCTGCGCCGGCGGCGGCCCCGTCAAGGTGCGCGACGTCCTCGCGCGCCATGGACTGGCGGAGCTGGCGGGAGCCAATTCGTAGCCCCAGGCGTCCCTGCCTGCGGGATTGTTGGGCATATCCGAACCGGCAGGCAGGGACGCCTGCCGCCACACCACTTCCCCCCCATGGAAAACAAGACCACCTACACCACCCGCTTCAGCTACGCGGCGAGCGACGTGGCGGGTCAGCTGGTGTTCTGCTTCGTCTCGTTCTACCTGCTGTATTTCTATACCGACGTCTACGGGCTGTCGGCGGGCACGGCCGGGACGATCCTGCTCATCGCGCGGTTTGTCGACGCGGTCGACGCGCCGGTGTGGGGGATCATCTTCGAGAAGACCAACAGCCGCTGGGGCAAGAGCCGCCCCTGGTTCCTGTGGCTCTGCGGGCCTTTCGCGCTGTTCGGCGTGCTCACGTTCCTGACGCCCGACCTCGGCCACACCGCCAAGATCGCCTACGCCGCCATCACCTACATCGCTTGCAGCGTCCTCTATACGGGCATCAACACGCCGGTCACCTCGATCCTCTCCGCGCTGACGACGAATCCGCAGGAGCGCGTGACCCTCACGTGCTGGCGCATGTATGGCTCGAAGCTCGGGGTGCTCCTGGTGAACCTGACGGCCTTCAAGATGATCGCGTGGCTCGGCGCCGGCGACGACCGGCGCGGCTTCATGCTCGCGATGCCGATCTACGCGGCCGGCACGATCCTGCTCTACCTGCTCGCGTTCCGGAACCTCCGGGAGGTCGTGCCGTCGGAGCACCAGCCGCAGTCGCTGCTTGGCAGCTTCGGCGCGATCAGGGGCAACTGGCCGTGGTTCATCATTGTCGCGAGCAGCCTCTGCTTCTGGATCGCCTTCATCGCGCGGGTCTCGACGGTGCCTTATTTTTTCGAATACACGCTGCACCGCAAGGACCTCATCCCGCTCGCCAACAGCCTGGATTTCATCTCGCTCGGCACGGTGTTTTTCCTGCCGTGGTTCTGCCGCTGGACCTCGAAGCGCAACGTCTGGCTCGGCGGCCTGCTCGGCCTGGTGATCGGCCAGCTCATCGTCTACCTCGGCGTCGCGCAGGACAACTCCGTGCCGCTGGTCATGGCCGGTTGGACCGTGGGTTTCCTCGCGAGCGGGGTGGCGATGGCGATGCCGTTTTCCGTGCTCTCGGAGAGCGTGGACTACGGGGAGTGGAAAACCGGCATCCGGGCCGCGGGGCTGCTGACCGCGATCGGCGCGGCGTTCTGCCTGAAGGCCGGCGCCGGCCTCGGTGCCGCGCTGCCCGCGTGGATCATGCAGGCGGCGGGCTACCGGCCCAACGTCGCCCAGGGCGCGGCCGCGCTGCACGCCATTGAGATCGGCCTCATCTGGCTGCCGGCGGCGTTTTTCACGCTGAGCATGGTGCCCGTCCTGTTTTATAGGAAATACGAGCTGCTCGAGCCGCGGATCCAGGCGGAGCTGGCCGCGCGGCGGGGCCGCGACGCCAGTTGAAAGTTGAAGGGTGAAGGTTGAAAGACGGGCGGACTCGAGGCGGGACTATGGGCAAGCCGGTCATGCGGGGACAGGTATCCCGTTGTCCGTGGCGGATCAGTCGGATTTCCCGCGCCGCGGATTGCCGGGGGTCTTTCAACTTTCACCCTTCAACTCATGGGCCCGGCCGGCCCATGCTTAGGATTCCGACATAAATCCCGGTATAATGGGTAGAGGCACCGTTAATATCATGGTATAAGTTTTGGAGTATCCCGCTCCCCACACCCCCGGCGAAGTTCACCCCTTTGCCAAAACCCTAACCCCTGAGAGTCGTTATGTCCTGCATATCCCAACTACGGGCTGCCTTGAAGGCCCCGTTCGTCCAGATCCGCCGGTGCAGCCTCGTGGCCGCCGCCGTCGTCCTCGGTCTTGTTCTCGTGCCCGCGGCCCAGGCGCAGCAAGCCGCCACTGGCACGGTCCACGGCAAGGTCATCAACGCCTCCAACGGCGCCTACCTCAAGAACGTCAGCGTCAGCGTCGCGGGCAGCAATCTCGAGACCACGTCCGATGAGTTCGGCGACTTCACATTGGAAAAGGTTCCGGTCGGCGAGCGAACCTTCAAGGCCTCCTACGTCGGCGAGCCCGACCAGACCGTCACGGTCACCGTGCTGGGCGGCCTCACGGTCACCCAGGACTTCACCTTCCGCCAGACCGCGGCCACGCAGACGGACAAGGAGGGCCGCATCATCCTCGATCCCTTCCGCGTCAACGCCGAGCGCTACAAGAACGCCGCGGCCGTCGCGATCGCCGAGCAGCGCACCGCCATCAACATCAAGAACGTCGTCTCCACCGACGCCTTCGGCGACATCCCGAACGGCAACGTCGGCGAGTTCGTGAAGTTCCTCCCCGGCGTGCAGGTCGACTACGGCTCCTTCGGCGGCAACAACCAGGGCTACGCCGACTCCGACGCCACGTCCGTTTCCGTCCGCGGCTTCGGTCCCGAGGATACGGCTATCCTGGTCAACGGCATGCCCGTCGCCTCCGCCACGCCGGGCAGCCTCAGCCGCCAGGTCGCCCTCGACCAGCTCTCCATCAACAACGCCTCGCGCGTCGAGCTCATCAAGGTCGCCACCCCGGACATGCCGGCCAACTCCATGGGCGGCCAGGTCAACCTGATCACCAAGAGCGCCTTCGAGCAGGCCGACCCGAGCTACATGAGTCGCGTGTTCTTCAACGTCAATTCGCTGCAGCCCAGCCTCAAGAAAACCGTCGGCCCGGTGAACGACAAGACCTACAAGATCCAGCCCGCCTTCGAGGTCGGCGCCATCTATCCGTTCACGAAGAATTTCGGCATCTCCGCCGACGTCACCGCCACCAACGAGATCAACCAGAGCTACGTGTCCAGCCCGACGTGGATCACCACGGGCTCCTTCGCCAACGCCGCCGGCACGCCCATCTCGCTGTCCAACCCGGCCATGAACCGCGCCCAGATCACCGATATCTCCCGCCTGGCGAAACGCCTCTCGACCAACCTCGGCGCCGACTGGAAACCCACGCCCAGCCAGCTCATCCGCGCCAATTTCCAATACAGCACCTATGACGGCGTCGAGGCCCAGCGCCGCCTCGACTTCCGGCCGACCGTCGCCGCCGGCGCCGACTGGGGCCCCACTTTCACCACCGGCACCACGGCCAACAGCACGCTGGCCCAGACCGTGACGACCCGCGACCGCACCGGCGACACCAAGCAGGCCCAGGCCACCTACAGCCTGGACAAGGCCGGCTGGAAGGTCGACCTCGGCGCCAACATCTCCTATTCGCGCAGCGATTTCGAGGACGAGGCCAACGGCCACTACTCCGAAGTCGACTACACCCTCAACCCGGGCCAGGTCACGCTGCAAAACATCAACTCCGACACCGGCGCGCCGGGCAGCGCGACGGCGCTCTGGCGCCTGACTTCCGCGACGCCGGGCGTCGACAAGAACTACAGCTCCTTCACCAACTGGGCGCAGGACGGCACGCTCGCCAAGTCCGGCCAGGCGCTCAATCAGGACACCAAGATCCTCTACAAAATCGACATCGAGCGCGATCTCAGCTTCCTGCCCTTCCTCGGCTCGAACACCCTGGCCTTCAAGTTCGGCGGGCGGCGGGACTCGGACAAGGTCGAGAAATCCGGCCGCGGCACCGGCTACCAGCAGTCCCTGCTGCCGGGTGCCAACTGGACCAACGCCCAGGTCCTCGACACCAACTACCTCGGCCAGTCTCCCGGCTTCGGCCTGCCCGCCCAGGAGTGGGCGTCCAGCTACAAGCTGTATGAGCTCAACCAGCAGACCCCGATCTTCGGCGTCGCCGCGGCCGATGCCATCGCCAACTACACCAGCTACGCCAACCAGCAGAAGGACCTCACCGACACGACCACGGGCTACTACGCCCTCCTCAGTGGCAAGTTCCTCAAGAACCGCCTCTCGATCCTCGTCGGCGGCCGCCAGGAGAACTCCTCCCGCGACGGACGCGGCCCGGTCACGGTCTCCAACTGGAACTACGCCAAGATCCCCAGCGGCACGCTCTACAAGGACAGCTTTTACCAGAACGGCGTCAAACTCGACGGCAGCGCCATGACGCGCACGAACGCCGACGGCACGACCACCAGCATCACCAGCTTCCTGACCGACAGCGCCCTGCTGTCCCGCATGACGGCCGCGGGCGTCAAGTATCCCGACCATCTCTACGGCGCCCCGGCCACCTCGCTCGAAGCGAAGATGCTGAACCTCGTGTCGAACTATCCGATCCATGGCTCGGAAAAGGGGCACCCCTCGTTCAACTTCGACATCGCCTACCAGCTCACGAAGAAGATCGACCTCAAGCTGGCGGTCTCCCGCTCCTTCAAGCTGCCCACGCTGGAAAACGCCGCGGCCGGCCTGCTCTCCGGCAACGGTTCCTTCACGATCGCCGACAACGCCACGATTCCGTCCGACGGCACCCTGGGCACCATCAGTGTCGCGAACCCGAACCTGCTGCCCGAACAGTCACTCAACTTCGACACCGAGGTGGCCTACTACACCGACACCGGCGGCCGGTTCTCCGTCAGTTACTGGCGCAAGTATGTCACCGACCAGATCGAGACCAATACGAACTACTCGAGCGACCCGATCTTCCCCGTCGTGCTGAATGCCATCGGGCTCGATCCGACGGCCTACGACAATTACCTGCTGAAGACCTCCTACAACAGCGCGACGCAGCAGATCACGTCCGGCTGGGAATTTCAGGCCGCCCAGGACCTCAGCTTCCTCGGCGCCTGGGGCAAGCACTTCTCCGGCTTCGTCAGCTATGCCTTCAACACTTTGGGCCAGCCGGTCGTCCCGGTCGCCCAGACGATCACGTCGCCGAATGGCACGCCGGTGACGATCACCCCCACAGTCGGCACGATTGCCCTGAAGGCGAATCACTTTGGCGGCGCCGGACTGCAGTTCTCCAGCCGGCGTGTGACGCTGCAGGTGCGCGCGACCTATCGCAACGACAATGAACTTACCGGCCAGCGCATCACTCTTACCGGTGTTGACGCGGGCAACTTCATCCGCCGCTTCCAGCCCGCGGCCACATCCGTCGACGTCAACGCCGGCTATGTTCTGACGAAGCGCTACAGCCTCTTCCTCAGCGGCCGCAATGTGACCAACGCCGGTCGCAAGGAAATCCTGCGCGACGATCTCGGCAAGTATCCCGCCTACGCCTCGCTCGGCAAATACACCGAATCCGGCGTGATCTGGTCCTTCGGCTTGAACGGCAAGTTCTGATCTTTGGGACCGCCCTCCGCGTTTCTATCGGGCCCGGTCTTCCCAGACCGGGCCTTTTTTTTCAAACAACACCGGCATCCTAAGTCCACCGCAACCTGCGCCCGCCGCCCGCGTCACGCCCCCCGCACCCCATGATCTCCCGCCTCCGCCTGCCCCTGCTGCTCCTCGCCCTCGGCTTCACGCTGCCCCGCGCCTCCGCCGAGGACCTCGGTCCCGCGCCCTCCGCCGTCCAGGTCCAGCGCGCGGAGAAGATCACGGCCGCGCTCAAGCTGACCGACACCGCACAAGCCGCCCGCGTGCGCGACCTCATCGCCCGCCAATACCACGACCTCAGCCTCATCCACGCCGCCCGCGATGCCGCCCTGAAGGCCGCGAAGGAAAAGGCCGCCACCGACAAGCCCGCCGCCGAATCGGCCGCCAAGCAGGCCCGCGCCGACGCCGAGGCCGCGCAGGACAAGCTCCACCCGGAGTTTCTCGCCCGGCTTGCGCAGGAACTCACGCCGGCGCAGGTTGACCAGGTCAAGGACGGCCTCACCTACGGCGTCCTCCCTCTCACCTTCCGCGTCTACCAGGAAATGCTGCCTCAGCTCACGGCCGACCAGAAGGCCCAGATCCTCACGTGGCTCACCGAGGCCCGCGAGCACGCGATGGACGCCAGCACCTCCGAGGAGAAGCACGGCTGGTTCGGCAAATACAAGGGCCGCATCAACAATTACCTCTCCAAGGCCGGCATCGACATGAAGCAGGCCGAGAAGGAGATGACCGCCCGCACCAAGTCCGAAAACAAATAACCCGACCCGAACCTTTCACACCAAGCACGCGAAGACCGCGAAAGCCTGACCGGCCCAAGCCCGAACCCTTTGCTCCCTTCGCGTCCTTCCGGTAAACAATTTCCTTCCATGAAACGCCACGCCCGTCCCCTCCTGTTCCTCGCGGTTCTCTGCTCCCTGCTCCTCGCTCCCCGCTCGCTCGCGCAGGGTTACCCGGTCGTTCCCGCCGACCTCAAGTCCGCCGCCGCCAAGGTCAAGGCCGCCGCCGACCAGCGCTCCGATGAGATCTTCGCCCGCGTCCAGCCCGAGATCCAGGCCTGGGCCGCCCAGGGCAAGCCCTACCTCCCAGGCGCCGCCAAACCCGAGGACCTTCCCCAGGCCAAGATCCCCGCCTTCCCGGGCGCCTGGGGCGGCGGCATGTATTCCTTCGGCGGCCGCGGCGGCAAGGTGATCGTCGTCACCAACCTGAACGACGACGGCCCGGGCAGCCTGCGCGAGGCCTGCGAGATGGCCGGCCCGCGCATCGTCGTCTTCAACGTGGCCGGCATCATCCGCCTGAAAACCCACGTCCGCGTCCGCGCACCCTACATCACGATCGACGGCAGCTCCGCCCCCGGTGACGGTGTCTGCGTCGCAGGCAATACCTTCGAGCTCGAGACCCACGACATCGTCCTCCGCTACCTGCGCTTCCGCCGCGGCGAGACCGACCCGGCCGACCGCGACGATTCCCTCGGCGGCAATCCGACCGGCAACCTCATCATCGACCACTGCTCCACCTCCTGGAGCCTCGACGAAAACCTCTCGATGTATCGCCACATGTATCAGCCCCCGACCGGCGGCAAGGAGCTCAAGCTCCCGACGGTCAACGTGACGATCCAGAACTGCATCTCCTCCGAGTCGCTCAACACCTACCACCACGCCTTCGGCTCCACCATCGGCGGCCTCAACAGCACCTTCCAGCACAACCTCTGGGCCTCCAACACCGGCCGCAACCCGAGCGTCGGCATGTATGGCGATTTCGCCTTCGTGAACAACGTGCTCTACAACTGGCGCCACCGCTCCGTCGACGGCGGCGACCACGAGAGCTATTTCAACATCATCAACAATTACTTCAAGCCGGGCCCGGGCACGCCCGACAACGACGTCGCCTACCGCCTCCTCAAGCCCGAGTCCGAGCGCAGCAAGGCCGCCGTCAACCACTTCGGCCACGCCTACGTGAACGGCAACATCGTCGAGGGCCACGACGACGTCACCAGGGACAACTGGAACGGCGGCGTGCAGCCGGGCGTGACGACGCGGGAGGAAAAACTCAAGGAGCTGATGAAGGACGCGCCGACGGATCCGGAAAAGCGGGCCGAGTTCGCCGCCAAAGCCGAGGCCCAGCTGGCCAAGCTCCACTTCTACGCGAACTCCGTCGAGGAGGCGCTCAAGGGCATCCGCGTCGACACGCCCTTCAAGCACGCGACGCTCGAGATCACCGACGCGACCACGGCCTACAAATATGTCCTCGCCAACGCGGGCGCCACCCTGCCGCACCGCGACCCGGTCGACGAGCGCATCATCAACTCCGTCCGCACCGGCACCGTCGCCAAGACCGTCGTCGCCGCGGATTCCGCCGCCAAGGCCAAGTTCTACGGCTACGCCCCGAAGTGGGTGAAGGAACTCGGCGACCTCGTGCAGCTCGGCTTCATCACCAACCCGAGCGAGGTCGGCGGCTATCCCGAATACAGGGGCACGCCCTACGTCGACTCCGACGGCGACGGCATCCCCGACGACTGGGAGATCGCCCACGGCCTGAACCCGCATGATCCCTCCGACGCCACGAAGGACATGAACGGGGACGGCTACACCAACATCGAGAAGTTCCTCTACGGCCTCGACCCGCGGGCCCCCAAGACCGACTGGACCGACCTCAGGAACAACATCGAACGCCGCAACGTCTCCGTGAATTGAGGATGGAACGCGGCCTCCGGATGCGTTCGCCTCGTCCGCCCGGAATGGCGCGTTTTCCCGGTCCTCCTTCACCTCCCACCAATCCCGCCATGCGCCAGCTCGCCTCGCTCTTGCTCTTGTCCCTGCTCTGCGGCGCGGGCACTGCCCTTCCGGCCGGAGCCGCGCCGGCGGATACCGCGGCGACCGCCGTCCCAGCCAAGCCGGCACCGGACAAGCACACCCGGGCCATCCTGGCGGAGCTGAAACTCACCGACCCCGCGGTGGAGGCGAAGGTCAGCGCCATCCTCAGTGCGCATTTCCCGGCGCTGGCCGCGTGGCACGCGCAGAACGATCCAACGCTCAAAGCCCTGTGGGCCCGCTTCGACCAGGCGCGCGCCGCCAAGCAGCCCGCCGGCGCCGAGGAGGCCCTCGCCCGGATCGACGCGGTCTACGCGACGTTCCGGCCGCAGCACGATGCCTTCCTCGCCGCGCTGGGGGCACTGCTCACCCCGGCGCAGGTCGCGCGGGTCGAGGACGTGCTGACCATCGACAAGGTCAGGGTCACCTACGACGCCTACGAGTCTATCTTCCCGATCCTTACGCCGGCGCAGAAGGCCGTCGTGCTGCAGAACCTGCAGGCGGCCCGCGCCGAGGCCATCGACGCCGGCTCGATGCCGGAGAAGTCCGCCTTCTTCAAGAAATACAAGATCCGGATCGAGGAGGGCTATTTCCCGACGCAGGGGATCGACGCACAGAAATTCCGCCAAGAATTCGCGGCGAAGTCCAAGGCCGGCCCGGCCGCGCGCAAGTCGCCGCCGCCGCCCGCGGCCCCGGCCCCGCGCCTCTGGTATGACCACCCCGCCGCCAAATGGGAGGAAGCCCTCCCGGTCGGCAGCGGCCGTCTCGGCGCCATGGTCTTCGGCGGCCTCGCCGACGAGCGCATCCAGTTCAACGAGGACACGCTCTGGACCGGCCAGCCGCACGACTACGTCCGCGCCGGCTCTGCCGACGTCCTCCCCGAGGTCCGCCGCCTGCTCGCGGCCGGCCAGGTCAAGGACGCCGAGGCGCTCGCCCGCGCGAAGATGCTCAGCGATCCCGTCCGCCAGAAGGCCTACCAGCCCTTCGGCGACCTGCGCCTGCACTTCCCCGGCCACGAAAAGGCCACCGCCTACCGCCGCGAACTGAACCTCGACACCGCCGTCGCCCGCACGAGCTACGAGGTCGAAGGCGTCACCTACACCCGCGAGGTCTTCGCCAGTTATCCCGACAACGTCATCGTCGTCCACCTGACCGCCAGCAAGCCGGGCTCGATCAGCTTCACGCTGCGGATGGATTCGCCGCACAAGGATTCGGCCACGGGCATTTTTGTGGGCGGGGTGCCCTCACCCCGCGGGGCGACATCCTCGCCGGCGCCTTCCGACACCCTTCAACTCACCGGCCGCGTCCAACCCGACGGTCTCCATTTCGAATCCCGCGTCCGCGCCGTCGCGCCCGGCGGCACAGTCCGCGCCGACGGCAACGGTCTCGTCATCGAGCACGCCGATGCCGTCACTCTGCTCTTGGTCGCCGCCACCAGCTTCAAGACCTTCGAGGACATCTCCGCCGATCCCGCCCAACGCTGCACCGACTACCTGACGAAACTCGGGAACCGCGACTACACCGCCCTCCTCGCCACGCACACCGCCGACTACCAGAAGCTCTTTCGCCGCGTCAGCCTCGAGCTGCAAGGCCCGGCCCCTGTAGGGCTGCCGCCTGCCGGCACGCCGGGATCGCCGAACGGCGTGGCGACAAGCGCCAGCCCTACAACCAAACCCGCGGCCATCGCCGACGTGCCTCTTCTCCCCACCGACGAGCGCCTCCACCGCGCAAAGACCCCCGACGGCCTCGCCGCCGATCCCGCCCTCGCCGCCCTCGAGTTCCAATACGGTCGTTACCTGCTCATCGCCAGCAGCAGGCCGGGCACGCAGCCGGCCAACCTGCAGGGCCTTTGGAATGAGAAACTCGATCCGCCGTGGGAGAGCAAGATGACGACCAACATCAACCTCGAGATGAACTACTGGCCCGCGGAGCCCGCCAACCTCTCCGAGTGCGCCGGCCCGCTCTTCGACCTCATCGACGATCTCCAGGTCAGCGGCGCGCGCACCGCGCAGGAACTCTACCGCAGCCGCGGCTGGGTCCTGAACCACAACACCGACCTCTGGCGCGGCACTGCGCCGATCAACAACACCGACGGCATCTGGCCCACCGGCGGCGCCTGGCTCTGCTGGCACCTCTGGGAACACTGGCTCTTCACCCGCGACCGCGACTTCCTCGCGCATCGCGCCTACCCCGCCATGAAGGCCGCCTCGCTCTTCTTCGTCGACAGCCTCGTGAAGGACCCGAAGACCGGCTGGCTCCTCACCACGCCGTCGTTCTCGCCCGAGCAGGGCACGATGACCGCCGGCCCGACGATGGACAACCAGCTCATCCGCTCGCTCTGGCAGACCACCCGCGAGGCGGCCGGCATCCTCGGCACCGACGCCGACCTGGCCGCGCAGCTGGAAAAACTCCTGCCGCAGCTCCCCCCCAACCAGATTGGCCAATACGGCCAGCTGCAGGAGTGGATCGACGACGTCGACAAGCCGAAGAACAACCACCGGCATATGTCCCCGCTCTGGGCGCTCTATCCCGGCGCCGACCTCACGCCCGCCGACCCGAAGACTTTCGCCGCCGCCAAGCTGCTCCTCGAGTGGCGCGGCCCCGGCAGCACGGGTTGGAGCTACGCCTGGCGCATCCCGCTTTGGGCCCGCGTCGGCGACGGCGACTACGCCTACAGCCAGCTCGCCGGCCTGCTCGGCAACCGGACGCTGCCGAACATGTTCGATCTTTGCGGCCCCTTCCAGATCGACGGCAACTTCGGCGCCACCGCCGGCATCGCGGAGATGCTGCTGCAAAGCCAGTGGCGGACGAAATCCGCGGTAGGGGCGGTCTTGGGAGCCGAAGCCTCGGCGAAGGCTGCTGCCCCCAACCGCCCTTCGGGCGCTAAGGCCGTTGAGGGCAACGGCCCCTACCCAGACGGCACCGTCATCCTCGACCTGCTCCCCGCGCTGCCCAAAGCCTGGCCGAGCGGCTCCGTGACCGGCCTCTGCGCCCGCGACGGCTTCGAGGTGGACCTGCAATGGAGCGCAGGCGTCCTTGCCCGCGCCACCATCCGCTCGAAACTCGGCCGCCCCTGCGAGGTCCGCTACGCCGGCCAGTCCGTCACCCTGAACCTCGCCGCCGGTGAAAGCCGCGTGTTCGACGGCTCGCTGCAACCGCAGCCCTAACCTCCGCTTCAACCCACCCGCCTCATGCATCCCACTCCGTCCCGATTCGCCCTCGGCCTCGCCGCCCTGGCCGCCGCGTTGCTGTCCCCCCTTGCTTTCAGCCGCGAGGAATGGCCCGTTCCTCCCGAAGAGGCCAAGCAGAAGGAGGCCGCCATCGAACGTCACCGGGTGGAACTCATCGAACGGCTCAAGCCGGAGCTGGCGCTCTGGGCCACCCGCGGCAAACCGTTCATCCAATCGGCGGCCAAACCCGAGGACTTGCCCCAGGCGAAGATCCCGGCCTTCCCCGGCGCCGAGGGCGGCGGCATGTATTCCTTCGGCGGCCGTGGCGGCAAGGTCTACGTGGTCACCAGCCTCGCCGACAGCGGCCCCGGCACCCTGCGCGAGGCCTGCGAGGCCGCCGGCCCTCGTTTCGTGGTCTTCAACGTCGCCGGCATCATCCACCTCGAGATGCCCATCTTCATCGAGGCGCCCTACCTCACCATCGACGGCCAGACCGCCCCGGGCGACGGCATCTGCCTCGCCGGCCAGGGGCTGGTCAACGAGGCCCACGACGTCGTCCTCCGCTATCTCCGGCTCCGCCGCGGCATCACCGACATCTACAACCGCCACGGCAACGTCTACGGCAATCCCATCGGCAACATCATCATCGACCATTGCTCCGCCAGCTGGGGCAACGACCAGAACATCGACACCTACCGGCACATGTATCAGCCGCCCGAGGGCGGCCCCGCGCAGAAGCTCCCCGCGGTCAATGTCACCATCCAGTGGACCATCAGCAGCGAGGCGCTCAACACCTGGAACCATGCCTTCGGCGGCGACTGGGGCGGCCGCAACGCCACCTTCCACCACAATCTCTTCGCCTCCAACACCGGCCGCAACCCCAGCGTCGCGATGGGCTACGACTTCAACTTCATCAACAACGTGCTCTTCAACTGGCGCCACCGCTCCGTCGACGGCGGCGACAGGACCAGCCGGTATAATTTCATCAACAACTACTACAAGCCCGGCCCGGCGACGCCCGACGGTGCGGTGCGCCACCGGATCCTCCAGCCCTCGCAGAGCTGGAGCAAACGCGACCCGGTGAACCACTGGGGCCAGGCCTACGTCAACGGCAACGTCGTCGAGGGTTTTCCCGCGATCACCGCCGACAACTGGGCTGGCGGCGTGCAGTTCACCCTCTCGCCGGACCCCGACGCCTCCGGCAACATCGCCAAGGGCCAGGTGACTGACGAGACCAAGATCAGCCAGGCCATCGCACAGGTCCGCGTCGACCAGCCGTTCCCCATGGCGCCGGTCACGCTCGAGCCCGCTCCTCAGGCCTTCACCTCCGTGCTCACCGGCGCCGGCGCCACGCTGCCCCGCCGCGACCCGGTGGACGCGCGCGTCGTCGAGACCGTCCGCACCGGTCAGGTGTGGGGCCTGGGCCAGGACCTCCCCATCCCCGGCATGAAAGGACTGGCGAAAAACAACGTCGGCCACGCCGGCAACGGCATCATCACCGACATCTCCCAGGTCGGCGGCTACCCCGCCTACGATGGCCAGCCCAACCCCGACATCGGCCCCGACGGCATCGCCGTGTCGTGGAAGAAAAAATACCACCTCGACGCCAACGACGCCGCCCTCGCCAGCAAGGACCTCCAGGGCGACGGCTACACCGTCATCGAGAAATTCCTCTACGGCCTGGACCCGACCAAGAAAACCGACCAGCCAACCCCGGCGGCTGTCGCGGTCACACCGTAAAATAGGCGTCGGTTTCCACGTCGACGCTACCTTCAACATGCCATCCTGAGCCCTCGAAGGATCCAGCAGAACGCATGCACCTGGCTGGCTCTTGCGCGCGGCTCAGGATGACAATGCCGTCGCCGATATGGGAAACGCCCCCTACCACGCCGAACTGAACTCGTAGCTGCCCGACTGGATCTGGTAGACCGCCCGGTCGCCTTCGTGTCGCAGCCACTTCACGTGCTGCCCTTCGGCCACCGGTAGCTCTTTGCGGGACGGCAGGTAGACCGTCGCGGTGGTGTTGGCCGGGATCCTCACGTTCAGGTGGAAGCCCCCGTCCGAGCGCGTCCACTCGACGCTGATCGGGCCGCGGACTGATTGGTAGGAAGCCTCCACCCAACCGACGTCGCCGACCGGCTGCGGGCGGACGATGATGTTCTTAAACCCCGGCGCCGCCGGATCCGGCGCGATGCCGGCAAGGTCGGCGTAGAACCACTCCATCACCTGTCCGAGCATAAAGTGGTTGTGCGAGGCCCCGAGGCTGGCGTGCCATGATTCCGTGAGCGCCGTGGCGCCCTGCTTGAGCTGGTAGCCGTAGCCCGGCTTCTCGTCCTGATTGATCAGCTTGTAGATGACGTCCGAGCGCCCGCCCTGGCTCAGCGCGAGCAGCAGGTAGCGGAATCCGATGTCGCCGGCGCTGGCGTAGCCCTTCGCCACCACGTCGGCCACCAGTGCGGCGAGCACGCCCGCCCGGTCCTTCTCCTCGACGAGGCCCATCACCAGCGGAATGGCGAGCGAGGCCTGCGAGGCCGTGCCGTAGAGTCCGTCCGCGCGGCGGAACTTCGCGACATAGGCCAGCCGGATCTGCGCGGCGCGCTGCGCGAAGTGCGCCGCGTCGTCCTTGTGCCCGAGCAGCTCCGCCGCCGCCGCCAGCTTGCGCGCGTCCTCGTAGAAGAAGGCCGTGGCGGTGATCGGCGGGGGCGTAAGGTTGGCCCGCTTGCCGGTTCCAATCTCGTAGTCGAACCAGTCGCCGAGGCCGTTCGAGAGGATGTTCCCCTTGGCCTGTGTCTCGAGGTAGGCGAAGTAGCGCTTCATCTGGCCGTAGTGCTCGCGGAGCAGCGCAGGGTCGCCGGTGAAGTCGTATTGCTGCCACGGCACGAGCACGAAGGCCGCGCCCCACTCCGCGGCGTCGCGGAAGGCACCCTTGAACTGCGTGTATTCCGGCGCGATGTTCGGGATCAGCCCCTCGGCCGTCTGCGCCTCGGCCATGTCGTTCATGCCCTTCGCGTAGATGCGCGCGACGTCGAACTCGTAGCGGATCGAAGGCCCGTTGAGATGGTATTGCTCGATCCAGCCTAGCTTCTCGCGGTGCGGGCAATCGGTCAGCACCGAGACCATGTTCGAGCGCTGCGCCCAGCGCACGAGGTCGTGGATGCGGTTGAGCAGCGGGTTCGAGGTCTTGAATTCTCCGATCGGCTCGGCCGAGGAATGGACGATCACCATGTCGAGGGATTCGATCGCCGGCTTTGCCCCACCCGGCTTGGCCGGCGTCAGCTCGGCATGGATATACCGGGACCCCACGTAATAGAACTGCGGAAACCACATCTCCTCGCCGTCGGTGGCCTTCGTGTATTGCCACCAGGCGCTGCCGCGGTGCTCGCCGCCCATCGTGCCGCGCTCGATCGTGCCGTCCACCTTCACGACCTCGCCGGGCGTAAGCCGCACCGTCGAGCCCGCCGGCCCCGTGACGCGCAGCCGCGGCATGAACGACGCATTCTGGCCAAAGTCGTAGAGCACCGCGCCCGAGGCCAGCTCGCGGCGACTCACCGGCTGGCGCGTCTCGATCGGCCGGAGCGGCTCGGCCGCATGGCTCTGGCCACGCAACACCGTCAGCGGATCGGACGTGACCGCGGCCGGCGCCCAGTCCACCGCCGCAAACCCCGGCTGGCTCCAGCCGGCCGGCAACAGCCGCGCGTCGTAGTCCTCGCCGCCGTAGATGCTGGAGAAAGTCATCGGCCCGGCGTGCGTGCGCCAGTCCGGGCCCGTGCCGAGGATCTCCACGGAGCCGTCGGCATATTCCAGCCGCAGCTGCATGACGGCGCGCAACTCGCCGAAATTGTTCACGAACTTGGCGAAGCGCCCCTCGGGCCGCACGACGTGATACATGCCGTGCCCGAGCGCGATCCCCGCGGCATTCCGGCCCTCGTGCAGGAGTCTCGTCACATCCTTCGTATCGTAGAGCACCGTCGCATTGTAGTCGGTCCAGCCGGGCGAAATGACATCGGACCCTGCCTTGGTGCCGTTGAGGAACAGCTCGTAGAGCCCGAGGCCGGTGACATGCGCGAGCGCCCGATGCAGGCCGGGCTTCACCGTGAATTCGTTCCGCAGGAGCAGGGTCTCGGCGGGCTTTGCGGCGGCGATCCACGTGGTCCGCCAATCGGAAGCCGCCAGCACACCCATCGTCCAGGTTGCGGTGTCGCTCCAAGCCGTCGCCGTGCCGTCCCGGTCCCAGGCGCGGACTTTCCAGAAAACCAGCTGGGAGGACAGCAGCGCACGGCCGGCATAAGCCACCTGCGCCGTCTGGTCGCCCGCCACCTTGCCGCTGTCCCACAGGTCGCCCTGGTCGGCGGTGAGTTTCTCGGGAGAGGAAGCGACCAGCACCTGCCAGGCCGTCTGCAACTGGCCGCGCTCGTCCGAGGCCACCTGCCACGAGAGCCGGGGCTGGGCGGCATCCACGCCGAGCGGGTCGATGGCGTATTCGCATTTCGGGTGGTTGACGTCCATCGCCACCACACGCGGCAACACCAACAGGACGAGGCAGAGCGCGAAACGCCGCCGTCTCTGTAGGTCGGGCTTTACGCCCGACATCCCACGCGCCCGTGTCGGGCATAAAGCCCGACCTACAGCAAGACAGCCGGCCATGACTCTTCTCATGCTCTTCACAGTTTCTTCGGGTCGAGCACCACGTGTTTGATCATCGTGCGGCCCCACGTGTAGGTGATGTGCACCAGCCCGTCGCTGGTCTGGATGACGGCCGGATAGGCGTAGCCGCTGGTGCGAGGCTCGGACTCGAGCGTGATAACGTGGCGCCAGACCAGGCCGTCGTCGGACACGGCGACATCGAGCGGGCAGCGGTCGCCCTTGGCCTCGTCAGGCCGGTGCGTCGAGTGGTTGTAGACAATCAGCTGCCGGCCATCCGCGAGGGTGACAGCGTCCGTGCCGGAGTTCGGGTTGGGCAGCGCCGCCGCCGTCAGCGCGCTCCAGGTCTTGCCGCCATCCTTCGACCAGGTCTGCGCGATCACGCCCTGCTTGGTGCGGCAGAGCGCCTGCAGGGAACCGTCCTTGTGGAAAAGGATGCTGGGCTGGATGGCGTCGAGTCCCGGGCCCTTGCCCACCGGTCCGAGGATCGCCCAAGTCTGGCCGGCGTCGCGACTGATCTCAAAGTGCACGAGCCAGCCCGCCTTGGTGCCCTCGGTGCTCGAGGGGGACAGCCACGCGCCGTCGGGCAGGGCGACCGGCTTGTTCTTGATCGGGCCGAGGATGCCCTCGGGGAGCCGGTGCGGCGCGGCCCAGGTTTTCCCGCCGTCGTCCGACGTCATCATCATGCCCCACCACTGCGAGGGCGAAGGACCGACCTTGTAGAAGAGCACCAGCGGTCCGCCGGCGGGCTGGAACAGCACGGGATTCCACGCCGGCTGGCGCTTGGTGCCGTCGAGCTGGATGCCGTTCGCCACCTCGGCGCCGGGCAGCCACCTGCCGTTTTCCTGCCGCGAGACCCAGATACCGACGTCGGGATTGCGCTCCTTCGTGCCGCCGAACCAGGCGGCGACGAGTTGCCCGGGCGCGGTCTCGACGATCGTCGAGGCATGGCACTCCGGATAAGGCGCGCGCTCGTTCAGGAATTCGGTGGCGACGATGGCCGGATGGCCCGCGGCCATCAAGGCGACGGGGAACAGGAAGTTGAAAATCCAAGTTTTCATAATGAAGGGAAGTGTTTTTTAACTACGGATTACACGGATTATCACAGATGAGGCGCCACGGAATACACAGAAGCGGAATAGGCCTTCTGTGTTTTCTGGGTGTTCTGTGGTTATCCTCCATCTTGGTTATCCGTGGTCATCCGTGTAATCCGTGGTCAAGAAATTCGGGAGCAGGTTTCAGGAAGCGACTGATGCCGGGGTCTGGATCACGTCGCGGCGCGCAAAGCCGAGCGCCGCCACGAGCAACAATGCCGCGCCGGCCACATAGATGACCCCGCCAAACGCGATGGCCTCGCTCATGTTGTCGATGTCGGTCGCGTGCCGGCCGTATTTCGTGGCCAGCCCGACGGCCAGCGGGCCGAGGGCGCCGCCGGCCCAGCCGACCGTGTTCATGATGCCGGCCGCCGTGGCGCGGGCGCGCGGCTCGATGACGTCGTAGAGCGAGGCGAAGATGTTGGCGTCATAGAGCCCCTTGCAGAGACCGAAGAGCGTCATCGCGACCAGGAGCGTGCGCACCTCGCGGGTCAGGCCCACCAGCGCGATGAAGCCCGCGCCCGCCAACAACCCGAAGGCCTGCACGAGGATCCGGCCGCCGGCCAGCCGCCGGGCCAGCGCGTCGGCGAGCAGTCCCCCCACCGGCACGCTGAGCGCGCTGGCCAGGTGGATGAACACGGAGCCGGACAGGCCGGCCGTCGTCAGCTTGAACGCGAACTTCTCCGTGAGAAACGTCGGCGTCCAGGTCAGGAAGATCGTCGCGACGAAGTTGGCCCCGAGAAACGCCAGCATAAGCAGCACCGCCGTGGGCCGGCGGAAGATCTCGCCCAGCGTGGGCCCGATCCCGAGCGGCGCCTCCTGCGGCGTGGCGTCGGTCGCCGCGCGGTCCGAGGCCCCGCGCGACGGCTCGCGCAGGAAGCGCATGAGCACGAGCGCCAGCACAAGGCCCGCGCTGCCGAAGAAATAAAAGCCCACCCGCCAGCCGTATTGCTCGGCGAACCACGCCCCGAGCCAGCTGCCGCCGATCGTGCCGGCGTAGACGCTCGACTGGTGCAGCGACATCGCCCGCGAACGCGTCTCGCGCCCGTGGTAATCACTCACCAGCGACATCGTCGCCGGGAAGTAGAACGTCTCCCCCAGCCCCTCCAGCGCCCGCACCGCGACGAACTGCCAGAGCCGGGTGCACCGGCCGGTGAACACGGTCACCACACTCCAGAACACGCAGCCGCCAAGGATGAGCTTTTTGCGCGACACCCGGTCGGCGATGAAGCCCGCCAGCGGCGCGCCGGCGGCATAGACCCACGCGAAGGCCGAGCCGATGAGCCCGAGTTGCACCGGATCGAAGCCGAACTCGGCCTTGAGCTTGGGGAAGACCGAGAAGATCGCCTGTCGGTCCGCATAGTTGAAGAAGCAGATGAACCACAGCATCCCGACGACCGCCCACTTGTAGTTCCGGCCGGTCATACAACCAAGGCTCGCCTTGCTGTAGGAGGGGCTTTACGCCCCGATTTCGCGCACGGGGATGCCAAGCCATCGGGGCATAAAGCCCCTCCTACAGTTTCAGATGATCGCCTCATGGCTTTGCCGTCTCCGGCCACGCGGCGCGCAGGGACTCGATGACCTCGCGCGGCACCGCGACAACCGTGCCGTGCCGGGCGTGCGCGGGAAACTTCACCTGGTCGCTGACATCCTCCCAGGCCTTGAGGTCGCGGGAGCGGACCAGTCCGATGGCGTCGAGGCGGTGCTTGTCGAAATAGACGCGGTATTCCCCGCCGACCTTGATGGCGGTGGGGCCCTCGGCCCAGTAGTTGCCCGTGATCGCCTGGGAGGCCGGGTCCCACGGCCCCTCGGCGGTTGCGCCGCGGATCATGCGGACGTTCTTCTCGGTCTTCGGCGAGAGCGTCTCGTTCTTCACGAACATCAGCCAGCTGCCGTTATCATCGTGGAGCAGGGTCGCGTCGATGACGTTGAACCCGCCGTCATAGAGCAGCCTCGTCGGCGTGTAGTGGACGAAATCCGTGGTGGTCGTCGCGTAGACGCGGTGGTTGCGCTCGGGGCCCTTGTTGGACATCGCCGTCTCGGGGAACCGGCCGAGGATCGTCGTCGACCAGAAGATCAGGTAGTGTTTCCGCGCGTCATCCCAGGTGATCTCCGGCGCCCAGCAGTTCTGCGCATCGGGCTCGTGCATCATGACCGGGACCGCCTGCTGCTCCGACCAGTGGATCAGGTCCTTCGACGACGCGTAGCCGATCGTCCGCCCGGTCCAGCCCGTCGTCCACACCAGGTGCCAGAGCCCGTCCGGCCCGTGGAAAAGGCAGGGATCGCGCATGATCTTCGCCTCGCCGGCGGTCGGCTTCAGGCAGCTCCGGCCGCCGTTGAGCATCTCGAACCGGTAGCCATCGGGGCTCCACGCCAGCCGGAACCCCTCGGCCTCGCGGTCATGGTAGAAATAGGCGAAGAGGTAGCAGGTCGCGGGCAGCGGCGCGGTATCCACCGCGCGGGCACCCAATGCGGCACCCACGACCAGAGCCAGCAGAAAGGGACGGAGACGCTTCATCGCTCAGTCCGTCGGCAGCTCCGTCTTGACCGGCGTGCCGTCCGCGGCGAGCCGGCGGATGCGCAGGGCGATCCCGGGCTTGCCGGGAAGCGTCACGGTGCGGCCGGCCGCGTCGCCGAAGTGGTAGTCATCGAGTTTCTTCGTGACGAACTCGCCGGCGACCGGCGTGACGGTCATCGCCCACGTGTCGAGGATCTCGACCCGGTAGCGCTGCCCCTCGGTGACGCCGTTCTTGTAGAGGCTGAAGGTCCACGAGGCCGGCGCCGCCTTGCCTAGGTAGGTCAGGTAGTATTCGCCGGGCTTGCCCGCCGTGTCCGGGTCCTGCCACTTGTCGATCGGGTCGATGCCGTCGGGCGGGCTGTCCTCGAGGACTTGGCGCAGGAAGGCCAGCCGCGGCGCGCTCTCGCCCTTCAGCACGCCGCCGAACGAGGTCCAGGTGTCGGCGGTCTTGTCGGAGAAATAGTCGCCATGCCCCACGTAGGTGCCGGCCACCGTGCCGCACCAGAAGCGGTGCACCATCTCCGGGCCGCTCAGGTTGCCCCAGCGGTAGGCGCTGTCGCCCTCATACTTCACCTCATCGTAAACGATCGGCTTGCGGTAGACGTCGCGATACATCTCGGCGCGGCCGCTCTCCTCAACCGCGGCGCCGTTCTGCATCGAGACGTGAGTCACCCACGACTTGTTCTGGTCGTAGAGCAGCGCACCGTTGTGGATCGAGCGGAGGTGCTGGTAGGGGTCGGCCGCCTGCACGATCTGGAAATCACGGTCCCAGTCCGCCATCGTCTTCGTGCGGAGGAAATCAAACTCGTTGGACATCGACCACCAGACGTTCCGGTAGGCGCCGAACCGGGCGACGACGTAGCGCAGGTAGCGCTCGTCGCCCGCCGCGTCCATCCGCTCGAAGCCCCACTTGCCGTAGGGATTGAAGAGGATGAGGTCGGCCTCGATGCCGAGGTCGCGCAGCTGCGCGATCCGCTGCTCGTAGTGGCGGAAATAGGCGGGGTTGGGCCGCGTGAGGTCCCAGTCATGCGGCGGCGTGCCGGCGAAGGGCCAGAGCGCCGGGGCGAAGGACTTCCGGTAGGGATTGGGCTGCTGCGTGACCAGCATCCGGGCTTTGTTGAACGGCGCGGACGCGAGCGTCTTCAGCGTCAGCTCCTGGTTCTCCTCCGGCGTGTCGAGCCAGTTGTAGATCGTCGTGCCGATCTGCTTGAACGGCGTGCCGTCGGCGTAGGCGAAGTGGTAGGTGTTGTGCACGCGCACCGGGCCGTGGTTGCCCTTCTTCGCCGGCGTGACGGTGAACGTGCCGAGCTTGCCCGTGAGTTCCCAGCGGTTGCTCTTCGTCTCGTAGCGCCAGTCGCCGACGGCGTCGGGCATGAAGCGCACGCGATAGACGCCCTCGCCATCGTAGAATCCCGGCACCTCGAGCGTCGTCGCGCCGTTGGTGAAGACCGCGCCGAACCGCACGTCGACAAAGGGATTGCCCTCGGCCGGGCCCTTGAGCTCGAGCTCGAAGATTCCCCATTTCTCGACCGTGGAGGCGGTGGCGAGCAGCGCGGAGAGCAGCAGGAGCGAAAGGTAGCGGAGGGGGTTCATGGCAGAGGGAGTTGAAAGGGGCGGCGAAAAATCGGAGGAGGCTACTTCGGCTGCACGTCGCCGGCCTCGCCGAGCCCGGTGATGACGGCTTTGCCGGGATACTTGGCGCGATACTCCTGCGCCATGGCGGCGATGGACGCGGCGGACGGACGACCGCCCTTCCACAGCCGCTGGTGCTGGCGCGGCGCGAGGTCCGTGCCGCCCGCCGGGGCGAATTCCCGGCCATCCTTGGTGCGGAACCAATAGGTCAGGTCGATGATGTCGACCGTCGCGGACCGCACCGGGTCGGCCAGGATCGCGTCCTGCACGTCCTTGGCCGCGCTGAGCGCGATGAGCGGATGCTTGCCGGTCTCGTGCTCCCACTCGGCCACGACATCGAGCCAGAACTGCATGAAGTTCAGCGGCCCGCTGTTCTCCGCCGTGAGCGTGTGGATGACGTTCGGCTCGTCCGCGAGGTTGGCGAGACAATGCCGGATATAGGCGCGGTGCAGCGCGCGATAGGCCGGGTCCGACAGGTTGTAGAACTCCGCGGCCATCTTCATCGTGTCGCCGGTGAAGGGCACGGGCTCGGTGAACTTTGTGCCGTTGATGTTGTTGGTCGGCCGCCACGGCGAGTCCACCCAGTGCGCGCCGGCCTCGAGGATGTTGTGCTGGAAATACATCTCGTTCACGAGCACGAGGCCCTTCGCGCGCGCGAACCCGGCAAACTCGCGGAGCCGCTGGAAATACCAGGGATTGTATCTGGTCAGGTCGTAGCGGCTCAGCCCGTCCCAGGCGCTCCCCTGCCCGCTCCGGGCGAAGGGCTGCTCATAGAACGGCGGCCACACGTCGCCGTCGGGCCGGCGGAAACGCTCATGGTCCATCCGGCGGCGGTCATACCAGAGGCCGTAGTGGTGCCGCAGCACGACCTGGTGCTTGGCCACCATCGTGTTCGTCAGCTCATCGAGGTCGTCGGTGAAGATCGGTCCGGCCAGGCCCGGCGCGAAGCGCGTGACGGCCGGCTGGGTCGGCTCGGCGTTCTCATAAAGGTAGCCGCGCCACCAGGAGATGTCCGTCTCGCGACCGCGGAGCGGCTCGCCGCCGACGGTAAGAATGCCCTTCGCCAACGCGAGCGGCTTGCCGGCCGCCAGCGGCCTCGGCGCGAGCCGCGCCGCCAGATCCGACACCACGGCCTCGAGTTTCGGGGCTTCGGCCGGCGCATAACCGCGGGCCGCGAGCACCGCGCCTGCCGCCGTCCCGAGCCGCGCCGCCAGCTGCACGCGGTAGAGGCTCTCGGGTTTGATGAACTCGTTGACCTCGCTCCACCAGCCGTCGCCGACGAACTGGCCCCACACGCCATCCGCCCAGTTCTGCGCCCCGGGCGGCGCGCGGCAGATGAGGATCGGCGCGGAGCACTGCCAGAGCATCGAGTTCGCCGCGGCCCAGCCGACGCCCTGGTTCCACGTCTCGCGGTTGTTCAGCTCGAGCGTGCCGCCGTCGAGCGTGACGTTGTCGAAGAGGATGCCGGAGGCCCAACTGCCCGTCGAACCGCTGAAGCCGTGGCTGCGCAACGCGGAGCACTCAAGGAACACGTTGGGTCCGCCGGCCTTGTAGCCGACGGTGAAGTCGTTGCGCCCGTCCTCGGCGCGGCAGCGCACGAAGAGCGTCTGCTGCCCGTCGGTGTGAAAGGTGTGCCGGCGGTAGCCGCCCAGCTCCGACACCGGCGCGAGCGAGACGCAGTCCTGCACGGTGATGCGGCTGCTGTCCGGTCCGACGTTGACCACCGACCCCGCGAAATGCACCGCCGTCACATTGGCAACCCAGCCGTCGCGCACGGCGTCGAGCCGGACCGCTTCCCACGCGTGTTGCTCGTCAAGCGGGTTCGCCGCGTCGAAGACGGACTCGCAACGCAGATTCTCGACGCCCACCTGCGTCAGGCGCCCGGGCCATTCGCGGACGGCCACCGTGCCGCCGCCGAGTTTCGCGTCCAGCGCGGTCGTCAGCGGCGCATCGAGCGTGAGCCGGTCGCCCTCCACGGCGGTGATCATCCGGTCCCAATGCAGGGTCATCGCCGGCATCTTCCAGGCAAATTGCTGGCGGCCCGGCGCGACATCCATGCCGAGTTCGTGAATCCATTCCTCGGTCGCCGGACGGGCAATGACCACCTCGTCACCGCGATGCAAGGCGGCCCCGTCCTTCACGTGCAGTTCCACTGCTCCGACCGGCGCCAGCGCGTCCGCGACTGCAATCGTCGGCCCGGCCTTCGGCTCGGGCGCCCCTTGCAACCGGATGAGAGCGCGGCGATCGGTGCCGGTCGCGACGATCACCGTTCCGTCCGTCCCCGGACCCGCGCCGCGCAGGACGACGCCGCTCGCGCTGATTTTCAACTGTCCCGCGACCTCGAAGCGCCCGACGGAAAGCTGCACCGCCCCACGAATGCCTTGCGCGTCGGGCTTGAGTTCGGACACAAAATCAATCGCCGCCTGGATCCGCGCGTCGTTGTCGCCCGCCACCGGGGTCACTAACACCCGCGCCGGCACCCCGGGCAGCGCCACCCCGCCGCCGCCGTAGCCGGCGGATGAGAAATCCGGCAGGCGGTTCCCCGCGGCGTCCGCCGTGTATTCGAGCCCGCCCCCCTTCGTGACCTTGACGACCGGCGGACGCTGCAACGCGAAGGCCGCGACCGGCAGGAGGAGCAGAGCCAGCCACGCGGACCGGCCTGGCGCGGCACTGTCGCCGCAGCAGGTCAGCAGGCTCTGGGAAGACGAAGCGGCGTCGGAAAACAGGAAGGACGGTCTCATGCGGGAAAAGAAGTGTGTTTCACGGCAGCGTGCCTGTCACGCGCTCAAGTCGGTCGCAGTGCGCGATGACCTTGCCGTCCGCGAACACGCTCAGGCCGGCGCCGCGATTGTAATGTTTGCCATCGCGATCCCAGATGATCGCGACTTCGCGGCCGTGGTAACGCACGCCATCAAGCGCGAACCAGTCCCAGGCGCCAGACGGCAGGAGCGGCGCGACCTCCACGGTGTTGTCGGCGCGCGGCCGGAGCCCGGCGAGGCCCGTGATCACGAGGTCGGCGTAGGTGGAGTGGTTGTAATAATAGCTGCGCGGGTCGCGGCCCTTCAGCCATGCGCCGGTTTTCTCGTCGAGGTATTCGCCGACGTAGGGCAACCCGTCGTAGTGCTGGCTGCGCGTGTAGGCGAGAAAGGCGTCGAACCAGTCGCGCGACGTGACGGCTTCCTGCGGGTAGTTGCGCAGCACGTTGGCGAGCGCCGTGAGCGTCTGCGAAGTCGCGAAGGGCCAGACGGCACCGTCCCATTCGCAGGAGTGCCCGCTCCCGTGCGTCCGGAAGCCGAGTGCCCGCCGCTCCGCCGTCGTGATGCCAAAAGGCGCCTTGAAACCCTGCTCGTCGGTGAACTGCCGCCACGCCACCTCGAAGCCGCGGCCGGGCTCGGGCAGACTGAAATACCACGGGATGAAACCGATCTCCTCGCGGACCGGGATGGGCTTGAACTGCTCGTCGACCGAGCCGAAGAAGCCGAGCGACCGGTCCCAGAGCGTCGCCTGCACGAGCGTGCGCAGGCGCGCGGCCTTCGCGTCTAACTCCGCCGCCAGTTCCGCGCGGCCGGCGAGGCGCGCGATCGCCGCGAGCGCGGTCGCGTTGCCGAACATGTAGGCGCTGATCGTGGGGCGGACGTTCTTCACCGTCCGGCCGCCGCTGATGGACTCCTCCATCGCGTCGCGCACGTCGTAGTTCCAGAACAACCCGTCGGGCCGCATCTGCTCGGCCTCCCACTTCCGGTAGTCGGCGACGAGGTCGTCGAGCAGTCCCGTGAGCTGCGCCGTGTCCTGCGTCACGAGCCAGCGCGACCAGAGCGCGTGTGCGGTCCACTGCGAATACTTGTGCAGGTGATCCTGCGGACCGCCCTTGTTTCCGCGCAGCCAGTAGAGCGCGGTGCCGTCCATGAACGCCGGGTCGCGCAGCCAGCGGCCCTCCATGAACTCGTGGCCGAGCGCGCTGCTGATCGGCCGCGGCTTGGTGATGAACTCGGTGAACACCCACGGCCCGCCCGCCCCGTCGCGCTTCAGGTGCTTGCGCAGCGCCCACCAGCGGAACCAGTAGATCTCGGTGACGTCGGCGTCGGCGCACTCGAAGCGCGGCACGTTGCGCTGCAGCCAGGCCCAGGCGTCGGCGTTGGGCACGGCGTTGACGACGGCCTCGGGCTCCATCGTGTTGAATCGCGCCACCAGTCCGGCGAATTTTTCCGCCGGCAATATCTCCGCGGCCGGTGCACCCGCAGCCGCCCAGGCCGCCGCGAGGGCGGCGCACAGGAGGGGAAACGGACGGCGGACGGACATAGCGGGGGCGAAGGCGTGGGTGGTCGGACCGGATCCTGACCGGGGGGCGCAGAAACTAAACCGAAAATACTACCTCAACTTAACCGGAAGTTCTCCCTCCTTTAGCGATATTTCTGCCGGAATCATAACAAGCCTGTTTTGCGACTGAAACCTTCCGCGGCCGGACCCGTTTCCTGACCCGCGCGCCGGACCCGGAACCAGCCCCGCAGGACCAGCATTTAGCGCAAGTCCGCCCGATCCCCGTCCCGCGGCGGTCCCGGGGTTTCCCCTCGGAAAACGGGCCGCGCAAACTATTTTTCCACCCGGAGCCGGCCTTCGTTCTGCGATTGCCAAGCGCAACAAACCGCCGTCTGGCTTATCGCGAGCAACCCCGCCCCATGAGTCGTTTCCGTCCCTCCGCTTGCGCCCTCCGCGCGCACCGCGGCTTCCGCATTGCGGAGCCGGCGCCGTCGCGCGCCCGTCGCTGACCATGCTTGCCGCCCTGCCCGCCTCCGTCACCCTGCTGCAGCCGCCGCGCATCCACTTCGGCCCGGGCTGCGCGAACGAGGCGATGCACACGCTGGCGCGCGGCGGACACCGGCGCGTGCTGCTCATGACCTCTCCGTCCGTGCGGGCGCCGGCGCAGGCGCTCGCGGCCATCCTGCTCGCCGGCGGTGCCATCGTGGAAACCTCGGCCGCGGTCCCGCCCGAGCCGACCATCGCCTGTTGCGAGGAGCTGCGCGCGGCCGCCCGGGTCTTCGCGCCCGACCTCGTCCTGGCCGTCGGCGGCGGCAGCGTCCTCGACGTCGCCAAGCTCGTCGCCGCGCTGCACGACCGTCCCGAGCCGGTCGGAAAATTCTTCGGCCTCGGCCTGCTGACCAGCCGCCGCACCGCCCTCGCCTGCGTGCCCACCACCGCCGGCACCGGCAGCGAGGTGTCGCCCAACGCCCTGCTCTTCGACGAGGCCGCCGCGGCCAAGAAGGCCGTCATCAGCCCCGCGCTCGTGCCCGATGTCGCCATCGTCGACCCGGCCCTGACGGTCTCCCTGCCCGTCGCGCTCACCGCGACGACCGGCCTCGATGCCCTCAGCCATTGCCTCGAGGCCTACACCAGCCGCGCGGCGCACATCGCCGTCGACCCCTTTGCACTCGAGGGTGTCCGGCTGATCGGTGCCAACCTCGCCCGGGCCGTGACCGACGGCACCAACCTGGCGGCCCGCACCGCCGTCGCCCTCGGCAGCCTCTACGGAGGCCTCTGCCTCGGCCCGGTGAATACGGCCGGGGTCCACGCCCTCGCCTACCCGCTCGGCGGCGAATTCCACCTGGCCCATGGCCTCTCCATCGCGCTCCTCCTCCCGGCCGTCACCGGCTTCAACGCCTCCGCCTCGCCGGCCCGCCACGCGGCGCTCGCCCGCGCGCTCGGTGCGACCGATCCGGCCGACGCCCGCGCGGCCGCCGGCCTGGCCGCCCGCCTGACGCAGCTTCTCGCCGACTGCCGCGTGCCGACCGGCCTCGGCGCGCACGGCATCCCGCGTGAAGCGCTGCCGCGCATGGCCGACTCCGCCCTCCTCGTGACCCGCCTGCTCAAAAACAACCCGCGGGAGGTCACCCGCGCCGACGCGCTGCGTCTCTACGAATCCGTTTACTGACATGAAAGATTTTCCCCGCCACCGCGGCGTGATCGTCCCCCTCGTCACGCCCGTCACCACCGCCGGCCACCTGGACGAGCCCGCGGCCGAGCGCCTCGTCGACCACGTGGCCGCGAACGGCTGCGGCATGCTCGTGCTCGGCACGACCGGCGAGGTCGCCTCGCTGCCCGCCGCGCTCCGCCGCCGCTACGTGGAGATCGCGGTCCGCGTCACCGCCCGACGCACCCCGGTCCTCGCCTGCATCGCCCACAACTGCGTGGCCGAATCGGTCGAGGCCGCCGGCCATTACCTGGCGGCCGGGGCCGATGCGGTCGTCGGCATGCTGCCGAACTACTTCAAGCTCGAGCCCGCGGAGATGCAGGCCTACTTCGCCCAGCTCTCCGCCGGGATCATGGGCCCGCTGCTGGTCTACAATATGCCGCAGACGACCGGCATGTCCCTGCCCGTCGAGGTCATCGAGCGGCTGAGCCGGCTGTCCAACGTCACCGGCCTGAAGGATTCGGAAAACACGCCCGGCCGCCGCGAGCTCGTCGCGGAGCGGCTCGGCGGCCGCGATGCCTTCTCCCTCTTCATGGGCGTCGCCGCCTGCTCGGTGCCGGCGCTGCGGCTCGGCTTCGTCGGCCTCGTGCCGAGCTCCGGCAACCTCTACCCGGACCGCTGGCGCCAGCTCTATGACGCCGCCCTCGCCGGCGACTGGACCCGCGCGGAGCAGCTCCAGCAGAAGCTCGACGCGGTCGGCGCCGTCTTCCAGCGCAACCGCTCCCTCGGCCAGTCGCTCGCCGCGCTGAAGGCCGGGCTGGGCTTGCACCGTCTCTGCCCGCCGGCGATGATGCCTCCGCTCACGGCCTTGGATGGCGCGGCGGCCGCGGCCGTCCGCGAAGAACTGGTCCGTCTCGGCTAACCTTTCCCATGTCCCGCCTTCCTCTCATAGTCCTGGCTGATGATCTGACCGGCGCGGCCGAGATCGCAGCCATCGTCCACAACGCCGGGCTCCGGGCGGTCGTCTACACCACGCCGCCGGCGCACCTCGCCGCGGTCGACGTCCTGATCTTCGACACCGACACGCGCCTCGACGCCCCGGCCCGCGCCGCGCGGCGGGTCCGGGCCTTTGTCGACCGCCTGAAGAAGGTGCCTCATGCCGGGCTCTTCAAGAAGACGGATTCCGTCCTCCGCGGCCCCGTGCTCGCCGAGTTGACCGCCTGCGCCGCCGCGCTCGGCCGCCGCCGGGTCCTGCTCGTGCCCTGCAATCCCTCGCTCGGTCGCACCATCCGCGACGGCCGCTATTTCATCGCCGGCCAGCCGCTCGACACCACCGCCTTCGCCCGCGACCCGCATCATCCCCGCGAGACGTCCGACGTGCTCGCGCTGCTCGGCGCGGGGAAAAAATACCCGGCCGTCTGCCTGCCCCCTTCCAGTCGGCTGCCGCGCGCGGGCATTGCGATCGGCGAGGCCGTCTCGCCGGACCATGTGACGGTCTGGGCCGGACAGGTCGACGCCGGCACGCTGCCCGCGGGCGGCGCCGACTTCTTCCGCGTGTGGCTGCAGACCCGCCGCGCCTACCGCCAGCCCTCCCAGGCCTACCGCCTGCCCGAGGGCGCCGCGCTGCTCATCAACGGCACCATCGCCGCCCCCGAGCCGATCTCGCCCTTCCCGGTCGAGCTCGTCGGCGTCAACGCCCGCTGCCCCCCGGCGGTGCGCGGCCTCGTCGCCAAGCTCCGCCCGCAGCTGCTGCTGCACGGCTTCGCGGCCGTCACCACCGCCGGCCCGGTGGTCCGCAAGACTCAGGTGTCGACCAAGCTGACGCATACCTTCGTCGAGGTCGCGAAGCGACTGCACACCGTGGGCGCCTACCGCCACCTCCTCGTGGCCGGTGGCGCCACCGCCGCGGGGGTGTTGCACCGCCTGGGCTGGACCCAGTTCGAGGTCGTGCACGTCTGGGGTCCGGGCGTCGTCACGCTGCAGCCGACCGCCGCACCCGGTTTCGCCGTGACGATGAAGCCCGGCAGCTACCCCTGGCCCGCCAGCCTGAGCCGCGAGCTCGATCCCGCCCAAGCTTCCAGCCTCCATGAGCAGTCTTCCCCTCGTTTCGCTTACGCTGGGTGATCCGGCCGGGACGGGTCCGGAGATCATCGCGAAGGCGCTCGCCAATCCCGCCGTGGCCGCGCTCGGCCGGCTGCTGGTCGTCGGCGACGCCGCCACCCTCGACCGCGCCCAGGCCTGCACGGGCACCAGACTGCGGATCAACGCCGTCGCGACGGTCGCCGAGGCGCGATTCGCCGCCGGCTCGATCGATGTCCTCGACCTGAAGAACGTCGACCTCTCCCGACTGAAGCTGGGCCAGGTCGACCCGATGGCCGGCCAGGCCGCCTACGAATCCATCCGCCGCGCCACCGAGCTGGCCCTCGCGGGCGAGGTGGCCGCCATCGTGACGTCCGCCATCAACAAGGCCGCGCTCAACGCCGCCGGCCACCATTTCGACGGCCACACCGGGCTGCTCGCGCACCTCTGCGGTGCGCCGGGCGCCACCATGATGCTCGCCGCCGACAAGCTGCGCGTCAGCCACGTCTCGACCCACGTGCCGCTGCGCGTCGCCATCGACCGCGTCCGTCCCGAGCGCATCCTGAAGGTCCTCGAACTGACCAACGCCGCCGTCCGCCGCCTCGGCATCGAGCGGCCCAGGCTCGCCGTCGCCGGGCTCAACCCGCACGCCGGCGAAGGCGGCCTCTTCGGCGACGAGGAGGAGAAATTCATCGCGCCGGCCATCGCGCAGGCGCGCGCCCTCGGACTCGACGTCCACGGGCCCTTCGCGGGCGACACCATTTTCTTCCGCACGCTGCAGGGTGAGTTCGACGCCGCCGTCGCCATGTATCACGACCAGGGCCACGTCGCCGCCAAGATGCTCGGCATCTGGCGCGGCGTGAACGTCACGCTCGGCCTGCCGATCATCCGCACCTCCGTCGAGCACGGGACGGACTTTGCCAACGCCGGCACCGGCCGCTCCGACCCGCGCAGCCTGATCGAGGCGATCAAGCTCGCCGTCACGATGGCGGGCCATCCCGCCACCGCCCGCGTATGAGAACGACCGCCTGCATCGCTGTTTTCCTCCCGCTGGTGCTTTCGGCCGCGCCCGTCCCGCCCGTCGTTTACACGGGCAGCGAAACGGCGACCCCGGCGGCGGACGGGAACCTGCGCCCCGTCATGGGCGTGCAGAACATCGAGGTCATCCGCGCCAACCGCACGCACCCGGAGCTGAACAGCGGACTGAACCACACCTACACCCACCAGCCGATGCTGGCCTGGTGGCGCGGCCGGTTCTGGCTCGAGTTCCTGAGCGCCACGGTCAACGAGCACGACGACGGCATGTGCACGTCGCTCACCAGCTCGCCCGACGGCCTGCACTGGGCCGCGCCCCGCGTCGCATTCCCGCCCTTCGCCCTGCCCGACGGCACGCACACGATCGCCCACCAGCGGATGGGCTTCTACACCGCGCCGGACGGACGGCTGCTGCTGCTGTCCTTCTACGGCAAGCATCCCGAGCCGAACGACGGCACCGGCCTCGGCCGCGCCGTGCGGGAGATCCACAACGACGGCTCGCTCGGCCCGATCTATTTCATCCGGATGAACGCGAAGCAGCCCTACCCGGGCTTCGTCCCGCCGCACCCGTTCTACACCGCCTCGCCCGACCAGGGTTTCGTCGCCGCGTGCGATGCGCTGCTCGCCAACAAGCTCGTGACCGCGCAGTGGTGGGAGGAGGACCAGCTCGATGAAAGCGGCTTCTACACGGTGAAGGGCAAGGCGCTGTCCTATGTCCACCGGCCCGACGGCTCGGCGCTCGGCATCTGGAAAAACCGCCTCGTCGCCACCACCAAGGACGAGGGGCGCACGTGGACGGAGAAGGTCTTCGCTGGCAACATGCCGAACAACGCCTCGAAATACTGGCTGCAGCACACCGCCGACGGGCGCTTCGCGTTATTCCTCAACCCGACCGACCGCCTGCGCAACCCGCTCGCGGTGATGACCAGCGAGGACGGTGCGAATTTCACCAATCTCTGGACCATCCACAGTGAGCTGCCCGACCAGCGCTTCGGTGGCGGCTTCAAGAACCTCGGGCCGCAATACGTCCGCGGGATCACCGAGGGCGACGGCACGCCGCCCGACAGCGCCACCGCGACTTGGGTCGCCTACAGCGTCAACAAGGAGGACATCTGGATCGCCCGCGTGCCCGTGCCGCTGACCGCCATGGCGAGCGGTTCGGTCCACGACACCTTCGAGGCCGATCCCATCGGCGCCCTGCCCGCCGGCTGGAACGTCTACAGCCCGCTCTGGGCGCCGGTCCGCGTGGTCGATGCAGGGACCACCGCCAGCCACGCCCTCGAGCTGCGCGACGAGGATCCCTATGACTACGCCCGGGCGGTCCGCGTCTTTCCCCCGACCCACGGCGTGAAGATCTCCTTCAGGCTTCTCGCGCGCCAGACCAACGCACGCCTCGAGATCGAGCTGCTCGACGCCCATGGCGCGCGACCGGTGCGCGTCGCGCTCGGCGAGGACGGCCACCTCTGGGCCTGCCACGAGGGCCAGTGGATGGATGGCGGCGCCTACACGGCCGGCGTCTGGCACCGCCTCGAGCTCGAGATTCCCGCGAATCCCACGGCGGACCGCTGCCTGCTCACGCTCGACGGCAAATCCCCGCTGGTCCGCCCGGCCGCCTTCACCGATCCGGCCGCGAGCGTTGAACGCCTGTCCTTCCGCACCGGCGCCTACCGCGACCGCGGTTTCGGCGGACGCGACCTCCCCGGCGGCGACGACAAGGTCCCGCCCGCCTCCTACCTGATCGACGACGTCGTGATCACCCCGCTCGCCGCGTCGTCGAAGTAGGCCTCCGCTTTCCACGCCCCATGAATTCCCTCCGCTGGTTCGACCTTGCGGTCATCGTCTTCTACATGCTCGCCATGCTCGGCGTGGGGCGGTGGTTCGCGCGCCGGCAGACCTCGACCGAGGCCTACTTCGTCGCCTCGCGGTCGATCCCGCACTGGGCGATGGGCGTCTCCATCTACGCGACGCTCATCACGAGCATCACGTTCATCGCCTACCCGGGCTCAGCCTACGCAGGCGACTGGAGCGAACTCGTCCCGGGCTTCATGGTCGTCGGTGTCCTGTTGCTCGTGGGCCTGGTGATCATCCCGTTCTTCCGGCACGCGGTCGGCATGAGCGTCTACGAGTATTTCGAGCACCGCTTCGGCTACGGCGTGCGCGCCTACAGCGCGTTCGCCTTCGCCATGGGGCATTTCTCGAAGATGGGCTTCGTCTTCTACACGCTCGCGCTGACCGTAAGCAGCATGACGGGCTGGAATATCTACCTCGTCATGGTCGCGACAGGAGTCGTCACCATCTACTATACCGTCATCGGCGGCATGGAAGCGGTCATCTGGACGGACGTCATCCAGGGCTTCATCAAGGTCATCGGCATCATCGTCTGCCTCGGCTGGCTCTTCGTCATGATGCCGGGCGGCATCGGCGCGGCCTTCGACCTCGCCTCCGCCCAGCACAAGTTCAGCCTCGGCAGCACGGCTTTCGACCTCTCGAGCAAGAGCAGCGTGTGGGTCCTCTCGTTCTACGGCTTCTTCTGGTATCTGCAGAAATACACCGCCGACCAGACGCTCGTGCAGCGCTACCTCATCGCGAAGTCCGACCACGACGCGCTCAAGGGCGTCGCCCTCGGCGCCCTGCTCTGCATCCCGGCCTGGGCGCTCTTCATGCTGATCGGCACGCTCGTCTGGGCCTACTACCAGCTCTCGCACGAGGTGCTGCCGGCCACGATCACGAAGGCCGACCAGGTCTTCCCCTACTTCCTCACGACGAAGATCCCGCCGGGGCTCGCCGGCCTTTTCATGGCGTCGCTCTTCTCCGCCGCCATGTCGATGCTCAGTTCCGACCTCAACTGCCTGTCGCTCGTCGGCGTCGAGGACGTCTACCGGCGCCTCCGGCCGCAGGCGGACGACGCCCGCCGGCTCGTCGTGGGCAAGCTCATCGTCGGCGCCTGCGGCACACTCGCCATCCTCGTGGCGGTCGTCATTGCGTGGAAATCCGAGCGCGTGCTCTCGTTCTACTTCACCGTGTCGTCGATCGTGGCGGGTGGCCTCGCCGGGCTCTTCCTGCTGGCCTTCCTCAGCCCGCGCGCCAACCGCGCCGGCGCCTGGACGGGCATCACCGCCTGCCTGCTCTTCACGACCTACGCCACGCTGACCTCCGGCAAGGACCGCGCGCTCGACCTCGGTTCGTTTAACTTTCCCTGGGCAGGCGTCATGATCGGCGTCGTCGGCCATGTCATCCTCCTCGGCGCCGGCTGGCTCGGCAGCCTCGCCTTCCCCTCCGCCGACCGCGGCGCCTCGACCCGCTCGCTCACCCTCTGGGGCTGGCTCGACCGGCGCAAGGAGCCCAACACCTGATCCCATGCATTCGCCCAATAATGATTTTACTGTAGGAGCGGCTTTACGCCGCGATTTGAATCCTATGCCACGGGCGCATCGCGGCGTAAAGCCGCTCCTACAGCTCGGACAACTCGCCGTGGTTTTCTTCATCGGGCTTTTCAACGGCGTCTCCGCCTTAGCCCATGTGGCCCACGCCCCCGACGCCGCTCCGCGGGTGCTCTATGGCGTCGAGCATCTGCAGCACGTCCTCCCCGCCGGCACCCATGTCGTCGCCGGCAAACGGTCCGACGCCCTCATTAAGGCCCTGCTCGATTCCGGCCAACTCAAGCTCGCCGCCAACGAGGCCGTCGCTCCCGAGGGCTTCGCGATCGTCAACGTCACGCCCGACAAATTCGCCGTCGTCGGCACAGATGATTCCGGCGTCCTCTACGGTTGCCTCGAGCTGGCCCGCCGCCTCGCCGCCGGCCGGCCGGCGGAGCCGCTGCACCTGGCCGACGCCCCGGCCTTCGTCCTGCGCGGGCCCTGCATCGGCATGCAGAAGACCTACCTCCTCCCCGGCCGCAAGGTCTACGAGTATCCCTACACGCCGGAGGAATTCCCGTTCTTCTACAACCGGGCGATGTGGACCGAATACCTCGACTTCCTCGCCAGCCAGCGGATGAACACCCTCTACCTCTGGAACGGCCACCCCTTCGCCTCGCTCGTGCGGCTGCCCGACTACCCGGAGGCCGTCGAGGTCTCCGACGAGGTCTTCAAGCAGAACGTCGAGATGTTCCGCTGGCTCACCGCCGAGTGCGACCGCCGCGGCATCTGGCTCGTGCAGCAGTTCTACAGCATCATCCTCTCGAAACCCTTCGCCGAGAAACACGGCCTCGAAAGCCAGCTCCACGCCTCGACGCCGCTCGTCGACGACTACATGCGCAAATCCATCGCGGAGTTCGTGCACCAGTATCCCAACGTCGGCCTCATGCCCTGCCTCGGCGAGGCGTTGCAGGGCCAGGACAACCAGACGCGTTTCCTCACCGACGTCATCCTCGCCGGCGTGAAGGACGGCATGGCCGCCGCCGGCCTCAAGGTGGAGCCGCCGGTCGTCCTCCGCACCCACGCCACCGACGCCACGCTCGTGATGCCCGAGGCGCTGAAGGTCTACCACAACCTCTACACCGAGGCCAAATTCAACGGCGAGTCCCTCACCACCTGGGAGCCGCGCGGCGTCCGGCAGCAGCTCCACCTCGCCATGAGCCGGCTCGGCTCCACCCACGTCGCCAACGTCCACATCCTGGCCAACCTCGAGCCCTTCCGCTACGGCGACACGATCTTCATCCAGAAATCCGTCCAGGCCATGCGCGACCGCCTCGGCGCCCGGGGCGTGCACCTCTACCCGCTCTTCTACTGGGACTGGCCCGTTTCGCCGGACATTGTGACTGTGGCCGGGGTCGCTGACCCCGGGCCGAACGCCCCGGCCTCAGCGAGGCCGGCTACAGCGCTCAAGCAGTGGGACCGCGACTGGATCTGGTTCGAGGCCTGGGCGCGCTACGCGTGGAATCCCGACCGCAACGCCGCCGGCGAGCGCGGTTTCTGGGAAGGGCGTCTCGCCGAACATTACGGCGCGGCCGCGGCGGGCCAGATCCTCGATGCCTACAACGCCGCCGGCGAGTGCGCCCCGCGCATCCTCCGCCGCTACGGCATCACCGAGGGCAACCGCCAGACGATGTCGCTCGGCATGACGCTCGACGAACTCGTCCGCCCCGAGAAATACCGCGAATTCGACGAGCTCTGGGAATCGCAGGCCCCGCTGGGCGAGCGCCTCAAGGTCTACGCCGAGCGCGAGTGGAAAAAGCTGCCGCACGAGGGCGAGACCCCGCCCTCGATCAACGCCGAGGTGCTCGACTACTCCGCCCGCGCCGTCGCGGCCATCGATGCCGCCGCCCCGCTCGTCACAACCAACCGCGAGGAGTTCGCCCGCTTGCGGAACGACGTCCATGCCATCCGCGCGATGAGCGAGAACTACGTCGCCAAGACCAACGCCGCGTTGGCCGTGCTGCGTTTCAACTACAGCCACGACGTCGCCGACATGGTGCAGGCCGAGCAGCAGCTCGCCGCCAGTCTCGACGCCTACCGCCGCCTCGCCGCGCTCACGAAGGACACCTACAAGGCCGCCAACTCGATGCAGACCAGCCAGCGCCGCATCCCGGTCCCCGGCGGCAAGGGCGGCCAGCCCGCCAACTACCACTGGACGCAGCTCCTGCCGCTCTACGAGAAAGAGCTGACCGACTTCCGCGCGCAGCTCGCCGCCCTGAAATCACCCGCCGGGGCCAAGGCCCGCACGCACGCCCCGCTGCCCGCCGCCGACTGGAAGCTGCTCACGCCCCGTCTCGAGACCTTCACCGTGCAGACGGGCAACACGGTCTTCACCGACTCACCCGCCACCTTCACCGCCGTCGCGCCTGAGCTCGAGGGCTTGCAGGGCGTCAAGTTTGCCCTCGCCGACGCCAAGACCGGCACGCTCCCGCCCATCGAGTTTGAGAGCAAGACGCCCGTCCGCGTCCTCATCGGTTACTTCAACGCCCCCGGCAAGGACTGGCGCAAGCCGCCGACCTTGGAGACCGACGCCTCCGCCGGTGACAACGGCGGCGCCGAGCCTTTCATCGTGGACGCCGCCAAGTTCGACGCGCTGCCCAGCCTCAACGTCCACGCCTTCGACTACCCCGCCGGCCGCCACACGATCGAGGTGCGCGGCACGGGGGCCTACGTCATCCTGGGCGTGGTAAAGCCATGAAACGGCCTCCTCTGATTCTCGCGCTGATCGGCCACGCGGTCGCGCTTGCTGGTTTGCTCGCCACGCCGCTGCTGCGGGCCGAGAAAACAATCGCCGTGGAAATTGGGGACGATCCGGCCGGCCAGGTCATCCCGGTCGACGCGCTGGGACTCAGCTACGAGACGAGCATCTTGCGGCCCAATGCGGCCGGCCTCCGCTATTTTCGCCCCGAGAACCGTGAACTCCTGCAGGTGTTCCAGACGATCGGCGTGAAAAGCCTGCGCATCGGTGGCAACTCGGTCGACGACCCGAAGGTGCCGCTGCCGGACCAGGACGACGTGCGCTCCCTCTTTCGTTTCGCGCACCAAGCCGGGGTCAGGGTCATCTACTCGGTGCGTTTGCAGAATGGCGACCCCGCCTCCGCGGCGGCGTTGGCGCGATTGATCCACGACGAATTTCGCGGTGATCTGGAGTGCTTCGCGATCGGCAACGAGCCGTCCTACTACAAGGACTATGCCGTGTTTAAGGAGAAGTGGGTGGCGATCCGCGACGCGATCGTGCGGGTATTTCCGGAAGCGCGGTTTTGCGGGGCGGACGACAACCCAAGACCCGACTTCATCGCGAAGCTGGTGCGCGATTTTGGAACAAGCGATGGCCGCCTGGTCCAGGTCACCCAGCACTCCTACCCTTTCGGCTGCGCCTACAAGAACCCGAAGGCGGGAACCCAGGACGTGCAGAAGCTGACCCCGGTCGACGACGCCGAGGCCCGGAACCGCCTGCTCGCGTCGCCCCCACTCAGGACGTATGAGGAGATCCTGAAAGGCATGAAGGCGGCGGTGGCGGGCACCGCGCTGACGTTCCGCCTCACCGAGACGAACAGCTACTGGTTCAGCGGGCTCGAAGGGGCGAGCGACCGCTATGCGTCCGCGCTCTGGGCGGTCGATTATCTGCACTGGTGGATGTCGCACGGCGCCGCCGGCCTCAATTTTCACAACGGCGACCGCACCGGCGGCTCGGTCAATCTGCCCTGCCGCTATGCCGCCTTCGTGAGCTCAGCGAAAGGCTACGAGGTTCGCCCCTTGGCCTATGGCATGAAGCTCTTTGCCGAGAGCGGCACGGGACGCTACGTGACCGCACGGGTGGAGGACTCCGCGGACGGTCACATCACCGCCTATGCCGTGGCACGGGGCGACGGGGTGATCGCGGTCACGTTGATCAACCGGGATGCGAAAAACGAAGCCGGCGTCCGGGTCGACCTGGCATCGGCCAAGTCCGTCAAGCGAGCGCGGGTGCTCCGGCTGCAGGCCAAGGCCAATGACCTCGCGGCGGAGTCCCGGGATGTCACGTTAAACGACGCGAACATCGACGAAAATGGCAGATGGAACGGGAAATGGATGGGGCTCGAAAAGCCGGCCATCGCGGGGACCGCCGTGTCGGTCACCCTCGCCCCGGCCAGCGCGGCCGTGGTGGAAATATCGACTGTGCCCCAAGGTCGCTGAGGATCCCGGACCTACTGGAACACCCTCTTCAGGTAGGCCGCGTTCGCGCTGAAGTTGTATTTCACGTCCTTGGCCCGGGCGGCGTCGCGGGAGCGTTCGATCACGAGCCAGCCGCTCCACCCCATCGCGTCGAGCGCGGCCTTGATCTTCGGCAGGTCGACCTGCGGGTCCTTCTCCAGCCAGAAACCATCGTGGTTCGAGGCATGGATCTGGATGATGCGGTCCTTGCCGAGAATCTTCAGCTCGGCCACGACGTCGCGGCCGTTCTGCAGGGCGTTGGCCAGGTTGAAATAGCTCCTCACCGAGGTCAGCCCGATCTCGTCGAGCAAGGCCGCCTCTGCCTTCGCGTCGAGCGAGGTCTCGATGCCGATGACGAGGCCGTCGGAGCCCGCCGCCCGCCCGGCGACCCGGAGTCGGCTGACGATCTCCGGCCGCAGCTCGGGCCGCTTCGTCAGGTCATCCTTCACCCCCAGCGGCAGGTAGATGACTTTCACGCCCATGGCCTTGGCCGTGGCGAAACAATCGTTCAGCAATCGCAGGTCGGGGCGCTCGGCAAAGGCCTGACCGTAGAAGCCCGACATCGCGATGGAACTGATGCCGAGACCGAGTTCTCTCGCCTTGTCGAGGAACTGCTTTTGCACGACGGGATCGCCGAGCTTGCTGTCGAATGTCGGCCGATCGCCGAGGCTGCCCATGTCGACCTCGACGCCATCAGCACCGATATCCTTGGCCAGCGGGAAGGCCCCGAGCTTCTGCCGCTTGAGGATCATCCAGTCGCAGACGCCGACGCGGTAACGCGCGGTCTCGGCAGCCTCCGTCGAAACGAGCAGCAAAGCCACCGCCGCAACCGCCACCGCAGGGCGCAGGAGGCGTTTGGTCCCGATGGCCAACCTTGCGCCAAGGGTCTTCACGGCTGGTCGAGCAACCGGATTACCAACGAACCCTTCACCGGGCCCGTGATGTTCTGCGGCTGGCCCTGCGGGCCGAGGTTCGAGGGTTGCGAGTTCTTGGTGCCGATGCCGGTGATCGCCTGGTAGACGCCGAGGCCGAGCCGCGGCAGCACGAGCACGGGGTTGTTCTTGCCGTCGCGCGGCGCGTAGACCCCGACGTAGGGCTGCCCGCCGCCGTTGAGCAGCGCGAACCGGCCCTCGGTCGTCGTGAACGCCATCCAGCGCCAGTTCGAGAACCAGCCCTTGAACTCGGGGAAATCCCAGGTCAGCCCCGGGATCGAGTCGTTGTAGGGCGTGTCCCAGCGCCCGATCGAGCCACCCTTGAGCCGGTTCTGCCAGACGCGATAGGGTCCGTTGCCGAGCCACTCCTTGGACTTCATCTTCTCCTCGGGATAGTCGAATTCGAGACCGAGGATGTCCACGGAACCGGGCCCGGTGAACTCGTAGTCGAGCGTCACATCGCCGTCGGGCGTGATCGTCCAGCGCAACTCGCGAAGCGCGCCGTCATAGGCGGCGGTCACGACCACGGCGTCGCCCCGGGCCTGTGACTCGAACTTCACGAGCTTGCCGGCGGCAAAACCCTCGACGGGCACGAAGCTGCGGTCGACGCGCCGGTAGGCGGCCAAGCGCGGGCCGTTGCCAAAGGAGATCTTCCGGTCATCGCGGGCGAGCGATACGAGCCGGCCGGTCGCCCGGTCGAAGCGCGCGGCGTTGCGGCCCGCGGACACGACGACCGCTCCTCCCTCCTCCGCCAGGGCCACCGCGGCCTTGGTCTCGGTGGCGCGGCCGATGGCGGCCGCCCCGTCCTTCCACTGCCAGCTCCAGGTCCAGATCTCGCGCTGGCGCGAATCGAGGGCCGTCAGGTAAAGCACGTCGGCCTCGCGCCAGTCGGCGGGCAGCGGGAGCTGCAGCGTGCCGTCGGTGCGCGCGGCGACATCGGGGCCGGCGAGGCGGCCGTGCCCGAGCATCGTGCGGTGGAACAGCAGCGCGCCCGGCGGGGCGAACTTCAGGAGGCGCCACTCGAAGGTGACGCCGGAGAGGTTGAGGAAATCATAGCGGTTGCGCACGGGCACCGCGCCGGCGAAGTCCGCGGGCAGCGTCACCAGCGGCACCTGCACCGGCGACCAGATGGCGCGCACGGCGTAGAAGCTGCCCTCCTTCTCGTGGTGCGGCCCGAGCATGCCGTCGGGCGCCAGGTCGCGGCGCGCGTCGAGCCGGCCGTTGTCGTCCGTGCGGGCGACGGCCTCGTCGACCCAGGACCAGAGAAAGCCGCCGGCCGCATGGGGCTTCTCGCCCATCAGCTGCCAGTAGTCGTCGAGCCCGGCGCCAAGGCCGCCGTCGTAGAGCCCGTGCAGGAATTCCGTCGGCATGTAGATGTCCGGGCCGTCGGTGAACTTGGCCGTCTCGGCGTATTCGCGGTAGTGGCGGGTGTTCATGCCGCGGAACGACAGCGCCCACGGGTGCAGGACGGGGCGGTGCTGCGGGTCGTATTTCGCGAACTCATCGTCGTTCTCGGCGTTTTCCCCGCCCTCGTTGCCGTTGTCCCAAAAAAGGATGCTCGGGTGGTTGACGTCGCGCGGCACCATTTCGGCGATGAGCTTGCGGCCAGTCGGTGTGTCGTAGCAGCCCTGCCAGCCACCAAGCTCGTCCAGGATATAGAGGCCCGCCTCGTCGCAGAGGTCGAGGAACTCCGCGTCGGGCGGATAATGCGACATGCGCACGGCGTTCATGTTGGCCTCCTTCAGCAGGCGCACGTCCTCTCGCAGCCGCTCCGAGGAGAGCGTGCGGCCGGTCTCGGGCCAGAAGCTGTGACGGGCGACGCCCTTCAGCGTGAGCTTGTGGCCGTTGAGGTAGAGCCCGTCGCCAGGGCGCAGCTCGAAGGTGCGGAAGCCGAAGCGCTGTGTCACCGTGTGGGCGGCCGCGACGGTCCCGCCGCTGCGCAAGCTGAACTCCGCCAGGTAGAGATTGGGCGTCTCCGCGCTCCAGGTCGCCGGTGCCGGGACCTGCGCGTGCACCGTGAGCTGCGCCGCACCGGCGGGGATCGCGAGCGCGACCGGTGCGCCAACCGTTTCACCGGCGGTGGTCCTGAGCTGCACGACGACCTCGCCGCCCGCGGCACGCGCGCCGCCGAGGAAAACGTCCGCGGCGAAGCTGCCGTCGGCCTTCGCGTCGATCGCCACGCGGTCGATGAACTCCGCCGGCAGCGCCTCGAGGCGCACGGGGCGGAAGATGCCGCCGAAATTCCAGTAGTCGCCGACGCGCTCGGCCTTGTTCACGCTGGCGTTGGCGGAATGCTTGCGGACGGTGACCTCGAGGAGGTTGGGCGCATCGTAACGCAGCTTGTCGGTGATGTCGTATTTGAAGCGGTAGAAGCCGCCCTCGTGCACGGGCCCGGCGGACTGGCCGTTTACCTTCACCTCAGTGTCGGTGAGCACGCCCTCGAAGACCAGGCGCACGACGTGGCCGCGCCACGCCGCCGGCACGGTGAACTCGCGGCGATAGAGGCCCTGCTCCTGCGGCGGCGGCAACGCGGACATCTTCTTCGAGGGACGGAACTCGACGCCGTAGTCGTAGTCGCCGAAGCCCTGCTGTTCCCAGCAGGACGGCACGGCGATCTTGGTCCAGACGCCGCTGCTGCGGCCGGCGGTGCAATAGAAGTCCCACGGCTGGGCGTCGTCGCTCCCGTGGCCGGAGAGGTAGAGCGATTCGGTCTCGGCCGCGGAGGCGCGGGCGACGCTGGCGAGGACAAGGAGGGCGATCAGGGGCAAGCGCATGGGGTGGAAGAGGCTGATGGCACGGGACGGAAACGTGGACCGACCGGCGTCCGGCATGACGGTGGAACGAACGTGAAAGTTTCCTCCGCGCGCATCGCCGAAGCAAAGCCAAACTCCGTCCCCGGGCGTCTGTTTTTCACCTGAGAATCCCGGCAGTTTCATTCGGAAAACCGGCAGCCGGTCGCCGATTTTGCATTCGTGTTGGCCGCGGGAGTTTTGCACCTTGAACGCGGTCCCTCTGCCCGCCCCATGCCCCGTCTCTCCGTCCGCTGCCGCGCCCTCTTCGTCCTGCTATTGCTGTTTCCGTGCGCGCGGATGCCGGCGGCCGAATTCTGGGTGGCGCCGGCCGGCCGCGACGAGGCCGCGGGCACGGCCGCCGACCCGTTATCCCTGACCGCCGCACAGCGCCGCGCGCGCGAACTCCGCCGGCTCGCCCCGGCGCCGCTCACGGAACCCGTGCACATTATCCTGCGCGGCGGCATTTACGCTCTTGGCGACGCGTGGACCGTGCGCCCCGAGGATTCGGGCACGGCCGCGAGCCCGACCGTGTTCGAGGCCGCGCCCGGCGAAAAACCCACGTTCAGCGGCGGCATCCGCGTGACCGGCTGGAAGAAACTGGAGGCGGCCTCGCCGGGATTGCCCGCCGCGGCGGTCGGTCAGGTTTGGACGGCCGCCGCGCCGAGGATCGACGAGCGACCCTTCGCCTTCCGCCAACTGTGGATCGGCGGCCACAAGGCCGCCCGCGCCCGCACCCCAAACGACGGCACGATGGCCCGCCTGCTCGAGTGGGACGTCGCGAAAGAGGAAGCCTGGATCGCCGCGCGAACGGATGTCGCGGGCGACCTGTCCACCGCCGAACTTGTCATCTACCAGCAGTGGGAAAACGCCTACCTGCGGATCGCGTCGTTCGACGCCGTCGGCGGCCGCACCCGCATCCGCTTCCGCTCGCCGGAAAGTCGCGTTCAGTTCGAGCATCCGTGGCCCGCGCCGATCATGACGGATACCTACCGCGCGCCGTATTTCCTGGCCAACGCCCTCTGTTTTCTCGACCAGCCCGGCGAATGGTTTCATGACCCAAAAAACGGCGTGGTCTACTACTGGCCCCGCCCGGGCGAGGATCTCACCCAGGCCGAAGTCGTCGCCCCGACCCGGGAAACCCTGCTGATCGTCTCCGGCTCGCTCGACCGGCCGGTCGTGCATGTGCAGTTCAAGGGCCTGGGCTTCGCGCACACGACGTGGCTGCGGCCGACGGAGTCCGGCCACGTGCCGCACCAGGCGGGCATGTTCATGACGGAGGCCTACAAGCTGCGGCCGAAAGGCACGACCGAGACCAGGACCTTGGACAACCAGGCCTGGGTCGGACGCCCGCCCGGCGCCGTCGAGGTCCGCGCGGCGCACGATGTCCGCTTCGAGCGCTGCACCTTCGAGCACCTGGCCTCGGCCGGGTTCGACGCCGAGCTGGGCATCCGCGCCAGCTCGGTCGAGGGCTGCGTGTTCCGCGACATCGGCGGCAACGGCATCCAGTTCGGCAAGTTCCAGGACGGAGGCATCGAGACGCATGTGCCCTACCTGCCCGCCGACGACCGCGAGGTCTGCGCGGGGGACCGCTTCGCCAACAATGTCGTCACCGACTGCGGCAACGAGGACTGGGGCTGCCCCGGGATCACCGTCGGCTACGCCCGCGAGATCACCATCGAGCACAACGAGGTCAGCGACCTGCCCTACACCGGCATCAGCGTCGGCTGGGGCTGGACGAAGCAGCCAACGGTGCTCCGGGACAATATCGTCCGCGCCAACCACGTTCACCACATCGCCCGGATTCTCTACGATACCGCCGGTATCTATATGCTCGCCGCGCAGCCGGGCAGCGTCGTCAGCGGGAACCGCATCCACGACCTGGTGATGGGCCCCTACACGGCCAAACCGCACTGGGGCTACATCTACCTCGACGAGGGTTCTTCCCACACGTCCGTCCGCGACAACTGGCTGCCGGAGGACAAACTGCTCCTCAACGCGAACGGCCCCGGCAATGTCCTTGAACGCAACGGCCCGGAGGTCCCCGCCGCGATCCGCGACGCCGCCGGGCTCGAGCCCGCCTATCGGGATTTGTTGATGCCGGCCGCGCCAACCCACTGATGCGTGCCGGACCGAACCACCTGGTAGGCCGATAAGAAACCGCCCCACCTCTCCGCTTATGCGCCCGTCTAGCCTGCTCCTCGTCGCCATTCTCCTCGCCGCCGCCCCGCTCGGCGCCGCCGTCAAGTGCGGCCCGCTCTTCGGCGACCATATGGTGCTGCAACGCGAACGGCCGGTGCCCGTCTGGGGCGAGGCCGCGCCGGGCGAAGCCGTCACCGTGGAGTTCGCCAGCCAGACGAAGGCGGCGACCGCCGACGCCGCCGGCCGCTGGCGGTTGACGCTCGACGCCCTCGCCACGAGCGCCACGGGGCGCGTGCTCACGGTCCGCGGCACCAACACGCTCACCTTTTCCGACGTCCTCGTCGGCGAGGTCTGGTTCTGCTCCGGCCAGTCCAACATGGAGAAGCAACTCGGCCCCCGGAAGGGCCAGAAGCCCACCGACAACTACGAGCTTGAGACCGCCGCCGCGAACTACCCGCTGCTCCGCCTCTACCAGGTGCCGCATGCGGCCCAGAAGGCCACGGCACCGAAGGTTTTCCAGTGGCTGCCCTGCACGCCGGAAAACCTCAGCGTCTCGGAGTTCTCCGCCGCCGGCTACTTCTTCGGCGTGCAGGTCCTCCAGACGCTCGGCGTGCCCGTCGGCCTGATCCACTCCAGCTTCGGGGGCACGTTGATCGACGCCTGGATGCCCGCGGAGGCCTTCACCGGACCGCTGGCCGGCCTGGAGAAGCGCAAGTATTTCGCGTGGGTCAAGGGCGTCCAGCCCACCGAGCTCTATCAGAGCATGGTCACGCCCTATGCGCCCTACGCCCTCCGCGGTTTTCTCTGGTATCAGGGTGAAGCCAACCTGATGGAGGCCGACGTCGCGCTCTATGGCGCCAAGCAGACCGCCCTGATCGCCAGCTGGCGGAAGGCCTGGGGACTCCCCGACGCCCCGTTCTACGGCGTGCTGCTCGCGCCGATGGACTACTCGAAGTGGGACAAATTCCCCGTCGACGCCGGGGGCCTGCCGGCGTTCTGGGAGCAGCAGGAAAAAGCACTCTCCGCGCCGCACACGGATTACATCGTCACCACCGACCTCGTTTCCAACTACCACGAGATTCATCCGACCAACAAGCGCGACGTCGGCCTGCGTCTGGCGGCACTGGCCCTCAACGAAACCTACGGTCGCACCGACCTGCCCGCGCATGGCCCCACCTTCGCCGAAGCGCAAGCCGCGGAAGGAACACTCAAGCTGACCTTCACCCACGCCGACGGCCTGCGCACGCGCGACGGTCTGGCGCCGAGCGGGTTCACCGTGGCGGGTGCTGACCAGGTCTTCCATCCCGCGACCGCGAGGATCGAAGCCGGCAAGGTCGTGCTCACCAGCCCCGACGTCGTCCAGCCCATCGCCGTCCGCTTCGCCTGGCACGAGAACCCGCCTGTCAACCTGATCAACGCCGCCGCCCTGCCCGCGGCGCCTTTCCGCACGGACGACTGGCCGCTGGCGTATGTGCGGCCGGTGGAGACAAAGAAGAGCAACTGACCGCGGTTTCGCTCTCGGGCATTCGCCCTCTTTCCCGACATGCAGAGCTACAGCGCGATGAACATGCCAAGACTGGTGATCGCGATTCTCGCAACGACCTTGACCGGCCCGTCGCTTCTTCCCGCGGAATCCGCCGTCCTCGATCTGGTATGGGTTCGGCCTCAGGTCACCATGAACACCGGAGAGCGGAGTCTGACATTCAGGTTGAAATTCGCGGCACCCTGGGACGACCGCGTGCGGGCCGCGCGCGTAATCATCGAGTCAGCCCGGGACGACACCGGCGCCCATCTGGGACAAACCGCGACGCCGGCATTCCGGCACGATGCGGTCGGCTGCATCGCGGGGGATTCCTCGCGCACCACCTCAAAGGAACCGCTCGAGTTTGCCCTGCACGGATCAGCGAAAACCGCGACGTTCCTGCCCGCGGTCAAGGGCACGGTGGAGGCCGTCGTTCCGGACCTCGACCCGGGCGCGACCGCAACGGTCGAGCGAATCACCAGCTACCTGGGGGTGGCGCTCGACTCCGCCGCATTCGCCCGGGCCGGCGTCACGGTCACCGTATTTTCCCAGCCGGAGAATGAACTGCTCGTGCAGATCATAGACCCGGAGGACCTTGTGGTCGGATGGGAATTCGAGGCCCATGATGGCGGCGCGTTGCCTTACAATCACAACGGGGTGAGCCATGCTTCCGGCAACTCCGGCACCAGTAGTCACCGTTACCACTTCGCCACGAAACCGCCTGACGACGCCAGATTCACGTGCTGGATGCGGACCAAGAAATCATTGGTCCGATTTCCTTTGAACCTGACCAATATTCTGCTTCCGCCAACTCGGTAAGTCGCCGCTCTCCCCGCGGCACCTTTCCGCACGGACGACCGGCCGCTGGCGAAGAAGTAGTTGAGGCAGGACCAGTCGTCGGCGCTCTCCCTGTGGAGGGCTCAGCTCCAGCTGAGCCGCGGCGCCGGCGGAAGGCTCCGTTCCACCTCACTTGAACGCCCGACTCAGCACCGCCACACCGTAGCGCGGCAGCTTCGCGATGGAGACTTCGCCGCCGTCGAGCACATCGGTCATCGCGCCGGGCAGCGCGATTTCCTGGGCGCCGCTGGAGAAATTCGTGATCACATAGACCTCTTTGCCGCCGCCGACGCGGCGGCTGACGCTCACGCCCGGCGGGACCGGGATAGCGTAGGAAGTCACGCCGGCCGCAGCGATCCACTGCCTGGCGACCGACGTCATGAGCGGCTGGTCCAGCACGGCGCCAAGGTAGGTGATCGTGCCCTGCCCCACCTTGCGGCTGATCGCGGCAGGCTGGCCGGTCAGCCAGTCGTTGCCCGCGCCGTAGCGCATGAGCACCTCCGTGTCCGGGGCGAGCTGGTCGAGATACTCGGCCCAGACGGTGGCCTTGCCCGCGCCCCAGGCGCCTGACACCGGCACGTCCTCGATCAGCGCGTAGAACTGCTCCACGCGTCCGCCGAGCGTCGGCACGAGCGGACCGGGCTGGCGCTCGAGGTTGAGCGCGTTGAAGCCGTTCTTCATGCCGGAGCGCGGCCCGAGCACGAGGTGGCCGCCCTGCTTCACGTAGTCGGCCAGGATCTGCGCGAGTTCCGGCGACACGACGTTCAGGCTCGGGGCGATCACCAGCTTGTAGCCGGCGAGCGGCACGGTCGGCACCACGATGTCCACGGTCTGCGTGACGTCGTGCACGGCCTTGTAGTAGGACTCCAGAATCTCCATCTGGTCGTAGCGCAGGCTGAAGCGGTTGAAGTCGATCGCCCACCGGCTGTCGTAGTCGTGGATCAGCGCGACCTCCGACACCGGCGAGGTCCCGGCGAGCACCGGGCCGGCCTTCGCAAACTCGGCGCCCGTCTGCGCGACCTCCGCGTAAACCGGCACGGGCTCGCCGTCCGGCCCGACGAGCGAGCCGTGGTATTGTTCCTGGCCGTTGAGCGCGCTGCGCCATTGCCAGAAGGCCACCAAATCGGCCCCGTGGCCGACCGCATGCCAGGCCATCGCGCGCGTCTCGCCCCGGTTGAGTGAATTGCTGACGGAGCCCCAGTCGACAAAGCCGGGCGGCATCTCGATCACCCAGAAATTCTGCCGCCTCCAGCCGCGCACCAGGTCGTGCGTCGAGCCGCTGCGGTCGGGATTGAGGTGGCCGGTGCCGTTCCTCGAGTTGTCGAACCACCCGGAGCCGAGGTATTCGTCCCACGCGATGATGTCCAGGTCCGAGGCGATGACCTGCCGGTTGAAGCGGTTGGCCCAGCCGAGGCCGCCGAGGTTGGTCGTGATGAGCTGGCGCGCGTCGACGTTCTTCCGCAGGACATCGAGCTGGTTCTTCTGGAATGACCGCCAGGTGTCCGTGACGTAGCGCTTGTATTCGAGCATCAGCCCGGGGTTGGCGCGGCCGGTCGTGATCGGGATCTGGCTCCACTGGCTGTAGGTCTGGCTCCAATAGGCGGTCATCCAGTGCCGGTTCAGCGCGTCGAGCGTGCCGTATTTCTGCTCGAGCCAGCGGTGGAAGCCCGCGCGGGACTCCTCGTCGAAGGAATCCTCGGTGTATTCGTTGCCGATCTGCCAGGCGATGACGTTCGGGTTGTGGCCGAAGCGGGCCCCAAGCTGGCCGACGATGCCGGCGCAGAGCTGGCGATACTTGGCGCTCGCGACGGAGAAATGCCGGCGCGAGCCGTGCTGCAGCTGCCGGCCGTCCTCGCCGACGCGCAGGACCTCCGGGTATTTCGTCGTGAGCCAGGCCGGCGGCGTGTCCGTCGGCGTGCCGATGACGACGCGCAGGCCGTGCTTGCCGGCGGCGTTCACCGCGCGCTCCATCCAGTCGAGGTCATAGCGGCCCTCGCTCGGCTCGAGGCTGCTCCATGCGAACTCGCCGATGCGCACCATGGTCAGGCCGGCGGCCTGCATCCTCGCGAGGTCGCCCTCCCACTGAGCCTCGGGCCACTGCTCGGGATACCACGAGGTGCCGAGCATCAGCGGCGGCGTGCCGGCGGCCAGCGCCGGTTGCAGCCAGAACATCGCGGCCATCGTCAGGGACGCCAGCCAGCGCCAAGGGGTGTTGTTTTCGTTCATGGGGTGGAGGAATTGAGGATGAGCTTGGCCGGGGCGAACCCGGGCACCTTCGCGGTCAGAATGATTTTCCCAGCGGCGGCGCCGGTGCGGACCACGGCGAGCGCGCGGCCCTGATAGAGCGATTGGGTTGCCGACGTATAAGGGGTCATCGCGGTGGGATCGCCCGTGCCAGCCGCGGCCAGCGAGCCCGCCCCTTCGACCGTGAACGTCACGGGCAACGTCGCGGCCGGCTGCCACGCGCCCCGGGCATCGATGGCCTCGACCGTGACGAACGCCAGGTCCTGCCCGCCCGCGCGGAGCCTGGTCCGGTCGGCGGTCAGGCGGAGTTTCGCCGGCTCACCGGCGGTCTGAAGGATGACGGTCTCGATCTCCCGTCCCGCGCGCAGGCCGCCGACCTTCAACTCGCCCGCTTGGTAGGGCACGGTGAACACCGCCTTGAATTCCTCGGCGGCGGTCGTCGGCTTTTCCCCGAGCACGCGGCCGTTCAGCGTCAGACTCACGGCGTCGTGCCGCGAGTAGACCTCGACCGTGAGCGGCTCGCCCTCGTGGCCGGCCCAGGTCCAGCCGGGCAGCGCGGGCGGCACGGACCACGGAGTGACATTCCAGCTGCCGCCGCCCGGCACGGGCTGCAGCACGGCGGCATAGAGTTTCTCGCCGCGATCCCAGATGATGTTGCGGTAATGCGAGGCGGGCTTGCGCCAGCCGGTGAGGTCGATGTCACCGCAATACGCCGCGTGCCACGGGAACATGTCGGCCTCCCAGTGTTTCCTCGCCGGCTCGTCCGGGCGGAAGACCCGGCCGATGCCGGCCTCGCCGAGGTAATCGAGCGCGCTCCAGACAAAGTCGCCAATGACATAGGGCGCGGCGCGCATGACCGTCCAGTTGGCGAAGGCCTCGCTCTGGTAGGATTCGGTCGCGAGGATCACGCGGCCGGGCAGCCGCGCGTGGTCGGCGGCGTGGTGGGCGAGCTCATAATTGTAGCCGGCAACATCGAAGGCGGCAAACAGCGGGTCCAGCTGCGTCCACTCGCCGCCCTTGCCCATGCCATTCACGCCGGCGGTGACGGGGCGTGTCGGGTCGAGGGCGCGGATGCGTCCGGCCAGCTCGCCCGCGATGCGCTGGCCGTTGGCGTTGCCGCGCTCGAACATCTCGTTGCCCGTGCTCCAGAGGACGACCGAGGGATGGTTCCGATCGCGCCGCACCCACGCGTCGACGTCGCCCGTCCACTCCTCCTTGAAATGCCTCCCATAGTCCTGCGCCGTCTTGGATTTCTCCCAGCCGTCGAAGATCTCGTCCATCACCAGCAGCCCGAACCGGTCGCAGGCGGCGAGGAACGCCGGCGAAGGCGGGTTGTGGGAGGTGCGCACGGCGTTGAAGCCGGCCGCCCTGAGCAGTTCCACCTTCCGCTCCTCCGCCCGGTCGAAGGCGGCGGCCCCGAGAAGACCGTTGTCGTGGTGCAGGTTTCCGCCGAGCAGCTTCACCGGGTGCCCGTTCAGTTCGAAGCCTCGCTCGGCCGACACCCGCACGGTGCGCACGCCGAAGACGGTCACGGTCTTGTCGAGCGGCGTCCTGCCCTGCAGCACCGAGGTGACGGCGCGATAAAGTGACGGCGAATCAGGCGCCCAGGCCTCCGGGCGGGAAATCGTAAGCTCGGACTCGGCGGCAAACACGCCACCGGCGGCGATCGTCGTTTCCTTCCGGAATGAGGCAACGGTCCGGCCCTCCGCGTCCAACAGGACGGTCTCGATCGCGACCTTGTCCGGGGCGGAGGATTCGTTGCGCACCTTCGCCCGGAACAGGACGGTCGCGCGCGCCGCTTCCAGGGCGGTGGTGGTCACAGTCACACTGTCAGCGACCACATGCACCGGGTCCGTCACCTGCAGCCAGACCGGCCGGTAGAGTCCCGAGCCGGTATACCAGCGGGCGCTGGGCTGCGCCGAGTTGTCCACCCTCACGGCCAGGACGTTGTCCGCGCCCGGCTTGAGGCGCGCCGTCAGGTCGACCCGGAACGGCGTGTAGCCATAGACATGGCGGCCGAGGGATTCGCCGTTGAGCCAGACCTCCGTGACGCCGTAGACGCCCTCGAATTCGATTTCCACGCGCCGGCCCGCCCAATCCGCGGGCGCCGCGATCACGCGCCGATACCATCCGGTGCCGTTCGCAAAGAAACCGCCGTGGCCGACCGCCGGCGCCGCATGGTCGATGGGCAGTGCGATGCTCCAGTCATGCGGCAGGCTGACCGTTGGCCAGGCCGCGGCATCGAAGCCCGGCGCCTGCGCCCCGGGCGCATCGCCCAGGTTGAAGGACCAGCCGGTGTCGAGCCGCAGCGTCTCGCGCGCGGTTGCCGCGAGCGCTGCGACCGCCAGCCAGAGAGCGGCGCAGCGGCGCAGCGCGGCGAGCAAAGCCTGGGGCAGCGGGGACGGGAAACGGGGAAAAGTGATCTTCATGGAAACGGGCGGCACCCGGCGGGCCGAGCGGAATCCCACGCTGGGTGATTCAGGGGGAGGTGGCAATAGGTGGGTCGGGCAGGTGGGGAAAAAAAGACCCCGGCGGCCTCGTGACATGTCAGCATATCGCGGCGGCCCCGGGGTCTGTGACCCTATTCTGTTTTTACCCTAAAAGAGTCCGCTCAGAAGCGGAGCGTCACGCTCGCCATGAACTGGCGCCCGTCGGTGAAGATGTTCGAGGGGAACTGCACGGACCCGTAGTATTGGTAGCGGAGCGTGTCCGTGAGGTTCACGCCCTGGACGGCGATGGTGACGTTCTTGGTGAGACTGTAATTCAACGACGCGTCGAGGTCGGCGTAGCCCCGCAGTTCCTGGTTCAGGAGGCCGGTGTTCACGAAGTAGGCGAAACCGGTGACGAAGCTGCTGCGATAGTTGTAGGCGACGCGGGCCGAGAACGGACCCTTCTCATACATGGCCACGACATTGTAGGCCTGCTTTGAAAGATTCGTCAGCGGCGCGTTGACCGGGGCACCCAGGCCCGTGACGGTCGTCGGCGTCGTGCTCTCGACGTAGGTGAAGTTCGACTGCAGGCCGAAGCCGTCAAACGGGGAAGGCAGGGCGGTGAAGAACGTCTGGAAGCCGACCTCGAAGCCCTTGATCGTCGCCGGATTCAGGTTCTTGGACGTCTTGATCAGGTAGGTCACGCCGTCGTAGGTCTGGGGGGTCGAGAAGCTGCCGATGAAACCCGTGACGTCCTTCTGAAACAGCGCGCCATAGACCATGTCCGACTTGTTGAAGTAGTATTCCAGCGACAGGTCGTAGCCCGTGGAGCGGACCGGCTTGAGGTCCGGGTTGCCCTGCGAGCCCGAGTTCAGGTTCGGATCGACGGGGTTTGCGTTCAGCGTCAGCGACGGCGACAGCGAGCCGAAGCTCGGGCGCGTGATCGTCTTTGACACCGCAAACCGCAGGAACAGTTGTTCCGTCAGCTTGAGGCGGGTGTTCAGGCTCGGCAGCCAGTCGACGTAGGAGCTCTTGAGGTTGAGCGGCACGGCGGTGGCGGCGGTCGCCCCGGCGTAGCCGGAGGTATCCTCACTCGTGCGCACCGCGCGCAGGCCGACGTTGCCGTCGAACAGGTAGCCGCCGACCTTGCCGCCGAATTGCGGCATAACGTAGAAGGCCGTCGTGGTTTCCTTGATGTCGAAGAGGCTGAGCGGGTTGACCGTGGCCGAAGTGTCGGGCGTGTTGGTGGCGTTGTAGGCCTTATAGAGCGCGTTGGCATTCCGGATGAGGTTGGTATCCCCGACCAAATACTGCTGGAACTGGGTCTGGCTGTATCCCGAGAAGAGATTCTGAATCGGCGAGGCACGCCATGTGTTGGGATACTGGCTGATCAGGTTTGCGGACGAGGGGATGCTGTAGGAACCGAGGAAGAGGCCGGTCGGCATGTTGTCGCTGGTCGTGGTCGCGTAGCGCACGCCCGCGAGGATCTTCGTGAAGAACCCCTGCTTGATGTTGTATTCGCCGTCGACGCGGCCGGCTTCGCCGACGGTGTTCGAGGGGAAGAGACGGTAGTTGACCTGCGACACCCGGTAGACGCTCGGGTCCATCAGGCTCACGCCGGAGATGGAAACCGAGGGGATGTCCCCGCCGAGGTTGTAGGAGAGCGAGGGAATCGTGACCGAGGCGAACAGGAGGTTGTTGTAGAATCGGTTCGAGCTGGTGTAGCGGCTCGCGTCGAAGTTCACCGTCAGGTCGCCGGCGGTGTATTTGCCGCCAAAATTATACATATCGAGCTGGTTCTCCAGGTCACGGGTGAGGCCGTAGGCCGTTCCGGTGATGTTGGTGAACGAGGCGGACTGGACCGCCGTGGTGCTGCCGGCGAACATGCTGCCCGACCCGGCCACCGAGGCGGAAACCGGCAGCGCGGTCGTGAACTGCACCGTGTCCTGGGTGTTGGTCCACTTGTTGGGGTTGTAGCCCGCGTAAAGCGACAGGTTCTTGACCGGCTGCCACTGGAGCACGGCGTTGTAACCCACGGTCTTGAAGTCGCCGTAGGAGGAATTGTTGTTGTAGCCCGTGGCGGAAAGGGCGGTCGAGACGCCGGTGGTCACCGTCGGATTGGGCGTCGGATTGCCGATGCCGATGGAATCCTCGCGCCACGGCGAGGTGATGTCGCTGGCGGCGATCAGGATGCCAATCTTGCCGATATCCGTCTTCATCGAGGCATTCGCGAAGATGTTGTAGTTCTGCTCATGCCCGCCGCGGAGTTCCGAGTAGGTCGTGCCGACCGTGACGCCGCCGCCGTAGCCGTCGGCGAAATCGAAGGGCTTGCGGGTGCGGACGTCGACCAGGCCGCCGAGGCCGCCGTCAATCTGGTTGGCCGCCGAGGTCTTGTAGACGTCGATGCCCGCGATCAGCGCGGACGGGATCTGCGAGTAGTCGAAGGTGCGCTGGCCGACGCCGACGCCGGCCGTGCCGTTCGCGATGCCGCCGGGGGTGATCACTTCGCGCCCGTCGAGCGTGCTCACGATCTGGTTGAGGCCGTGGATCGTCACCGCCCCGTTGCCGCCGAGGCCGGAGAAGGTGTGCGCGAGCTGGACACCCGGAACGCGCGAGAGCGCATACGAGGCATTGATGTCGGGGAGCTTGTCGATGTCGCTGGCCACGATGGAATCGACCAGCTGGAGGTTCGACTTCTTGATCTCCGCGGCCGAGGCAAGGCTGCCGCGCAGGCCGGTGACCACGAGGGTCTGCAGCTCGACGGCCTGCTCGTCTTTCTTGGGCGTGGTATCCGACGCGGCCACGGAGCGCGCGGGGGCGGTTTGGGCGGACAACGGCGTCCAGCCGACTGACAAGAGCGCCAGCAGGCCGGCACTCGTGAGTGATTTCAGGTTTTCTTTCATGGGGGGTAGGATCATCCGACACAGTCTGGGACTGCGCGTCATGGTTCTGGGTGTGGGTTCTCGATTTTCTCGGGTGTTCAACGAGCCCGGGTGAGGGAGCGGTCGAAGAAGGGTTGGGCTGGCGGGGTCGAACGGGCCGGGCCAGGCCGCGAAGGCAAGGCTGGGCTCATCATGTTCCGACAACAAGGCAGGGGCATTGGGGTCGCGAAGGTTAGGCGAAGGCCGGAAATAATTCTGCCGGACGGCACCCGGGTTTCTGCAGGATCCTAACCCTCGGCCGGGAAGGAATCCGGTGGCACCGGGCCAACATCGCCTCCCCCGCCCGCGCCCATCCGGCCAGACTTCAAGCGCACCGCCGACGTTTTCACTCGCCGGCTGGTTTTTTGGGAATCTTTGTGGCTAACTGGATATCCCAGCATCACCCCATGATTCCCCTGCGCTCCGGACCGGCCGTCCTCTCCCTCCTTCTGGCCAGCCTCTGCTCCCTCCCCGCCGCCGACCGGCCGCCGGTCACGCCTTTCCCGGCGGGAAAACCCCGGATCGTCCCCGCGGAAACGCTGCAGCGCATCTACGAGGAGGTAAAGACGCCCTTCAAATACGGCGTGATCCTCCGGGGCGAGGCGGGCGAGCTGGTCGACTGCCCGAACGTCTTCCGCCACCAGGGCCGCTGGTATATGCTCTACGTGGCGAACAAGGACAAGGCCGGCTACCAGACCTGCCTCGCGCGCAGCGACGACCTGCTCCATTGGGAAAAACTGGGCACTGTCCTTTCCTTCCGCCGCGAGGGCTGGGACGCCTGGCAGGGCGACGGCGGCCCGGCGCTCTACGACACGCGCTGGGACAACGCCACCCACGAGCTCGGCACCCACGAGGGCCGCTACTGGTCTTCCTATCTCGGCGGCGACCAGCAAGGCTACGAGCCCGACCCGCTCGCCGTCGGCCTCGCGAGCACGGACGATCCGTCGGCCGTGCGCGAGTGGACCCGGCTCCCCGAGAATCCCGTGCTTTCGCCCGCGCAGGCCGACGTGCGCGACTTCGAGCGCACCACGCTCTACAAGAGCTCGGTCATCCGCGACGAGCAGCGCACCCTCGGCGCGCCGTTCGTGATGTTCTACAACGGCAAGTCCCGGCCCTACGGCCACGAGACCATCGGCATCGCCGTCTCCGACGACCTGCATTCGTGGCGGCGGTTCGGCCCCGGTCCGGTCGTCTCGAATATCGGCGCCTCGCCCTGGGCGATCAGCGGCGACCCGCAGCTCACGAGGATCGGCGACGTCTGGGTGATGTTCTACTTCGGCGCGTTCTGGAAACCGAACGCCTTCGACACCTTCGCCTGCTCCTACGATCTCGTGCACTGGAGCAAGTGGGACGGCCCGCACCTCGTCGAGCCGAGCGAGCCCTACGACAAGCAGTTCGCCCACAAGCCCTGGGTGATCAAGCACGACGGCGTCGTCTATCACTTCTACTGCGCCGTCGGCGCCGAGGGCCGCGTCATCGCGCTCGCCACGTCGAAGGACCTGCGCGCGGACGCGGCCGCCAAGCCATGAATTCTTCAAGTGGAGGGCCCGTCTCCCGACGGGCCGCGGACGGTCGGAGACCGTCCCTCCAATGACGGATCGAGCCCGCCCAGCCTTTCGCTTTCCCGCCCCATGAAATTTTCCCGCCCCGCCCTGCCCTTGTTCGCTGCACTGGCTCTCGCCCTGTCCGCGCCCGCCGCCCCGCGCGACGAGGCGCGCTACATCTGGCTCGACGCCCCGACGCAGCAGTTCTTCGAGTCCACCCCGCTCGGCAACGGACGGCTGGGCGCCTCGCTTTTCGGCGGGACCACCCACGAGCGGATCGTCCTCAACGAAAACGGCGTGTGGTCCGGCTCGCCGCAGGACGCCGACCGGCCCGACGCCGCGAAGGCGTTGCCGGAAATCCGCCGCCTGCTCCTCGCGGGCAAGAACGCCGAGGCCGAGGTGCTCGTGAACGCCAACTTCACCTGCGCCGGCGCGGGCTCCGGCCGCGGCTCGGGCGCCAACGTGCCCTTCGGCTGCTACCAGACGCTCGGCAACCTCGAGCTCGACTTCACCCAGCCCGGCGCCGAGGCGGCCGTCACCGCCTACCGCCGTGAGCTCGACCTCGCCGATGCCACCGGCCGCATCACCTACGAACAGAACGGAGTGCGCTACACGCGCGAGGCCTTCGTCAGCGCGCCGGGCGAGGCCGTCGTGCTCCGTTTCACCGCCAGCCAGCCCGGCATGATCTCCTTCGACGCCCGCCTCACCCGGCAGGAACACGCCACGACTGTAGCCGGGGACGCTGACCCCGGACCGGCCTCAGCGAGGCCGGCTACAACCCAAGCCGGAACCACAGTAGGGGCGTCGCTTGACGATGCCCGCGCACGCCACCCGGCCACCCCCGACCTCCTGATGACCGGCCAGCTCAACGACGGCCGCGAGGGCGGCACCGGCGTCCGCTTCGCCGCCGAACTCCGCGCCCTGCCCCGCAGCGGCACGGTCGCCGTCCACGACAACATCCTCTCCGTTCGCGGCGCCGACGAGGTCGTGCTGCTCGTGACGGCCGCGACCGACATCAAGACCTTCGCCGGCCGCCACCTGTCGGACGCCCGGGCCGGCGCCGCCGCCGATATGACCAAAGCCGCTGTGCAGACCTACGCGCAGCTCCGCGAGGCGCACCTCGCCGACTACCGCCGCTACTTCGACCGCGTCAGCCTCCAACTCGGCGCCCCTGACGCCGCGGCCGCAACGCTGCCCACCCCGGCGCGGCTGAAACGCTTTCACGAAGGGGCCCCCGATCCGTCGCTCGCCACCTTGTATTTCAACTTCGGCCGCTACCTCCTCATCTCGTCGTCCCGCCCCGGCGGTCTCCCGCCGAACCTGCAGGGCATCTGGGCGGACAGCATCCAGACCGCGTGGAACTGCGACTGGCACCTGAACATCAACGCGCAGATGAACTACTGGCCGTCCGAGGTCACCAACCTCTCCGACCTGCATCAGCCGATGTTCGCGCTCATCGAGTCGCTGCGCGTCCCCGGCGCCAAGACCGCCCGCGCCTACTACGGCGCCCGCGGCTGGGTCGCTTTCCTCCTCGCCAATCCCTGGGGCTTCACCTCGCCCGGCGAGTCCGCCAGCTGGGGCTCGACCGTTTCCTGCTCCGCGTGGCTCTGCCAGGATTTGTGGGAACACTACCTCTTCACCAACGACCGCGCGTTTCTCGAGCAGTCCTATCCGGCGATGAAGGAGTGCGCGCTCTTCTACCTGGACATGCTGATCGAGGAGCCGAAGCACGGCTGGCTCGTCACCGCGCCGTCCAACTCGCCGGAAAACGCCTTTCTTCTCCCGGACGGCAAGCCGGCGCACGTCGTCATGGGGCCGACCACCGACCAGCAGCTCCTGCGTTACCTCTTCGACGCCTGCATCAGCGCCGGCGAGCAGCTCGGCGTCGACCCGGACTTCCGCGCCGAGCTGAAGGCCAAGCGCGCGCGGCTCGCGCCGACGCAGATCGGGTCCGACGGACGCGTCATGGAATGGCTGGAGGAATACCAGGAGGCCGACCCGCACCACCGCCACGTCGCGCACCTCTGGGGCCTTTATCCCGGCCACGAGATCGACCCGCGTTCTACGCCCGCGCTGGCCGCCGCCGCCCGGAAGTCGCTCGACGCCCGCGGCGACGACAGCACGGGGTGGAGCCTTGCCTTCAAGATGGGCATGTGGGCCCGGCTCGGCGACGGCGACCGCGCCTACAAGCTGCTCGGCCTGCACCTCAAGCCCGCCACCGCCGAGACCGCGAAGAAGCATTGGAGCGGCGGCACCTACGCCAACCTCTTCGACGCGCACCCGCCGTTCCAGATCGACGGCAACTTCGGCGGCACCGCCGCCATCGCGGAGATGCTGGTGCAGAGCCAGGGGACCGTGGTCAGCGGTCAGCAGTCAGCGATCAGCGTCATTGACCTCCTCCCCGCCCTCCCCTCTGCGTGGCCCGAGGGCTCGGTCCGCGGCCTCCGCACCCGCGGCGGCTTCGAGGTCGATCTCGCCTGGTCCGCCGGCCGCCTGACCTCCGCCACGATCCGCAGCCTCACCGGCACGAAGGCCACGATCCGCTACGGCGCAGCCTCACAGGCCATCACCCTCGCCCCCGGCGCCACGCAGACGCTACACTTCGAGTAGGAGACTGCTCCTCCAATGTAGGGGCGGCGCTTGACGCCGCCCGCCGCAGTCTACGGGCGTTGATGTCGCACACCGGAAGTAGAACGAATACGAATATCCGCAGCCCACGCTAACCCCATTGGCTCGCCCTAGTATTTGGCGGCGTCGCGATTACTCCGCTTCATCTCCCTGTATCTTGTCTAGCTCTAGCAAATACGTAAGACCGGAATTCTGTTTTAACGCTTCAATAGTTTTGAGGTGATCAGCTGCCCCCGATGTGGCATCGGACGCAAGAATTAGAGCGTTAGTAATCAGTTGCTGCTGATTAATAGGAGGGTTGCCCACCATCAGCCGAAGTCCTTTTTGGACAGGGGACAATATATGGTGGAACCATTGTTTCCTATCTGCCTCCAGTTTGTGAGTCAGGTCAAGAAGAGCCGGGCGAACCGTGGCATCGACTAAATTTTCTGCTTCGATCTGTATGTTGGCTCCCTTGCCTGCTTCCTTATGAAGTTTTTTTAGATCATTTGTTAATTTAAACATTGAAGACCAAAATTGCGGCAGGTGGCCTCGTAAACGATCACGCGCCTCCAAAATAAGATCAGGATGCGCAGCTCGTGTCCTCGGGAAAAGCATCTCAACCGACTTCATCGCAAGTAATGCGGCAAGCTGCTTTGATGTCGCTCCATCAAGCTTACGGTTGTGACTTAGCCTGATGTCATTCGTCACAATTGGAAGATACCCCTGATCCAGCAGTTTCGGATAAAGTTCTTCATCCCCTTCAGTCAGACGCATGTCAGACAGACCCACCTTATAGGTATTTAACTCTCCAGGAGCACCTAGTTTGATTAGTTCTGCTTTTAATGGCTTCCCGTCTTCGAAAGCATTCGTCTGAAATACGGCGCCAAACAATCCTGAATAATTGAATGAGAATCTCATGCACCACTCTAGATACAATGTCGCCGTGCGACGCTGTTCCGCAGTAAGCTTGGAAAAAGGATCCGTATCGCTACCATCGGTAGCCTTGATTGCTAGTTTCGAGAATTTAGTGTCTTCCGTTTGGATCCGATATTTTTGCGAGAACGCTTTAACTGGCTCTATGTGTGCAGGAAGATAAACTTTATCAAAAAGCAGCGCTAACGCTGTGACCGTGCTTCTGTTCGGGATGAGAAGCCCAGATGCATGCACCGCGCTAAAAGTGGTCAGTGTTTTCATAATCCTGCTGGTTAGTATTACCCCAAATCAGTTTAGAGCCTAAGTTCGCCTGCTCCGACTCGAGAAACGCACCTGAAAGGGATCAGGCCTAGTATTGCGGCCGTGTTTCGCGTGGTTCGCTTCGGAACCACAACAAACCCCATGCTTGGCTCCTCCGGCGAAGCAGAACGCTCAGAGTTAGGCTCCTTCGGTTTGAATGAGCTTACTTAATGTCTCGTCAGCGCGAGATGCTAAATATGGGGCTGTATAGATATAATCTAATAACGCACGGCACAAATCCTCGACGATAGGCACCTCCTCGGAAGTTAGCTCACCTAGATCAGCATGTGCCCCAACATTTCTAAGCTTCGTAAGCTTCGCGGCGACATCTACTAATTTTTGAGGAATCTCTCCCTTGGTCGCCAAATCAGCCAATTTATTGCCGAGAAACCGGCCTTGGGCTCCTCTATCTTGGCAGACTATGTCCATAACCCTTCCAATTAGCATGCCAAAAGCATTCGCATCGATAGATCGAACTTTCAGAGCAGCCCGGAATGCCTTTTCGATTGAGGCAGGAAGCCCGAGGGGCATTTTTGTATCTGATGGGTATAAGGTCTTATATGTGATGCGATCATCCTCATCCATATAGTCATGCCAGTAGAAGCTCCGGATCGTAACGCCTGAACACGAATAGCATTTCAGGATTTCATAGGTTGTTCCGTGTTCGACTGGAGGCTCATCATGGCCGTCACCTTCTCTTTGGGTATCGGAGTTTTTTCCGATAAATAGCATGGGGGCCGTATTGCTGCAATGGGCGCAACGGGTGGGTTCAGATATCGCAGGTTGGGGCGTCATTGGTAATTTTTCTGCCTAACAGAAGTGTTATTTAGACTCCGGATAAGACCTCCGGTGGCTTGGCCCGCCGATGGGATGGAGGGGGATAAGCCGTCCGCTTTCAACCGCCGAATTGGGAAAGTTGCTTTACACGGAAGTGCGCAGGCCGGCAAAAGACGACTTTGGGGCCTCCGTCCCGCCTCGGTCGGTCGCACTGAAACACTTCCTTCGCCCCCGCCCGACACTCGCGCCAGCCGCAGCCGGTTGGCGGGACTGTTCTACACCAAGAACGCAAAGGACGCGAAGGCCCGGGAATCGAAACGGTTTGGCCCTTCGCTGCCTTTGCGTCCTTGGTGCAAAGCGCCTGTTCTTGTGTCCTATTGTGCCGGCGCCGGCAGCTCGAAGGTGTATTCTCCGCTTGTGAGCGTGACGACGGTGCGGCCGGTGGCCGCGACGGATTTCCCAAGCGGCGCGCCGTCGAGCGTGATGCCGGCGGCACTCGTCGCGGGTAGCTCGACGTCGGCGGAGGTATTCGGCGGGATGACGACCGTCAGGTGCATCCGGCCGGCCTCGATCCGCCAGCGCGAGGCGGCGAGGCCGTGCGGCGTCTGCAGCGTGGCGGCGGCAGAGGACAGTCCGCCGCCCGGGGTTGGTGCAATGCGGAAGTGCTTCCAACCCGGCGCCTCGGGCAGCGGGCGCAGGCCGGCGATCGTGTCGTAGAACCAGCCGACGACCGAGCCGTAGGCATAGTGGTTGAAGGAGTTCATGCCGTCCTTGTTGAAACCCTGCTCGGGCGTCCAGCTGTCCCAGCGCTCCCAGATCGTCGTCGCGCCGTTCTTCACGCTGAAGAGCCAGCCGGGATAGGTCTTCTGCTCCAGCACGGTGTAGGCCAGGTCGGCCCGGCCCGCGGCCGTGAGCGCCGGCATGATCAGCGGTGTGCCGAGGAAACCCGTCGAGAGGTGGTTGTCCTTCTCGGCAAAGGTGCGGATCAGGTGTGCGGTCACCGCGGCGCGCCGGTCATCTGGCACGAGGTCAAACGCCAGCGCCAGCAGGTAGGAGGTCTGCACGTCGCCCGCGATGCGACCGTCCGGGGCGAGGTAGGCGCGCTGGAAGGCGGCCTTCACCCGGTCGTGGATCGCGCGGTCGCGCGCCGCGAGTTCCGGGCGGTCGGTCAGGTCGGCCATCCGCGCCGCGAGATCGGCGCTGTGTGCGAGGTAGGCGGTGGCGATGAGCTCGTAGCTGGGCGGGGCCTTGAACAGCTCGAAGCCCGGCGACAGCCAGTCGCCATAGGATGCCGGGCTGTGACGGATACCGTCCGGCGCCTCGTTCGCCATGAGCTCGATGGCATGTTGGATGGACGGCATGCTCTCCTCGATGATCTGCCGGTCGCCGGTATGCAGCCAGGCGGTCCACGGCACGATCACGCCGGCGTCCGCCCAGCCCGCGCTGCCGTGGCCGTGGCCGGTGTTCGGCGCGGTGTCCGCAAAGCCGCCGCCGGGCCCGTCGCGGAAGCTGTCGCGCAGCGCGTAGAGCCACTGCCGATAGAAACGCCCGGCGCCCATGGTGTAGAGCGCGGTGTTGCAGAACACCTGGGTGTCGCCCGTCCAGCCGAGCCGCTCGTCGCGCTGCGGGCAGTCCGTCGGGATCTCGAGGAAGTTCCCCTTCTGGCCCCAGAGCGTGTTGTGATAGAGTTTGTTCAACCAGTCATCCGAGCACTCGAAGGTCCCGGTGCGCGGCAGATCCGTGTGCACGACCACGCCCTCGACTGCGTCATCCAGCGGCTGGCCCGCGCCGCTGAGCTCGATGTAGCGGAAACCGAAGTAGGTGAAGTGCGGCTCCCAGGTCTCGGTGCCGGAACCCTTGGCGACGTAGCGCGCCGTCGCAGCGGCGCCGCGGAGGTTGGCCGTGTAGATCTGTCCGTCCGACCCGAGCATCTCGGCAAACTTCAGCGTGACTTCCTGCCCGGCCGCGGCGCGCACCTTCAGCCGCGCCCAGCCGACCATGTTCTGGCCGAGGTCGTAGAGATACACCCCCGGCCGCACCTCCTTGCGCGAGACCGGATGGAGCGTCTCGATGCGCCGCACCGGCGGCGAGAGCCGCGCCGTGTAGCTCTGGTAAACCCGGCGCGCGGGCCGCACGCTGACCGGCTGCCATGCCCAACCGCCGCCCGCCACCGTGTTCCAACGGTTGTCCTCCCGGCGGGCGTCGTAGGTCTCGCCCTGGTAGATGGAATTCATCGTGACCGGCCCCTCCGCCCACTTCCAATCCCGTCCGGTTGTGACCGTGGTGACGTGGCCGTCGGCGTCGGTCAGGTCGATGAAGGCCGAGAACATCGGCTCCGGCCCGTATTGGTGCAGCGGCAGCATCGTGCCGCTATACCAGCCGTCGCCAAGGATGGCGCCCCAGGCGTTGTCGCCCAGCTGGAGCAGCGCGGTGACATCGTAGGCCACATAAAACACGCGCTGCCGATAGTCGGGCCAACCGGGCACGAAGAGGTCGCGGGTCACGGGCCGGCCGTTGACGCTCGGCTCGACGAGGCCGAAGGCACTCACGTAGAGCCGCGCCCGCACGGGGACCTTTGCCAGCTGGAACGTTCCGCGCAGGTAGCGGGCGGGCATCGTCTTGGCCCGTTCCACCGTCCGCCCGTCACCGATCCAGTCCGCCGGCCATTTGTCGCCGAGCAGGCCCGCGCCGAAAACCTGCGGAGAGCTCCACTCACTGGCCCCACCGTGGTTGTCCCACGCGCGCACCTGCCACGCATAGGTGCGCCGCGACTGTGCGACGAATCCCGGCAGGACCACCCATTGGGTTTCATCCGATTCCGTCCGGGCGGACTCGACCGTGGGCGCGAGCGCCCGGCCGGCCGCGTCAACCTCGGTCACGCGCAGCTGCCACGCGGTCTGCCGCACGTCGCGCGCCTTGGTCTCCAGCCGCCAGGAGAAACGGGGACTGGCCGTGTCGACCTGCGGGGCCTCGGCGAGGCCCTCGCAACGCGGATCGGCGACGGACAGATCGGCCGCCGGAGCAACGCCGGCGGTCAGCAGACAAAGAAACAGGGCGAGGAGGGAGGCTTGGCGGGGCATAAGGGTTGAAAGTTGAAGGGTGAAAGTTGAAAGTTGAAAGAAGGAGGAAGCAGGTGGCCGAGGCACTGGGACGATAGATGATGCTGGGAAGCTTAAGTTGGCATGCCTGTCGGTCTTGATCGGGTTCGTCGTTCAACTTTCAACTGAGCCGCCACTCCTACTGCGGGAAAATTACCTTCACCGGATTCAGCAACCGCACCGGTCCCAGCAACCCCGCCGCCACCAGCGGCTCGTTCTTGTCGTAGAACTTCCAGGTCATGAACGTCACGCGGCCGCCGGGGGGCTTCGGTTTTCCCTGCGCATACCAGTCGGGGAGTTTCCTGATCCCGGCGGCCTCGGCGCCGCGCTCGTCGGGCAGGCCGAACTGGTCCTCGGCCGGCAGGAACTCGTCGCCGATCAGGCGGTTCGTCCAGAGGTCGGTGACCGCCACCTCGAGCTGGTTCGTCCCGGCGTGGACGGCGTCGGTGACGTCGAGCCGGTAGGGTTCCTTCCAGACGACGCCCAGATCGCGGCCGTTCACGGTGACCCGCGCGAGCACCTCGACACGGCCGAGATCGAGCACGACGCGTCGTCCGGCGGCGAGATAACCGGCGGGCACGTCGAGCGCATGCGAATAAGTCGCGGTGCCCGAGAAGTATTTCACCCCGGGATCCGCGCTCAGGTGCAGCGACTGCAGCCCCGGCAGGTCGATGCCGGCGGCCGGCGCACCGCGGCCGGGCTGGAAGGCCACGTGCCACGGACCGTCGAACGTCTGTGGCGCAGCGACGTCAACCTTCACGGGCGCGCCCTTGCCCAAGGCATAGGTGCCTGGCTGCCAGACGAGCGCGCTGGACTTGCCGTCCTCGCCGCGCGATAGCCCGGTCACAACCGGCAGCACCGGGGCCGGCACACTCTTCGCGACGATCGCAGCCAGTTCGGCATCCGCCAGCGGGTGATCAAAGGTCTCCGCCGGGACGAAGTTGCCCTCGAAGAAGAAGACCTGCCCACGCGACGGAGGCGGCGGCTGGCCCGCGGCGCGCGTCAGCGCCTCGATGCCGGGGAAATTCAGGGTGTAGTCAACCGGGGGCAGCGGCGATCCGACACCGGAGTGGACGGTCTTGCCGGACACGAGGCCCTCACGGACAAAGCTCCCGTTGACGTAGAGGCGCGGCTTGCCGTCGCGGTAGGTGACGGCGACGTGCGTCCAGCCCGAGACGGGAATGTTCGCGACCAGCACCGCCGGGCAAGTCTCGTTGGCACGCTCGACGATGAAGATGCCGTTGCGGCCCACGGCCAGGCCGGCGGTGGCGTGGCCGGCACCGAAGCGCGCCTCGCCCGGATCGGCCGGGATCGCGTAAAACTTGCCGACCTCGTCGATGCGGCCGGTCACAGACTCCTTCGGCATCTCACGCAGGTTGGTGTCGGGCTTCACCCAGATCGCCATCGTGAAGTTGTTTGGCACGGAGACCGGCGACGACGGCGGCACGTTCACCGCAACCACGGGCTGGCCATCCCTCGTCAGTTGCGGCGGCGGCACGGATGCGGACGGGTTGCGGAACAGCACAAAGACCGACTCCACGGGTTCAAGGCGAAGCGGCAACAGGATGCGGTCGTGGTTGCGCGAGAAGACCACCGCATCCTCTCTGGCCCCCGACTCCGGCCGCCAGATCTCGGGCCGGCGACCGAACATGTTGCGAAACGAGACGGTCACGTCGTCCACGCGGCGCTGGCGGTTGGCGATGAAGAACAGGTCGCCGTCGGGCAACACGCGGTGTTCCCACGACAAAGCGGCATCGGGCTGCGAACCCCGGAAGGTGAGGTCCGGCGGCACCGCCAACTCAGCGAGCGCCTGCGTAACCGGGCACGCCGCCAGCACGCGGCCCGGGCCCGGACGCGATGGGTTCCAGAGTTCATCGACGATCCGCAGCATTTCCGCCTCGCTCGCCGGGAAACCCTCGAGCGTCGGGGAGAACACGGGCTTTGGGCCCATGATGACGGCGCCCTGCCCCACCAGTTCCTGCAGCTTGCGCGCGAGCGCCGGGCTCATGGCTTTCAGGTCGGGCGGGAGCACGAGCAACCGGTAGCGGCCGCCCTCGGGCAGGACGAGCCGGCCGTCGCGCACGCTGATGCGGTGAAGGAGAACATCGGCGTTGATGAGGTCATAGTTGTAACCGGCCGGCAGGACCGGCAGCGACATCTGCGACGGGTCGGGCGCGCGCTCGCCGGTGAAATAAAGGACGTCGGCCGCGTAGGTGCCTTGCTGCAGCAGAAACTGCGTGCGGCTCAGGCAGTCGACCCATGCCCCGGCCTCGCCGAACCAGGTGTTGGTGCGCTCGAAGTTGAAGCCGTAGGGCCCCATCGCCATGCCCGGCGCCGCGTCGGGATGCGGCTGGTGCGCATAGCGGTGGAAAACCATCTGGTTCATCCCGAGCGAGAACATGTCGTCGCCGAGCGCCTTCAGCGCATACGGATAGTCCAGGTAGCGCGATGTCTCGGACCAGCCGGTGAACGACTCGGATGCGACGACCGGCTTGCCGTAGACGTGCGCGGCGGAGCTGACCATCTTCACCGTGCGGTTCGGCGTCCAAGGCGTGCGCGTCCAGAATTCCGTCATCGGCGTGTCGGAGAGACCGCTGACCCGGAGCTCGTCGAAGTTGCCCGGGCCGTAGCCCTCGACGGCAAACTTCAAGCCGCGCCCATGCGCCAGGTCCTGCATGTGGCCGTAGTAGTTCTCGGCCATCAGGTCGCCCTGCACGCGGCGGACGTCATAGAGGAAGCGCTCGGAGCGGGCCGCGTCGCCGACGATGCGGCCGAAGAGCGCCGGGGCCCAGGCGCGCAGGTCGTAGCCGGTGCGCTTCCTGAATTCCTCCGGGAACGCGGCGGTCCAGTTCTGCATGCCGGCCTCGTAGCTGTCGATGGTCAGCGTATCCAGGCCCTTCGTGCCGACGGCCGCGGCGTCGGCCATGATCTGGCGGACGACGTGGTCGAAGTGGAACTCCGCCGCGGCGGGGTCGAACTTGTCGCACTCCAGCCCGCGCCCGGCGGCGGACGCGGCGACGTTCTCCTTGCCCGTCGTGGTGTGGCCGACGCGCAGGATCGTCCACGCGCCCGGTGGCGCGTTCCACGCGAGGTGGCCGGCTTTCACATGGGCCGAGAGGTCGACCACGGCCTGCGGATCGATGGCCGCGGCGGCCGGCACGGCGGGAGGCACGGTGAGTTGTCCCGCGACGCGGTAGTCGAAGTTCGCCTTCGCCACCCAGTCCGCGATCCGCGGCGCGCGGTGGAGCACCACCTCGGCCATCTCGCCGGTGCCGGTCGGCACGAGCCGCACGAAGCGGGCGCCGACCGGGGCGAAGCTGCGGACCGCCGGCGCGAGGATGCCATGATGGCCCGGACTGCCGATGGAGGCGACTTTCGTGTAGGTCTTACCATCGGTGGAAACCTCGACCTGCATCGTCGGGAAACGCCCGTCCGGGGTCGGCTGGGCGGTGAGCGCGTTCAGCTCGATCGGCTCCTTGAATTCAAACTGCAGGTAGTCCTGCGGGCTCACCTTCACGCTCGTCGCGAGCTGGCCGTCGCTCAGGACCGCCTTGTCCACTTCCCTGCCGGTGCCGGTCGTGACGCGCGCGAGAGCGTCCTCGTAACGGACGGTCTCGGCCGCCAGCGCCGGGAAGGCGATGACGAAGGCGTCGCGGTAGAAACCGGCGTTGGCTTGCGGCTGCACGAGATCCGTCTCGACGCGCCGGCCGCCCTGCACCGTGGTCTCGGTCCAGACCAGCTGCTGCATGGACTGCTCCGGCTTGATCCAGGGGCCGCCGCTGCTGGACCAGCCCGGGCTGTTGTGCAGGCCCATGTCGATGCCGAGGCGGTTGCCCTCCTTGAGGGCGTGGGCCATCAGGTCGCGCCATTTCGGGTCGAGGTAGCCGACGGGACCGGCCGGCAAGTAGGTGCCACCGTCGTAGATGACGACGCCCGCCACCCCGACCGCGTGCATGGCCTCGAGATCGCGCGTAATGCCGTCGGCCGTGACGTTACCATTCATCCAGAACCAGAAGGTGCGCGGATGGGCGACGGCTGGAGGATGGGCGAAGCCGGCGGCAAGCGGGTCGGGCCCGGCGGCGGACGCGGCAACGGCAGCAACCAACGGGACAAACAAAAGAAGGCGGCGATACGGCATCATATCAGCGGGTGACTTGAATCAGATAATGCGTGGTGGCGGGCGTGCCGAGCGGGATTTCCCAGCCGTCCTCAACGCGGCGCGCGGTGATGGCGGCGCCCAGCGGCTGGCCGGCGCCGTCGAGCGGCGTCGCCAGCACGGCCACCGCGCCGTCGAGCTCGCGCAGGAGCAGCCAGCCGGTGACGGGCTCGATCAGCGTGGGCCCGTGGCCCCAGGTTTCCCAGAGCGTGTGGCGGTCGTTCCATTTGGCGCCGGTGTTCTGCCAGCGCGAGGTGGCGGTCAGCAGCAGGCGGTTGGCGCGCTGGATCGGCTCGGCGCTGAGCGAGGAGAGAGTGACGACCGCAAAGTCGTTCTTCAGTTCGGCGGAAAGGTGCTTGGTGGTCTTCTCCGGGTTGTCGCGGATGAACCCGACGAGCGCCTGCGAACGCGGGGTGTCGATGGTGACGAGACCGTGTTTGCCGGCCTCGAGGCTCCAGGCGATCTCACCCGTGTCGGTCACGTAGGGCGGCGGTGGGTTGGCGCCGAACTTCGCCGTCGGCTCGCCGTCGAGGGACCCGATGCGCGAGCCGTGCAGGAGCGGCGTCGAGAGCGGGAAGCCCGGCGTGAAGAACGGGCGCTCGGACTCGGGCAGGCGCATGGCCTCGTTGACCTGCTGCGCGGTGTAACTGCGGGCGACCACCGACTGGGCGGGGCGCGCGTCGCCGCGGGTGAAGAGCAGCGCCCCGGCGGCCATCTGCGTCATCTTCACCGGGTCGAGCGTGATGTCGAACTCGTCGGCGACGTAGTGCTGGTATTCCGGGCCGACCTTGGGCTCGAAGGTGTAGAAGTAGATGCCGTCCCAGTCCTGGAACGACGCATAGGCCGCGAGGATCGGGATCATCTCGGCGGCGTATTCGTTCGGATTCGGGTGGTTGACCTCGCTGACGGTGAAGGCGCGCCCGAGCAGCGGCGCGCGGCTGAGCTTCACGATGGTCGAGTGCAGCGGGTCGTCGACCATGGGCGAGTTGCGCTTTCCCCAGATGGCCGGGTGCTGCCAGTAGACGTGGGCGTCGGTAAAATCCAGGAGGCTGTTCGCGCGCAGCATCGGCTGGCCGGGAATGAAGTAGGTGTGGTCGGCGTTGCCGATGACGAGCGACTGCACGCCGAGGTCCTTCTTGAGGAAGGCCTCCATGTCGGTGAAATAGTCCTTCTCGACCGAGCCGATGAACTCCGCCTCGGCGTAGAAGCGCTCGGCCGGCGTCACGCTGAAGTCGCCGCGCCGGATGCGGGGGACGGGTTCGCCGGGTTTCACGCCCGCCAGCTCGCGCAGGTGCGCGACTTGCGCCGGCGTGCGGCGCGACGCGAGCCAGGCCTGATACATGGTGTCGAGCTGCTTCGCGTAGGACGGCGTGAAATCGAGCTGGACCCGCGGGCCGCCGGGGACGAGTTCGCCGCGCAGCCAGTTGCGGAACCAGAACTCGTAGAGGGAATTCTCGTTCACGATCTCGACGGTCGCGACCGCCGGCTCGTGGCGGTATTCGGTTTTCGTGTAGGGGTTGAGGTGGGTGAGCAGCATCCGGGCGTAGTTCTTCTGCAACTCGATCATGCGGGCCCCGATGTAGGTGAAGCCCTTGCTCAGCTGGATGACCTCGGCGTCCGGCACGCCGTCGCCGGGCAGGTAGCGCATGCCCACGTTCAGGTTGAGGTTGGCGTAGATGCCGCGCTTTTTCAGCTCGGCGACGAAGAAGTCGAGCCGGTCGAGCGCCTCGGGGTCGAGGGCAAGGTTGTCGTTGCGCCGCGAGTCGACGAGCCCGGCGGGGCGCATCTTGAAACGCTCGCCGGCGGCGTCGGCCGCCTTGCGTTTCGCGATCTCGTCGGCGACGTCCTCCGGCTTGCGGGTCGGCAGGTCGAGAAAATGGAAGCGCAGGCAGTTGACGCCCGCGCGGGCCAGCGCGGCGGCCCAGGCGGCGGCCTGGTCCTTCGGCGGCAGGTTGGTCGAGCCCTGCGTCCAGCCGGTGATGTTGACGCCCCAGATGCGGAAGCGCGTGCCATCCGGTTTCACGAGGTGGCCGTCCTTGACGGTGATGAACCCACCCTGCCCGGCCGGCTCGGTGCCGAGCAGGAACGAGACGTCAATGGGCGAGCCCGTGCCGCCGAGGTGGTCGATACTGTAGGGTTGGAACGGGATCTCGTCAGCGGCGCGCAGCGCGGTGACGGCGAGCAGGACAGACGCGGCAACAGACAGGTGGCGACGGGAGAACGAGTTCATGGGGAGCGTGGTCGAGGCAGGGCTACAGATGGCAGGCCCGGCTCAAGGCAAGTGTAACCCAATAGGTTACACTTGCCTTGGGGTAAGCGGTCGAGGTGGCCGCCGTTTTCGCAGGGGCGCAGCGGTTGAAAGGGGCACCGACGCCCAACGCCGAACGGACGGTCGAGCCTCCGGAATAATCGGACTCAGGTGTGGATTTCATTCGAGAGTGAGGCGGTAAGAGATCACGTCGGCCGACGGGAGGTGCGCGGGGGGCTGGATCGTCAGGGCCGCTCCGTCCTGTTGCCAACGGACGGGCTCGTCGGAACCGACCAAGGCGATCGCCTTCACGCGCAGAGCGGGCGCGGCGGCGAGGCCGAGGGTTTTGACGACGACCGGCGCGGTGGGCTCGGTAAGCGTGAAGAGGTAGACCTTGCCGTTCTTGGTCGTGAAGCGGAGGTCCTCCGCCGTGTAGGGGATGACGACATCGCCAGCGCGGCCCTTCGGGACTTGGGTCGGGCCTTCGCCAAAGGTGCGCCAGGGCCGGCTGCCGTAGATGCCCTCGCCGTTGACCTTCGTCCAGCGGCCGAGGGCCTCGAGGAAGGCGACTTCGCGATCGTCGATCGTGCCGTCGCCGCGCTGGGGAATGCTGACGAGGAGCGTGCCGTTCTTACTGACCACATCGACGAGCATGCGGACGACCTGACCGACGGTCTTGTAGGTGATGTCCTTCTGGTAGTGCCACTGGCCGATGCAGGTGTCGGTCTCGAAAGGCCGCGGCTGGATGCCGTCGTTGGCGATGCTGCGCTCGTAGTCCTGCACGACGGCGGCCTGGTGCCCGTCCCTCAGGCCCTTGGCGGTGAGGACGGCGTCGAGCTTGCCGCCGTGGCGCGCGACGTTGGCGTTGTAGAAATGCGCGGCGAGGTCGAGGCCGGCCTGGCCGAGCGGGAGCTCGGTGTTGTCGAGGTAGACAAAGTCGGGGTCGTATTTATCGACGAGGTCCTGCGCGCGGAAGAACCAGCGGTTGACGAAGGCCTCGTCGTTGGCGGGCGCGGCCTCCGTCCAGGGCAGGTTGTGGGCGTCGTGCCATTCGCGCTCGGCCTTCGCCGAAGTGATGCCGTCGGGCGGCACCATGTCGGGCCGCGGCGCGCCGTAGAGTTCCCGCGGGTCGAGGCCGTCCCACCACTTGCCCTTGCCGTCGGCCTTGGTCAGGCGCGCGGCATCGTAGCAGAGACCCGCCTTCGGTCCCTCGGCGTCGTAGCCGTAGGCGGTCTGGAACCAGTGCCAAGCGTGCGAGGAATGGTTCGACACGCCGAAGCGCAATCCGTGCGCGCGGGCGACCCGGGCCCAGGTGCCGACGATGTCGCGGTGGGGGCCGACACGGACGGAGTTCCAGTCGAAGTAGCGCGAGCGGTAGGTGTCGAAGTTGTCCTCGTGGTTCGCCAGTGCCACGAAGTATCTCGCCCCGGCCCCGACGTAGAGCTGCATGAGCTTCTCCGGGTCCCACCGGTCGGCCTTCCAGAGGTTGTCGATCTCCATGAAGCCGGACTCGGAAGGGTGGCCGTATTTCGCGAGGTGCGCCTCATACTGGCGGTTGCCCTGCATATACATGTTGCGCGCATACCAGTCGCCCTCCTCGGGGACGCTCTGCGCGGACCAGTGCGCCCAGATGCCGAGCTTGGCGTCGCGGAACCAGTCGGGGCAGCGGTAGTTCGCGGCGAGCGATTCCCAGGTCGGCTGGAACGGCCCGGCGGCGAGCGTGCGCGTCGCGGGGAGCGGCTCGGCGGCGCGGGCCAGCGCGACGGCCGTCAACGCGGCCACCGCCAGCAGGGACCGGGCCGGGCGTTTCCACAGGATCATCACGGGGGTATGGGGTGAAGGGACGGCTATTCCGGCGGGCGCTTGCTCCAGTAGTTGGCGAGGATGGAGCCGGAGATGTTCATCCACGGACTGAAGATGGCGGGCGCGAGGCCGACGGTGCCAAGCTTGCCCATGGCGCCGGCGAGGCCCGAGGCCATGCCGCCGTTCTGCAGGCCGACCTCGAAGGCGACGGAGCGCGCGGAGCTCCGGTCGAGCCCGGCGGCGCGGCTCAGCCAGTAACCGAAGAAGTAGCCCGCGGCGTTGTGGATCACCGACACGAGGAAGAGCAGCGCGCCGACCTTCAGCAGGTTCTCGCGACCGGCCGCCGTCGTGACTGTGGTGAAATACACGATGCCCGCCATCGAGGCCAGCGGCATGAACCGGTCGATCGCGGTGAACCGCGAGGCGACGGAATGGTAGACGCTGCCGAACACGAGTGCGCCGACGGCAAACGACGAGAGCTCGACCCCCAGCATGTAGTCGGCGCTGCAGCGCGCCGCCAGCCATCCCCAGCCGCCGCCGAAAAGCAGGAGCACGAGCCAGGCCGCACCGAGGGTCGCGGCGGAGAAGACGGCGCGGCGCTGTCCCGGCGTGGCCCGCTTGAGGCCGTCATGCAGGAGCGCGGCCGCGATCGGCACAAGGACGATCTTGATGATCTCGACCATCATGTTGATGAACTTCACCTCCACGAGCGTGCCCGCGAGGGTCTTCATCAGGAGCGGTGTCAGGAACGGTGCGGCCAGGGTGGTGATCGCCGTCACCGTCACCGACAGGACCAGGTTGGACTTCGCGATGTAGGCCATGACGTTCGAGGCCAGGCCGCTGGAGCAGGAACCGATGAGGATGACACCGGCCGCGATCTCCGGCGGGAACGCGAAGAGTCGCGTCAGCCCGAAGCCGACAAGCGGCATGATGGAGAAATGGCAGACGATGCCGACGAGGACGCCGCGCGGCGTGCGCAAGACGCCACCGAAGTCATGGAGGCTCATCTGGGTGCCCATGCCGAACATGACGAGCTGCACGACGGCGAGGACGAGCCACTTGTTGCGCAGGTCGAGGTCGCCCCACTTGATGAAGGCGGACGGATACACCAGCGCGGCGACGACGGCCGCGAGGATCCACCCGGTGTATTGGTAACCCTTGAGTGACGGCACCGCGCCGAGACCGATGGCAAGCGCCACGAGCGATGCGACGGCCGCCGGCCGCCAGAGCGCCTGGGATCCGCCCGACACGCCCGCGAGCACAAGCAGCGCAGCGATCCCGGCCAGGCCGAGGCAGAACTTGCGGAAGACAATCATCGGGTTTGAGGCGAAGACAAAAATCAGAGCACGGTCGCGAGGTGGTCGATCGCGATGCCCGGGCTCGCGAAGATCGGCACGCAGCGGTCCTCGGGGGCCAGGGTCTCGACGACGCGGGCCATCGAGGCCTGGGCGAGCAGGATCACATCGACCTCCTTCGCGAGCTCGCGGAGCGCGGCGCCGACGATGGCGTCATGCTTCGCCGCATCCCCGGCCATCAGAGCCTCGAAGGCCCCGGTGCAGAGGCGCTCGGTCAGCACGATCTCGCGGCCGGCCAGCGCCGCGCGGCGGCGGACGAGATCGGCGGTCGGCTTGAGCGTGGTCGGGAGCGTGGCGATGACGCCGATGCGGCGCCCGGCGGCCACCGCGCGGTCGGTCATGGGCTGGTCGACGCGCAGCACCGGCACCGCGGTGGTCTTCGCGGATTCCTCCACGGCGGGCCCGATCGAGGAGCAGGTGACGAGGATATAGTCAGCGCCGCCGGACGCGGCTGAGGCGATGTAGGAATCAACCCGCTTCGCGATGTCCGGCGTCAGGCTCCCCTTCTCGCCGATGGCGCGGACGAGGCTGTCGTCCACGATGTTGAACGTGTCCACGTTCGGCAGCTTGCTCTTGCACAGCTGCGCGAAGACCGGGACGAGCGTCGCGGAGGTATGGATGAGAGCGAGAGTCTTCTTTTTCATGAAAATAAATTTTGCACAGGAGATAACAGAGGAAACGGAGGTGGGATGGTTACGATGGGCTCGGCTCGGTTCCCTCTGTTGTCTCCTGTGAAATGGATCGGGTTAGAGTTTTCCGCGGGCGACGGCACCGAAGTAGTCCGGGGCCCCGACCTGACCGCCCTTGAAATTCAACTCGAGACCGTCGGCCGGCGAGCCCGGCGCGAACGCGCGGCACAGCGGGGCGCCCGGGGCCAGCGGGGCGATCATCTCCACCGCCTCGATGCCCAGCGCCCGGCCGGCGTAGCTCGAGGTGTCGCCGCCCGCGACCAGCAGCCGGCGGATGCCGGCCTGCCCGACCGCGGCGCGCGCGATCCGCCCGAGAGCGCCGCCAAGGATTTCAGCCGACACCGGCGACGCCGCCACACCGCGGCTGGTGAAAACCACGGTGTGACGGCCGGCCTTCAGCCCGGCGACCGCGGCCACGGTGGCGGTTGCCACGTCCGGCGCGGCGGGATCGAGCGCGACCAGCGAGAAACCGTTGGCCTCCGCCCAGGCGATCTGGCCGGCGGTCACCGGCGAACAACTGCCGGAAACCACAAGCAAGGGCTCGGCCGGACCGGGGTCGGGCCAGGAGGTGGTCGCCGTCACGCGGTTCGCCCCCGCCCAGAACGCGCCGAGCGCCATCTCGATGCCCGAGGAGCCGACGGAAAAGACCGGCCTTGCCTGCCCCGCCTCGCCGTCGATCAGCATGCCGAGGCGCGCCAGCTGCCCGGTGTTGAGCACGTCGAACAGCACGATCTCCGCGCCCTCCGCGACGATCTGGTCGAGCGCGGCGCGGGCGGCGTCTTCGGAAAGCGACGTCTTCAAAATGTCGAAAAGGCCGCAGCGCTTTCCCGTCTGCCTCGCGAGATGCAGGCGGAGGTCGCTCTCATCGGCCGGTGTGACCGGATGCCGGCTCATCGAGGGATGGCGGTCAAGCCGGTAGATCAGACCCGTGCTGCCGATGCCCAGCCGGGCGAAGAGGTTGCCGAACACGCAATACCGCCCGAGCGCCGGTGCGCCGACGAGCAGCGGCACATAGCGGCCGCCGAAGACTTCCGCGCCGATCTCGGTCGCGCGGCCGATGCTGCCGGTGGCGGGCGAGGAATCGAAGGTCGAGCACACCTTGTAGTGCACGTGCCGCGGTCCGAGGGCGCGCAAGGCGGCGAAGGCCGGCCGCAGCTCGGCTTCCATCGCGGCCGGGGAGAGCGAACGCGTCAGCCCGGCGACGCCGACCGCCTGCAGGCCGGGATGGCGCGCGAGTTGCCCCGCCGTGGGTGGAGCGAGGAAGAGAGCGGTGCGGATGCCGGCGCGCGTGAGGAATTCCAACGCGTCGGTCGACCCGGTGAAGTCGTCGCCGTAGTAGGCCAGCAGCAATGGAGCGGAGGACGCCACGGGTTATTTGCCGCCGAACTTCGCCACGGACTTGGCCAGCAGGGGATATTTTTTCGCCGCGGCCTCGGCGCTCAGGCCTTCGACCGCGGCCTGCCACCACTGCTGCAGCGAGCGCACGCCGGCGACCGGGCCGTCGGGATGCGCCTGGATACCGCCGCCGGCCATGTAGAGCAGGTCGACCGTCTGCGTGCGACGCCAGGTCTCGGGCGCCTGGCCGCCCCACTGGCCGGAGGAGACGACCGGCAGCACCGGCTTCCCGAGCGGCTCGGCGGCGAGACAGGACGCGATGGAGCGGACGACGGAATCGTCGGACTCCCAGAACTTGTTCGCGATGCCGTTGACATGGAGCTGGTCGACCCCGGCGAGGCGCCAGAGCTTCTGGTAGGCGGGAAACTCGATGCCGAGCAGCGGGTGCCGGTTCAACATGCCCCAGCCGTTGCGGTGACCGTGGATGGCGAGCGCACCGCGGTCGCAGACCTTCTTCGTGCCGCTGAGGCCCACGCTGTTGAGGCTGACCATCGCGCAGGTGCCGCCGGCCGCTACAATCTTGTCGTAATGCCGCAGCATCGGGTCGATCTCGTCGCTGATGTTGAAGGCATACATCGCCTTCTTCCCGGTGCGCTGGGCGTGCGCGTTGATGACGGCCATGATGGCGTCCACCCGCGCGTCGAACGGCGAGTGCGGCGGGTCGGCCATCAACTCGTCGTCCTTGAGGAAATCGATGCCGGCCTCGACGAGGTCCTTCACCATGGCGGCCGTCTGGTCCGGAGAGAGGCCGATGCTCGGCTTGATGATCGTGCCGATGAGCGGCCGGCCGGTCACGCCCGTCAGGCGCCGGCAGCCCTCGACCCCGAACTGCGGGCCGCGGAAGTGCGCGCCGAACGAGGCCGGGACGGTGAAGTCCATCAGCTTGAGGCCGGAGAACTGCGCCAGTTCGTAGAGATTGCCCTGCAGCGTCGACATGAGCGTCGGCAGGTTGTGGCCGAAGTTGTCGACGGACCACGAGACGACGACCTCGGCGCGACGGTAGAAGGCGGCGGGAGCGCGGCCGGTCGGGATCGCGGGCGCGGAGGCGGTTTCCCGCTCGGTGATCCGCTCGACGCGGGCGGCGTAGCGCTGCTTCAGCTCGGCGGTCTCGCCCGGGACGGCCACAAAGGTGCCGGACGACTGCTCGCCGGCGAGGGTGGCCGCGGCCTGCTCCACCGGCAGCGGGGTTTCGATCAGGTAGGTGGCGGTGACGCGTTGCATGGGTTCAAACACGGAAAGTGCTGGCGAAGGCGTAGGTGCCCGCGCCGGCTTCGCAGACGAGAAAACGGCCGTCGCGGCCCGTGACGCGCAGGCCGGCGGATTTCTCGACCGGCAAGCCCCCCTCGGTGACCGGGGTGTCCGGCTCGCTCGGCACGCAGATCCGCGCCGTGGTGTTGGCCGGAACGCGCACCTCCCAGTCGAGGTGGTCGCCCGTGCGGCGCCAGTGGCTGACGATCTCGCCGTGCAGCGAGCGGTAGGAAGCCCGCGCGAAATCCAGGCCCGCGCCGATGAACGGCCGCAGCAGGCAGCGCGAGAAACCCGACACGTCGGGATCGAGCTCGATGCCGGCGACGTGGCGGAACAGCCACTCGCCGACGGAGCCCAACGAGTAATGGTTGAAGGAGTTCATGCCGTCCTTGTGGAAGCCGCCGGCGATGGTCCAGCTGTCCCAGCGTTCCCAGATGGTCGTCGCCCCCTGTTTCACCGGGAAGAGCCACGACGGGTAACTCTCCTGCAGGAGCAGGCGGTAGGCGACGTCCGCGTGCCCGGTGAGCGTGAGGATCGGGTTCAGATGGCTGATGCCGACAAAGCCGGTGCTGAGGTGCCAGTCGAGCCCGCGGATGTCGGCCACCAGCCGCTCGGCGGCGCGGGCCTGCACATTCTCCGGCAGCAGGTCGAAGGCGAGCGCGAGCAAGTAGGCGGTCTGCGTGGCGACAGCAAGTTCACCGTCGGGCCGCAGCCACTCGCGCTGGAAAGCGGCGCGCACGTGCTCGAACATCCCCTGGAAACGTTGCGCCTCGGCGTCCCTGCCCAGCACCCGGGCCAGGCGGGCCATCTTCGCCGCGTCGTCCGCCCAATAGGCGGTGGCGAGCAGGTTCTTCATCGGCGAATGCGTGCCGAAGCTGGTGTCGCTCGGGATGCACAGCCAGTCGCCGTAGTTGTTAGAGAGCTGGTTGAGCCGGAGCCCGCCAGGATTGTGCCGCTCGATCCAGTCGAGCCATTTCACCATCGCGCCCCAGTGGCGCTCGACCACGCGCAGGTCGCCGTAGACGCGCCAGAAGGTGTAAGGGATGATGATGCCCGCATCGGCCCAGGCAGCGGCGCCGCCAAGGTTGCCCAGCCCGACGAAGTTGATGTCCTCCCGCAGCCGCGGCGCGACATCCGGGAAGATCCCGTCCGCGGTCTGCGCGTCCTCGACGTCGGCCAGCCACTTCGTGAAGAAGGCGGCGACGTCCATGTTGCAGGTGGCGGTGCGGCAGAAGACCTGCGCGTCGCCCATCCAGCCGAGGCGCTCGTCGCGCTGCGGGCAGTCGGTGGGCACGGAGAGGAAGTTGTCGCGCTGCGACCAGACGCCGTTCAGCCAGAGCCGGTTCACGTCCGCATGCGAGCACTCGAACCGGCCGGCGGGCGGCGTGGCCGAGTGAACGACGCAACCCGTGACCGCATCCGCGAGCGGCGTGAAAGTGTAACCCAATAGGTTACTTGTGGCCGGGGCGGCGGCCGTCAGCTCGACGTATTGGAAACCGTGGAAGGTGAAGCGCGGTTCCCACACCTCCACCCCGCCGCCGCGGCAGGTGTAGACGTCGGTGGCCTTGGCGCGGCGAAGATTCGCCGTGTAGAGCGTGCCGTCGGGGCTGAGCCGCTCGCCGTGGCGGAGCGTGATCCGCGTGCCGGCCGGCGCCTCAACGCGGAGGCGGACCCAGCCGGTCATGTTCTGGCCCAGGTCGTAGATGAAGACACCCGGTTGGATCTCGTTCCTCGAAACCGGCGCCAGCGTCTCCGTGACCCGGACCGGCTCCGACTGCTGGGCGACCAGCGGCGCGGCCGGCGGCGCCACCTCGCGGGCGGGCAGCCAGGCTTGCGGAGCGCGCCGGGCGTCGAAGATCTCGCCCATCATGAAATCTGAACTCAGCACGGGACCGGTGGCGCACAGCCAGGAGGCGTCGGTGCCCACGGTCACGCGGCGGCCGTCCGTGAGTTCCAATTCGAGTTGGACCAGCAGGCTGTTTTCCAGGCTGCCGTAGCGGCCGCGCTGTTCCTGCCAACCGACGTAGCCCGACCACCAGCCGTCGCCGAGGGTCGCCTCGAGGGTATTGCGGCCGGAGGCGACGAGGCCCGTGACATCGTAGGTGCGGTAGTGGATGCGCTTGTCGTAGTCGGTCCACTCCGGGGCGAAGACGTCCTCCCCCACCCTTTGTCCGCCAAGGGTCAGCTCAAAGAGGCCGCGCGCAGTCGCGTAGACGGTCGCCCGGCGGACCTGTCCGCCGACATCAAACTCGCGACGGAAGCAGCCCGGCGTGCCGGGCTCGGTCAGCGTGGGCGCCACGGCGGCGGGGTCGCGGCGGATGATTTCCGGGTCGGCGGCGATCCAGCGCGCCGTCCAGTCGGATTTCTCCAGCAGGCCCATGCTCCAGCGGGCGGGCGCGGAAAACACGGCGGCGCCCGTTTCGTCCCAGACCTCGACGTCCCAATGGCACTCGTCCCGCGACCGCAGCGGCCGCCCGGCGTAGACCACGTGCGCGGTCTGCGCACTCTCGGTGCGACCGCTGTCCCAGAGGTCGGCCGCGCCGTCGGCGAGCCGTTCGACGGAGGTGGCCACGCGCACCCGCCAGGCCACCTGGCGCGCACCGCGGCGGGCGGACTCGATGGTCCAGCCCAGGCGCGGGGCGCGTTCGCCCAGGCCCTCGGGGTTGACGAGGTATTCGCAGCGCAGGCGGGAAATGCGGGTTTCAGCCATCGCGGGAATCCGTCAGCCGGCACGCTCCGTCTCGATCTGCTCGAGGGATTTGCCCGAGGTGTCGGGCATGAAGAAATAGCCGACGCCGCCGCTGATCGCGAGGAACAGGGTCAGCAGGCCGGCGAGCAGGCCGATGCCGTGGTTGGAAAGCACGGGCACGAAGAAGCTCCACACGCCGACCACGATGCGGGCGACGCCGAAGGTAAAGCCCTGGGCCGTGCCGCGCAGCATCGTGGGAAACAGTTCCTGGCTGAAGACCTTGTAGAAGGCCTCGCCCGCGAGCGCCGCGCCGCCGGCGAAGAGCACGATGTTGGTGATGATCGCCGGGATGCTGAAGGGCACCACCATCAGGAGGCCGTAGGCGAAGATCTGCACGATCGAACCGATCAGCCACAGCCGTTTCCGCGTGGCATGGTTGCGGTCGGAGTAGCGCATGAAGACCGTGACGGTGACGATCATCATGGTGACGAAGGCCACACTCGGCAGGCCGACGCTGAGGGCCTGGCTGGCGGCGCTGTTCTTGGTGATGAGATAGGAGTTGAACGCCCCCGCCGTGCCGGCGGCGAGGTTCCAGAAGGTGTAGATCGTCGCGGTCCAGACCAGCGCCCGGAAATTCGCCCCGGAGAACAGGGCGCCCACCTGGTTCTTGATCGCGCCCGCCGTCTTCGAGGCGGTCGTCCAGCGCGCGGATTCGGCGAGGCCGCGGCGGAGGGCCCACGTCACCATCGCGACCACGAAGAGATGCAGGAAGACGATGCGGATGCCCAACAGGCCGAGCGGTGCGAGGGCCACCGCGAGCCAGAGCACGATCGCCGGCCCGAGGCACCAGGCGACCTGGGTGAAGCCGAGGAGCTTGCCGCGCGCCTTGTCGGGCGCGAACTCGCCGACGAGGGCCAGGGAGGTCGGCACGTCGGCGCCGACGGCGAGGCCGACGACGAAGGTGCCGAGGAACAGCATCTCGCGGTTCATCGCGAAGGCGATGCAGAGGATGCCGCCCGCGTAGACGAGCAGGTCGTATTGGTAGATGCGCTTGCGGCCAAGCTTGTCCCCCAGCCAACCGCCGAGGAAGGCGCCGAGGGCGCAGCCGATCGCGTTGGGCCCGATGGCGGCCAACGTGCCCACCGCCGAGTCGCTCATCCCGAAGGTCTTTTGGAACAGGGCCAGGCCCGCGCCGAGGGCGACGATGGAGCCGGCGTCAAGGTAGGACGCCATGCCCGCGAGCGCGGACCATTTCCACTGCTGGCGCGTGATGGCGCCGGGGTCGACGGCGGCGGTTGAATCGGGCGTGGTTTGACTCATGGGGGGCAAGATCGGGGTTGGGGTAAAATTCAGCGGGCCGGAATCCAGACGCTCATCTCCGTGTCGCCGCGGTTGCCCCACGCGTAGTAGGGCACGGCCTTGAGCTTGATGGCGCGCGGGGCGTGGTCGCCGACGGGGCGGTAAAGCTGCTTCGACGCCCACTGGCCCCGCTGCAGGGCCAGGGCGTCGAGCGAGAGCGTGAGGACGTTGACGCCGGCGATCTTCTCGCGCTGGGCGGTGAAGCCGGCCGGAGCGGTAAGCGAGACGGCGACATCCTGCAGGCGGACGCCGGCGGGAAGGTCGTTGGACTCGATGCAATAGACGAGCGGGCCGTATTTGATCGCGACCTGGTCGACCGTCTCCTCGACGAGCGGGTTGGCCTCCCAGAGCACGGGCTTGAACTCCATCGTGAACTCCACGGTGTCGCCAGCGCGCCAGGTGCGCTTCACGTCCGCGTAGGTGCCGGGCTTGATGGCGAAGGCCACGGGCTGGCCGTTGACGCGAAGCGTGGCGGCCCCCTCCTCCAGCCAGCCGGGCACGCGGAGTTTCAGGGTGACGTCATGGGCGGGCGCCTCGTCGACGATGATTTTGACCGCGCCGGCCCACGGATACTCGGTCTCCTGCCGGAGCTTGATGCGCTGGCCGCCAGTCCAGGCGGAGTCGAGCGTGCTCGCCGCGTAGAGGTTCACCCACACGGTGTCGGGGGAGAGGGCGTAGACGTAGTTGTGCATCTCCGCGATCGTGCGGACGACGTTCGGCGGACAGCAGAAGCTGACCGGGATATTGGGCTCGCGGGTGCGGGACCAGCGGAGCGGCACGGTGAAGTCCGCCAGTTTCTTCAGGGCGTTGACGTAGAAATAATCCTTACCCTCGAGGCTGATGCCGGGGAGCACACCGTTGTAGAGCGTCTGCTCGAAGAGATCGGCATATTCCGCGTCGCCGGTGAGGGCCAGCATGCGCCAAGTCCACATGCCGTAGCCGACGGTGGCGCAGGTCTCGTTGTAGGCGGTGAGGTTCGGCAGCTGGTAATCGCGGCCGTAGGCCTGGTGGGTGGTCTTGATGAACTTGTGCTGGTGGTAGTCCACGCCGTCAGGCGAGGCGCCGTCGTAGATCGCCCCCGTCATGCCGGTGATGTAGAGCTTCCGGCCCGCGACATTGTCGCCGATGGTCTCGATGGTCTTGAGGAGAGATGGATCACCGTCCTCGGCGTAAACGTCGGCGGCGCCGGCGTAGAGGTAGTTGGCGCGCACCGCGTGGCCGACGGCTTCGGTCATCTGGCGGAACGGCATGCGGTCCTGGTTGTAGTCGCTGCCATCCTCCGCCGGCACGAGGCTGCGGATCTCGATGAGCCGCTCACCAAGGGCGAGGTAGCGCGGCTCGTGCGTGGTGCGGTAGAGCTCCATGACCGCCATGTAGTGCGACGGGCAGATGGCGTTGCGCGCCAGCTCGAGCGGGTGGTCGCGGCAGAGGCGGTCGATGTAGTCGGCCGCCTTGCGCGCGAGGTCCAGCATCGTGGTCTTGCCGGTCGCGCGGTAGTGGATGCACGCGGTGGTGATCAGGTGCCCCATGTTGTAGGTCTCGAAGTGCTCGCGGTCGGCGAACTCCTTCGTCTTCTCGCCCTGGCGCTGAGGGATGATCGTCTGCGTGTGCAGGTAGCCGTCCTCGCGCTGGGCCTTGGCGATGACGGCGATGATCCCGTCCATCTGCTTGTCGATGGCCGGGTCTTTCGTGACGGCGTAGACCTGCGCGAGCGCCTCGAACCATTTCAGGAAGTCGCCATCGTTGAAGGGAGGGCCGGAGAACTTGCCCTGGGCCAGGCCGGCGGCGATCAGGTAGTTCTCCCACGCATGGCTGGCCTGGGCGTCGCTGAGGATCTCCCACATGTGCGGCACCATGACGGTGCGCGCGGTCTCGAAACGCTCGCCCAGCAGGCCGCCGTTCCACTTCACGTCGGCCAGGTCCGGCATATACATGACGGCGTGGGGCGAACGAGTCAGGTCGACCAGCGCGCGCTCACCCGCCCGGGCGGCGGGGAGAAGGGTAAAGCCGAGGAGCAGGAGACACGGCAAGCGCGGGACTTTCATGGTGGCGGGAACGGGGTGACGGACGGGCGGGCGGGACACGCCGGCGGTGAGCGCGACCCAAATTCGTAGCGGGGTGGAAGGGGTTGTGGAAGGGGAATGATAGGTTATCTTTGACGTTGTTTCCGCCGAGGCCGGGCCTACTTTCTGCGGGATCCTAACCTATGGCGAAGTTTGACAATGACCGGGCCAATTTCACTTCCTACGGGCTGACCTGCGTGCGCTGGAACCCGTCGCCGATGCAACGGCCGGACCACCACAACGAAATCCAGCTGAACATGCTGCGCCGGGGCCGGGTGTCCTACCTCATCGGCGGGCGGTTGGTGAAGGTGAAGCCCGGACACCTGACGGTGTTCTGGGCGGCGATCCCGCATCAGATCATCGACTACGAGCCCGACACGGAGTATTTCGTGGCCACCCTGCCCCTCGCCTGGTTCCTGCAGTGCCAGCTGCCGGACTCGCTGGTGCAGCCGCTCATGCGCGGCGAGGTCACCAGCGAGCCGCAGCCGTCGCGCACCGAGATAGACACGGCGCTGTTCGGACAATGGGAGAGCGACCTGAAGGGCAAGTCGCGGGTGCTCCGCGACATCGTCACCCGCGAGATGGAGACGCGGCTGCGCCGCCTGGGCGCGACGCTGGAATCCGAACGCGCCGGCCGGGCGCGCGCGCCCGCGAAGATGCAGGCGGGCGGGCTCAACAAGGTGGAACAGATGGTCTGCTACATCGCCCAGAGCTACGTCGACCCGATCACCGTCACCGACATCGGCAAGGTCGTGGGGCTGCACCCGAACTCCGCGATGCGGCTCTTCAAGCGGGTCTTCGGCACGACGCTGATCGACCACCTGACGCACCACCGGATCTTCCACGCGAAACGGCTGCTGGCCACCACGGACCAGAAGATCGTCGATATCGCCTACAGCTCGGGCTTCAGCTCGATCAGCCGCTTCAACGAGGCCTTTCGCCGCGCCTGCGGCTGCACGCCGCGCGACTACCGCCGGGACCACGAGAACTCGGAGAACACCAAGGAATAGCCGCGCCCGGGCGGACGGGGCGGAGGAAGCGGAAAGCGTGGCGGGAAGAAAACACACAGGCCGGGAGACGGCGAACGGGGTGAAGCGGTAAAGGGGAACCGTAATCCTACGCTATTCCCGCCCGCGGTTCTTCCTCGATTGGCGGTATTTCCGACGGGATTCTAATAGCCGCCAGAGGCGTCCCGGCGGCGGTCAGCGGGCGGCAAGCAAGGCCTGCTGCACCGCCTGGCGCCAGCCCGAGGCGAATCGCGCGACTTCCCCCGGCGCGAGCGCCGGGGTGTAGACCGAGCCGCTGCGCGGCAGGGGCGCGGGCCCGCCGGTCGAGCCGGCGAGGCCGATGAGCCCCGCGCGCGCCGCGCCGAGCGCGGAGCAATCCGCCATCGGCGCCACGCGCAGCTCGGCGCCGGTCATCTCGGCGGTGAACTGCATCAGGAAACGGTTCGCGGTCGGCCCGCCGTCGCAGTGCACCGCGCCGACCGGCACGGCCGCCTCGGTGCGCATCACCTCGAAGGCGTCGCGCAGCTGGTAGGCGATGGATTCGAGCGCCGCGCGCACGACATGCCGGCGGTCGCTGTGCGTGCTCAGGCCCGTCAGCAGCGCCCGGGCCGCCGGCGCCCAATGAGGGAACCCGAGGCCGGAAAAGGCCGGGACAAGGTAGACGCCGCCGTTGTCGGGAACGGCCGTGGCCAGCGCCTCAACGCCATCGAGGGTGTCCAGCAGTCCAAGCTGGTCGCGCAGCCAGGTGAGCGTCGACGCCGCGCTGATGATGATGCCCTCAAACGCATAGACCGGCACGCCGCCGTGCACCCAGGCGAGGGCGGTGAGGACGCCCCGCTCGGAGAGCAGCGGCTTCGCCCCGATGTTGAGCAACACGGAGGACCCGGTGCCGAAGGTGACCTTCGCCGCGCCGGGTGTGAAGCAGCCGTGGGCGAACAGCGCGGCCTGAGAATCGCCCATGACGCCGCAGATCGGCAGCGGCACGGCCAAGGCACCCTCGAGCGTCGTCTCCCCGTAGCGCGCAAAGCTCTCGCGCACCTCGGGCAGCGCGCGAAGCGGCACTTCCCAGAGGGCGCACAGCTCCCCGTCCCAGCGCAGCCGGGTGATGTCGTAGAGGAGCGTGCGGCTGGCATTCGTCGAGTCACAGGCGAAGACCGCGCCGCCCGTGAGCCGGTAGATGAGGTAGGCGTCGATCGTGCCGATGAGCGCCTCGCCGGACTCCAGCTTTGCGCGCAAGCCGGCGTCGCGGCGGATCAGCCACTGCAGCTTGGAAGCCGAGAAATACGGGTCGATCTTCAACCCGGTGCGCTCGCGCACCAGCGGCTCGCGGCCGGCGGCGACGTGTTCCGCGCACAGCGCCTCGCTGCGGCGGCACTGCCAGACAATGGCCGGCAGGAGCGGCCGGCCGGTGGCGCGGGAGAAGATCACGATGGTCTCTCGCTGGTTGGTGATGCTCAGGCCGGCGATCTCCCCGGCGCGCGACGCCTGCCGGGCCAGCACCGCGCGCAGCGTGCGCAGGGTGTTCTGCCAGATCTCCTCGGCGTCGTGCTCGACCCAGCCCGGCTGCGGGTAGAACTGACGGTGCTCGGCCGATTCGCGGTCGACCAGACGGCCGTCAGCCTCGAAGAGCAGGGCCTTCGTGGCCGAGGTGCTTTGGTCGAGGGCGAGAATGAGGGGCATGGGTATGGGACTTATGAGACCGATGGGACATGCGGCTATCGAGCGAGAAGCTCCCGAGCGGTGGCCTCCAACCCCTCCATGCTGATGCCGTAGTGGCGGAAGATGTCGGCCTGGGCGCCGGTGACCGTGTCCTCGTCGGGCAACCCGACCATCCGGAAGGCCGGATGCAGGCCGGCGATGAGCAGCGTCGAGGCCACCGCCTCCCCCAGCCCGCCGTTGACCATGTGTTCCTCGACCGTGACGACCGCGCGGCACTCGCGGCCAACCGCGAGAACGGCCGCAGTGTCGAGCGGCTTGACGGTGTGCAGGCTCAGCACGCGGGCGGAGACGCCTTGCGTGGCCAAGTGGGCCGCGGCGAGCAGCGCGTGGATGACCGTCTCGCCGGTGGCGAGAAACGCAACGTCCTTGCCCTCGCGCAGCGTGATGGCGCGGCCGGCCTCGAACTTCGTGCCGGCCGGATGCACGTCGAACATCGCGGCCTTGCCGAAGCGGAGATAGACGGGACGCTTCGCCTGCGCCGCGAAGCGGACGGCCTCGCGGGTCTCGAGATTGTCGGCCGGGACGATGATCGTGAGATTGTTGATCGCGCGCAGCGCCGCGAGATCATGCAGCGAGTGATGCGTCGAGCCGAGCGCGCCGTAGCTGACACCCGAGCTGATGCCGACCACCACCCCGGGGACATTCGAATAGCAGATGTCATTCTTGATCTGCTCGAGCGAGCGGGCGGTCAGGAAGCAGGCGGGCGAGACGCCGAAGGCCTTCTTGCCGGAGGCGGCGAGTCCGGCGGTGATGCCGACCAGATTCTGCTCGGCGATGCCGACCTCGACGATCTGCGCCGGGAGCGCCTTGCCGTAGGGGGCGAGCTTGCCCGAGCCGCGCGAATCGCTGGTGACCGCGATGATGTTGCGGTCGGCGGTCGCGAGTGCCTGCAACGTGTCGGCGAATTCCTGGAGGTTGGCGCGACCCTTCTTCAAGCCGAGCTGGGCGGCCACCGCGAGTGCGGCCGGTGTGAACATGGACGGGGCGGGAGCGCTCATTGGGCGGCCTCCGTGAGTTTCCTGCCCGCGGCATCGAGTTCCGCGAGCGCCTGGGCGAGTTCGGCGTCGGTCGGCACGCCATGGTGCCACTTGCCGACGTTTTCCATGAAACTCACGCCCTTCCCCTTCACGGTGTTGGCGAGGATGAAGAGCGGCTTGCCCGCGGGCGGAGGCGTGTTGATCGCGGCGGTCAGCGCGGCGTAGTCGTGGCCGTCGACGGTGCGGACCTCCCACCCGAAGGCGCGCCATTTCTCGTCGAGCGGCGCGTTCGACATGACGTCGCGGGTGTGGCCCGTGATTTGGAGCGTGTTGTGGTCGAGGATGGCGACGAGGTTGTCCAATTTGTAGTGCGCGGCAGCCATGGCGGCCTCCCAGTTGGAGCCCTCCGCGAGTTCACCGTCGCCCAGCAGCGTGAAGACGCGGACGCCGGAGGCGTCCATCTTCGCGGCGAGCGCCATGCCGAGGCAGATCGGCAGGCCGTGGCCGAGCGCGCCGGTGTTCATCTCCATGCCGCGGATCTTCCGGGTCGGATGGCCGACATAGTAGGATTTGTAGTGGCAGACGGTGTCGAGGGCCGCGTCGGGAAAGTAGCCGCGATCGGACATGACCGCGTAGAGCGCCTCGACGCAGTGGCCCTTGCTCTGCACGTAGCGGTCGCGGCGCGGGTCGTCCGCCGTCTCCGGCGTGACGCGGAGGATGCGGTTGTAAAGCAGGTTGAGGATGTCGAGGCACGACAGGCCGCCGCCGGTGTGACCGGCGCCGGCTTCGTGGATCAACCGGAGCATGCGCTGCCGGAGGGCGACAGCCTTGAGGGCGAGTTCGCGGTCGGTCATGTCACTCCTCCCGGGCCTCGTGGCGGTAGACTTCCCAGCCGAGGTAGCGCTCGAAGGCCTCGGCGAGGATGCCGGAGGTGCGGGAGGCGTTCATGACGACGTGGTGCTCGAAGCCCTCGCGGCAGACGTGGTGCATGAGCTTCTGGAGCTTCGGCACGCGGGCGACGGCGCGGTTGCCGAAGGTCTTGAGCGCGTCGTTGGTCAGCTCGCCCTCGCCGACGTAGGTGCGAATGACGCCGGCGGTGTCGTCGGTGGTGATGCGGCCGTAGGTCAGGGGGCTAGCCGGGGTGCGGCCGTCGAGGGCGCCCCAGGTGTTCTCGACGCCGAGGGTGGAGCCGAGGATGGGCGCGGTGAGGATCTTGATGTCGGGCAGGAAGGACTTGGCCCAGTTGCCGCAGTGGAAGAGCACGCACTTGTCCTCCTCGGCACCGTAGTTGTTGTTCCAGTCGACGAGCGCGCTCGGCGTGCCGGAGGCGAGCTGCATCGCATACATGGTGAGGACGCCGGTGACGTCGACCTCGCAGGCGCTCGGCATGAGGTTCTCGCTCATCATGCTCATCGAGGTGCAGACGTTGCAGCCGTGATTGGCCTGCACGGAGGTCCAGCACTGGATGGCGGTGGCGTCGAGGTGGTTCGCGGCCACGAAGTCGTCGAGCACGATGCCAAGGCGGGCCATCTGGATGAGCTTGGCCGGCGGGACGGCGGTGGCGTTCGCGTAGGCCTTGATCTCGTCGATCTTACCGGTGACGCGCTTGTCCGTTTCACCGAGCCTGGCGGCGGCGCCGAGGATCTCGGAGAGATCGACGGTGGTGACGCTGATGCCGTTGCGCTCGAGGATCTTTTCGGAGTAGCGGACGGTATTGAAGGCGCCGGGGCGCGCGCCGACGGCGCCGAGGCGGACCTTGCGCAGGCCCTGCACCACGCGGCAGACGGCGACGAAGTTGGACAGGTCGGCGCGGAAGGAGGCATCGAGCGGATGAACGACGTGCTTCGTCGTCAGCGAATAGGCGATGCCGGCCTGGCGGAGGTTGTTGCAGACGGAGATTTTGCCGCACCAGGCGTCGCGGCGGCGGATGACGTCGAGCTTGTCGAGGTCGTCCGGATAGCCCTGCACGAGCACGGGCACATTGAGGCCCGCGAGTTTCAGGGTATCGGCCACGCCCTTCTCGTCGCCGAAGTTCGGCAGGCAAACGAGCACGCCGCTGATCCGATCGCGATTGCGGCGGAAGAGGTCGGCACACTTGCGGGCGTCGTTGTGGGTCTCGACGCCGCCGAGCTTCGTCTCCGCCGGGTCGAGCATGACGGCCTCGATGCCGAGCTCGCCGAACAGCCGGACAATGTCGGCGCGGGCCTCGGGCACGAGCTTGTCGGGAAAGAAGTCGCGGTTGCCGAAGATGACACCGAGCGGGAGGGCGGGATTTTTCATGTGTGGGGCAAGGGTCGGCCGCCATTTACCGACTCAGGGGCGAGAACGGCAACAGCGGAACGGGGCGAGGTAGGCAGTTGTAGGGGCGCGGGCGAATGGACCCGAGGCATGATGATAGGCTATCTTGCGCGCGGTTTCTCCCGTGTTTGTCATTACTTCCTACGGTATTCTAACAAATTTCCCCGGAGGAATTTGCCCCGCTTCGTTCCGCTCGCCCCGGCCTCGCGTCCCCACCGGGTGCGGCTTTTACGGGCGAGGCGCCTGGCACCGCAACATGTGTGCGGCGAAGTCGCGCAGAAATTGCTCGCGCCAGCGACTCACCGTGAGGGCTCCTTGGTTGGGTCCCTCGGACCAGCGTGGATCAGGATCGTCGGTCCACCAGTTCGGGAAGCGGGCGGACGGCTGGGCGGCAAGACCGGGCGCCGGGTTGACCGAAGTGAAGCCGCCGGTCCGGCCGTCGAGGCCGGGATGACTGCTGCTGATGCGGTAGGACCAGGTCGCGGCCAGTTTCGGGGAAAAAAGAAAATGCCAGGCGCCGGCCGCGTCGGCGAAGCCGGCGAACTCCTGCTTGTCGACCACGAGCGCGGCCTTGGCGCCGGCCGGCGGGGGCCCGGCGGGCCGGTAGATCAGGTCGATGATGGCGTAGGTTTCCACGACATCGGCCACCGTGGGTGGACGCTCGAACGTGACACGCGGGCGTTCCCAGGCACGGACGAAATGGCCGCCCCACGAATCAGCCGCAGGATTCTCCGGCGTCGGGCCGAAGAGGTAGGCCAGCGAGGGCGAATCCCCCATCTTGATCTTGGGCGCGATGGTGGCGAAGTAGTCGCCGAGGGCCCCGCGGCCCTTCAGATGCGCGGTGACGAAGGCCGTGTTGTCGAGGTCGTCGGCCTGGTTGCCGCCGGTGAACCAGCCGACATAGGTCGAGTTGGCCTCGATGATCCAGAGGTCGCGGTGCTCGCGGGCGATGTAGTCGTAGGCCGTCGTCGACCATTTCTTGTTCGGCCCGCCGATCCAGTAGACGCGGAGCTTCGCCTTGATCGTAGGATCGTCGTGCAAAGCCTGCGCCAGGTCGTCGATGCCGCCCCAAACGAGCAGCCAGAGCGGACGAGGATCGTCCCGGTGCGCGCAACGGATGATCCAGTCGGAGCCCTCCGTGCGTTCGCCGAAGCCGCGAAGATCGGCGGAGTCGGTGCCGCCCTGCTTGGTCAGGGCCCGCAGTGCGTCGGGCGCCGGGTAACGATCCGAGTAAGTGCGGAGGTTCGGAAAATCCTTCGCGTAGCAATCGACGATCCGGAGGATGTTTTCCTTCCGGTTCCGGGCGGCGCCCCACGGCGAGGCAATCATGCCCTCCAGGTCGATCGAGTCGGCGTAGACGAGCAGGTGGACGAACGACTGAAAGTCATCGAAGTCGGTGCCACCGATGTCGGAAGAGACGATGACCCGCGGGCGCTCCGTCGCCCCTCCGGCCAGCACCGGCGGCAGCGTCGCCAGCACGGCCAGGAGCAGAATGGAAAGGGGCTTCATGAGGAATCGAGCCTTCGCGGAGGATCCGGTGAGGGTGGCGACCGATGCGGCGGGCGCAACCGTTGAGATGGCACTTGAACAACCTCCTTCCTGTCTTTTGATTCGCGGTTCGCCGGCTGCATTCCCTTGAGCGCCCCTCGCCTTCGGGACCAAGCCATCCTCCCACTCATCGTGACCACCGACGCCCTCAAGGAAGCCCTCAAGCAAGTGAAGTATCCCGGTTTCAGCCGGGACATCGTGTCCTTCGGGCTCGTGCGCTCGGCGGTCTTCGCCGACGGCACCGCCAAGGTGTCGGTCGCCATCACCACCTCGGACCCGAAGGTTCCGACGATGCTCAAGGGCGACATCGAGTCGTGCCTGCGCGCGCTGCCCGGCGTGAAGGAAGTCATCGTCGAACTCGCCGTCTCTGCGGCCAAGGCCCCGCCCGCGCCCGGCCAGGCCAACCTCGCCGGCGGCACCACGCCCGCCGGGATCAAGCACTCGGTCGCCATCGCGTCCGGCAAGGGCGGCGTGGGCAAGTCCACCTTCTCGGTCAACCTCGCCTGCGCCCTCGCCCAGGTGTTGGAAAAGCGCGGCCGCCCCGGTCGCGTCGGTTTGATGGACTGCGATATCTACGGCCCGTCCGTCCCGCTCATGATGGGCCTCCAGGGCCGCCCCGCGATCGACGGCGATTCGCTCGTGCCGCTCGAGCGCCACGGCGTGAAGGTCATGTCGATGGGCTTCCTCGTGGACGACAACACGCCGGTCGTCTGGCGCGGCCCGATGATCATGAAGACCATCCAGCAGTTCGTCCAAAACGTGAAGTGGGGCGAGCTCGACGTGCTGTTGGTGGACATGCCGCCTGGCACGGGCGACGCCCAGCTTTCCCTCGTGCAGACGCTGCCGCTCGACGGCGCCGTGCTGGTCACCACGCCGCAGGTCGCGGCCACCAACGTCGCCCGCAAGGGCGGCCTCATGTTCCAGAAGGTCAACGTGCCGATCCTGGGCGTCGCCGAGAACATGAGCTGGTTCGAGGATGCCGCCGGCACCAAGTTGCCCCTCTTTGGCGAAGGTGGCGGGGCCATCACGGCCGAGCTGCTCGGCACGGGCCTGCTCGGGCAGGTGCCCCTGTATTCCGAGATCCGCGCGGGCGGCGACTGCGGGATGCCGGTGGTCGTCAACGCACCCGACGGCAAGCCGGCGAGGGTTTTTCGTGACATAGCGGAGACTCTGCTCGCTAAATTAAAGATCTGAGCGTTCCCGCTGATTGACACGGGCGCCGCAAGACTTCTAGGGTGTTCTCCGCATGACACTGCAGCAGGGCCAACATCAGCCGACGATGGAAGTCGGTCTCTTTTTCGTTTGTCGCTGACTGCCCATTTCCGCCTGCCATGACGACCACTTCCCCAGAGACCAACGGCAGCCGCGAGTTCGTCAAGCAATCGAGCCTTTACCAGGAATTCCTCGCCGAGCGGGAGGAAATCCTGAAGCACAAGTGGATCGAGTCCGAGCGGCTCGGCTACGACATCGGCTTCGAGCGCGCCCTGCTCGACTGGATCCGCAAGCATCGGGACAGCTGGCGCGCGGCCCGGCGGGCGCAGCTCGCCGCGGGTGCCCCGGCTCCGTCGGGGACCACCCCGCCGTTCGAGAAGAAATAACGCAGGATGTAGGGCTGGCGCTTGTCGCCACGCCGAGGTCTCGACAACGGAACGGCGTGGCGACAAGCGCCAGCCCTACAGTTTCAAGGCATGAAAAAGCCGGCCCCGAGGGACCGGCTGAAAGTGATGGCGGGAGATAAACCCCGGCCCGGACCTGTCTTACTTGATCTCCTTGTGGAGCGTGTGGCGCTTGAGGAAGGGATTGTATTTCTTCTTCTCGATGCGCTCGGTGACGGTCTTCTTGTTCCGCTTCGTGAGATAGCGGGACGGTGGCTTGCCCTCTTTGCGGGCTTCGGTGCATTCCAGGGTGACGGTTTCTTGCATGGCTTTAAATAGGTTGTAAGGGGCGAGAGCAAAGCTGCGCGTTGGGCACGTGCAACCTAAAAGTTGATTTTGTAGGGCTGCCGCTTGCCGGCAGGCCGTTTTGGCGGTCGCGGCGTGGCGACAAGCGCCGGCCCTACAGGGCAGACGCAAGGCAAATAACCTGTCTTCAGGCGCTTACCTTCTTTTCCGTCAGTGACATCATGACGCCGCGACGGAAAAGGGTCACCTGCCCCGAACTCGACGAAACGACGAGGGCGATGCAGTCCGCCGCCACCGAGATGGCCGCGGCCGCCGCGTGGCGCGAGCCGAGGCCGCTGGGGAGCGTGTGGTTGTAGTCGGCGGCTTGAATCAGCGACCCGGCGGACTCCACCACCCCGTCGCCCCGGATCACGAAGGCGCCGTCGATCGATGAGAACTCCTTGATGGTCTCGTCCATGAACGGATTCAGAATGTTCCGGTCCTCCTCCTTGTAGCCGTAAAACGGATTGAGGACGAGCGGCTTGGTGAGCTTCTCCACCTTGTCGCTGTCGCCGACGACAAAGAGGCAGCCGACCGGCCGGCCCTCGCGGCCCTCGACGGCAAGCTCCGTCGCCACCGCGATCACGCGCTCAAGCACCTCGGGCTTCACGTCCGTCGGGAGCAGGTCGGCCTGGCCGCTGAGCAGCGTCTGGAACTCCTTCTCCACGTCGACGACGACGATGGTGTCGAACTGGTTGCTGCCCGCCATGCCGCCGACACAGCAGATGCGGTCGTTGAAGACGATGAGCCCGCGCGTGAGGCCGACAAGCACCGCGCTGCGCAGCTGGGCCATGCGCTGGCTGGAAAAAGAGCGGACCTGGATCGTCTCGCCGAACTTCGCCGGATGGTCCTCGGCGTCGGTCAGGCTGCGGGTGACGAGGATGGTCTTGAGCGAGGTCTTCCACTTCGGGGACTCGAAGCCGCCGGCGAAGGTGTCGCCGAAGACCATGAGGCCGGTGCAGCCGCTGCCGCGGGCGATCTTCTCGGCCTCGCGCAGCACCACGCGGTTGACCTTGCTCTGCGGGGCCGGCTGGGCCTTGGCCGCGATGCCGCCGAAGCCCGCGAACAGCCGGTCGTAGAGCGTGTCGAGGTCGGGCGCGTGCACGAGGCTGTCGACGAAGTCCTGCTCCTTGAGCAGCCGCGCGAGGGCGGCCAGCACCTGGAGATAGTCGCGCGCCTTCTCGTCGGCGATCAGCATGATCACGAGGCGCACCGGCTCGTTCTCCATCGCGCCATCGTAGCGGATGCCGTAGTGGCTGCGGCCGACGGCGAGGATGTAGCGGCGGCCCATCTTCACGCGGACGTGCGGCATCGCGACGCCGAGGCCGAGGTAGGTCGTCATCGTGCTCTCGCGGCGGAGCAGACCCTTGAGCAGCGCGTCGCGGTTCAGGTCGGGAAAACGCTCGACGGTGAGGTTGAGCAGCTCGGCCAGCGCGCCCTCCATGTCCCCGCTGCCCAGGTCGAGGATGCGCCCGCGGGAGATGTATTTGTCGAGCCGCATGGGTCAGCCGGTTTCTGCGTGATGCTTCGGCAGGCTCGGCACGAGGCAGCGCCTCACTTCTCCCAGTCCAGTGCGCCCTTCTTCACCTCGTAGAACAGCCCGAGCACGAGCACGCCGAGGAAGAACAGGATGGGCGAAAGGATGGCGATGTGGTTGGCGAGAAAGTCGCGGTAGACGAAGGTCCACGGGATGAGGAACACCACCTCGATATCGAAGAGGATGAAGAGCATCGCCGTGACGTAGAACTTCACGGAGAAGCGGGTGTGCGTGTTGCCGTCGCCCGCCACGCCGCACTCGTAGGCGGTGTCCTTGATCGCGTTCTTCCGGAACCGCTGGCCGAGGAGCTGGCTGGCCATGATCACGCCAAACGTGATCGCGCCGGCGAGCACGACCTGGACCAGGATCGGGAGATAGGATGCGTAGGACATCGGGAACAAGATGCGCCCAACGGTGGCGGCGCTTCAAGTGGAATTTTGCACCGCCGCCATCCTGGCCGCGGCATGGCCGTCGACTGGGGCGCGGAGGCCGGGCCGGGCTACTCCCCGCCCGACTTCTTCATGTCGACGTGCGCGGCGTCATTCGAACCGACGCCGAGCTGCTGGGCGAAGTCGAGCATGCGGGCGTCATCCTCGGAGATGGGCTCGAAGCCGGCCTTCTTGCGGGCGGCGTTGAGCTTGATGAGCATCAGGGCGTCGAGGACCACGGGGTCGGAACTCATCAGCAGGCGCGGCTCGGAGTTCGTGTAGAGCGAGTTGAAATAGGGGCCGCCGATGAACTGGTAGAGCTGCAGGCTCGCGATGTTCAGCACCCAGCCCTCGCGGAGTTCGGGGATGGCGGCCATCTCGGCGACGGCGGCGGGCGCGGTCGCCGGGCTCTTGAAGAAGCGGAAGGTGTTCGAGGCGTTCCAGAGCGTGGCGTTGACCAGCGCGCCGTTGATGCCGAGCACGGGGTGGTCGGTGTAGACCGGGAGGTTGATCCAGAAGTCGGCGTCGAGGAACAGCGGCGTGGCGAGGAAGCTCTTGCGGTCCTCCTCCGTCGTGGTGGTGGACTTCCCGCCGGCGGCCTGCTCGACGGCGCGGTCGTTCGTCACGGGGTCGAAGCGCGACGGCAGCGGGCTGTCGTAGAACCAGGTCGGGTCGTAGAATTTGCCGGACTCGAGCACGTAGACCGGGTGGCCCGGGAACGGCACGACGCCGCTCGAAAACGACGGCAGGTAGCCCGTCAGGCGGAGGCGCAGCGGGTTGAGGCCGACGAGGAAGATGTTCTCCCGGGCGAAGCCGCGCTTCTCCAACGCGGTGATCAGCCCGCGGACGAGGCCGAAGGGCGTCGCGAGGCCCGGGCCGGAGTCGGCGTAGATCTTCAGGCCGACCTTCTTCTTGGGGCCCGGGACCAGCGCCTTGCCCGTGCTGCGCTCGAAGTCCTGCAGCAGCTGCTCGACGGCGTAGCGGTAGGCGGAATCGCTGAAATCCACCAGGCGATGCTCCCAGACGGGTGCGGTCGGCGCGGGCTTGGCCGCAGCGAAGCTGGAGACGCCGCCGGCGAGGCCGAGGGCGAGAACGAGGATCGTTTTCGGGAGGAAGGAACGCATGATGTGGGAGCGCGGGAGGTCCGGGGCGGAGGCAGCGCACCGTGACAGACAGCACCGACCGTTAAAAGTTTAATCTGGGGAGGAACATTTTTGCGCGAGCCGACCGGTTCCATGGAGACGGGGTGCCCTCACCCGCGAAACAAGGCCCCTGCGGGGTGATGGCACCCCGCCTCCATTTCCCGACCGTCGTTCCCCACCCGCTGCAGCCGTCAGCCCATTTTTTGCTGGGCGGGGGTCATGGACCGGCGCTACAGCTAATGCCCCCGTGCCCGTCATCAAAGCCAACAGCCTCCGCGACCTGAAAACCCGCGTGAACATCCACGACGTCGTGGTGCGCGTGGTGGCCCTGAAGAAGGCCGGCGGCGGGCGGTTCAAGGGCCTGTGCCCCTTCCATTCCGAGAAGACGCCGTCCTTCAACGTTTCCGCGGACAAGGGCTTCTACAAATGCTTCGGCTGCGGCAAGGCGGGCGACGTCATCAACTTCGTCATGGAGACCGAGGGCCTGCAGTTCACCGAGGCCGTTGAGGCCATCGCGCAGCGCTTCGGTGTCACGCTCGAATACGAGGAGGGCTCCGGCGGGCCGTCGAAGGAGACCCGCTCGCTGCGCCAGGAGATCTTCGACATCCACGACCTCGCGGCGGACTACTACCGGCAGGCGTTCCTCGCGGCGACCCCGCACGGCGACTTCATCCGGAAATACTGGGAGCAGAACCGGAAGTTCACGGCGGAGCTCGGCGAGGAATTCAAGATCGGGTTCGCCCCGCCGGACGACGCCAGCCTCGCTGCCGCCCTCTGGAAACGCCAGTTCACCGAGGACGCGCTGCGGCAGTGCGGGCTGTTCTTCACCCGCGACGGCGCGATGCTCACGGTCGGCTCGCTGCGGCCGCGCTTCCGCGGCCGGCTGATGATCCCGATCCGCGACCACCAGGGGCGCATCGTGGCGTTCACGGCGCGCCAGCTCGAGCTGACGCCGCAGGACGACCCGGCGCGCGAGGCGAAATACGTCAACTCGCCCGAGACGCCGATCTTCACGAAGAGCAACCTGCTCTTCAACCTCGACCGCGCGCGCAGCCACGCGGCCGACGGCCACCCGTTCGTGCTCGTCGAGGGCCAGCTCGACGCGCTGCGCTGCTGGAGTGTCGGCCTGAAGACCGCCATCGCGCCGCAGGGCACGTCGATCACCGAGGGCCAGCTCGCGCTGCTGCGCCGCTACCATCCGCAGGTGGAATGCTTCTTCGACAGCGACAGCGCGGGGCAGAAGGCCGCGCTGCGCTTCCTGCCGATGGCCCTGAAGGCCGGACTCGAGGTGCGCTTCCTCATGCTCGCCGGCGCGGAGAAACTCGACCCGGACCTGCTGTTCCTTGAACGCGGGCTGGCCGCCTACGAGGAGGTGAAGAAAAATTCCCTGTCGGCGATGGCGTTCGCCTGCCGCTCGTTGCTGCCCGAGGCAGCCGCGGCGTCGGCGGAGCAGAAGTCGCGCGCGGCGACGGCGCTCTACGAGATCATCGTGCAGACGGACTCGGACGTCACGCGCATGAGTTTCCTCGGCGAGATCGCGCTGCACCTGCGCGTGCCGCTGAACTCGCTCGAGCAGGACCTGCGGCGGTTCATGGCGCGCCCGAGCGGCTCGCGCTTCGCCAACCCGAACGCGCTCCCCGCCCCCGTCGCCCCGAAGGTGGACGAGGCGCACGGCAAGTCCAGCGAGGCGCACCTGCTCTTCCTCTGCCTGCACCACGAGACGCTCCTGCACGGCCTCGCGAGCATCCTGCCGCACGAGTGGATCGACCAGAACCACACCGCCGGCCTGCTCCTGGACCGCATTCTGGCGGAAGTCACCCACAACGGCTGGACCGGCCGCGAGCAACTGGACCAACTCCTTGAGACAGAGGAGGAAAAATCACTTGTCGCCTCCCTGCTGTTCGAGGCGGCCGGGGATGACGATTTGGCGAAGATGGCCAACGAGGGATTGAGGTCGTTGCAGCGGCGTTTTCTCGAGCCGCAGCTGAGGCAAATAGAACTTGAAATAGCCTCGAAAGGCACGGATGGTGACCCTGACTTCCTTTCACTGTTGAAACAGCGCGCCGAAATCACCCGACAGCTCCAACATCCGCCGAAGCTCTCGCTTGATACCTGACGCTGGAGCCGCCGTCCGCTGATCGACCGTAACCTGCCAAGGGAGTTATCATTTACGTTATGCCGAGCCATTCCAAGCCTGCCAAACCCGCCGCCAAAACCGCCCCCGAAAAGGCGCCTGCCAAGCCGCACGCCCCCGAGTCCAAGGAAAAGGCTTCTGTCGCCGCCAAGCACGCCGAGCCAGCCAAGGCGGCCCCGGCCGCCGCAAACGGCAAACATCCCGAGCCCACGAAGCACAGCGCCGCGCTCGCCGCCACCGCCACCGCGGTCGACGCCACCAAGGAATTCAAGGAGAAGGCCCTCGAAAATCTTTCCGGCGATCTCAACGACAAGATCCGCTACCTGATCCGCCTCTCGAAGGAGCAGGGCTACCTCACCTACGCCGACATCAACGAGGCGCTCCCCGAGTCCGTCGACAATCCCGAGGACATCGAGAACGTCATCTCCGTCCTCCAGAACCTCGAGATCGACATCCTCGATCCGCAGGAGGTCGACAACTACAAGCAGCGCCAGGAAGAGGCCGAGGAGGAGGAGTCGCGCACTTCGAACAACGACATCCTCGACGACCCGGTCCGCATGTATCTCAAGCAGATGGGCCAGGTCCCGCTGCTGACCCGCGAGCAGGAAGTCGAGATCTCCAAGCGCATCGAGACGGCCGAGATCAACGCCCTCGCCGCCCTCTTCGCCCTCGGGCCGGTCGGCAAGCACCTCTCCGACCTCGGCGAGAAGCTGCTCCTCCGCACCGAGCGCTTCGACCGCCTCGTCATCGACAAGAAGATCGAGAGCCGCGACGTCTACTTCAAGAACCTCCAGAAGCTCGTCGAGATCACCCGCAGCAACGACGCCATCGCCACCGAGGCGTGGAACGACGCCCTCAAGGCCCGCGACGAGAAGGCGAAGAAGAACGCGATGATCCGCTTCAAGAAGCGGGACAACGTCCTCCGCGCGAGCTACGTCAAATATTTCTTCAAGCTGAAGGTGTTCGAGGACTTCCTCCTCGAGCTGCGCCCGAAGATCACCGAGGTCGAGAAGGCGTTCCACGACCTGCACCGGGCCAAGCACCCGAAGTCCAAGAAGGACGCCGCCATCGACGTCCGCGCCGTCAACACCCGCCTGAAGCAGCTCGAGGCCGAGCTCCGCATCACGCCGCAGGGCCTGATGGACACGCTGAAGACCGCGCGCGGCTTCATCCGCGAGGCCCACAAGGCCAAGACCGAGATGGTCGAGGCCAACCTCCGCCTCGTGATCTCGATCGCCAAGAAATACACGAACCGCGGCCTCTCCTTCCTCGACCTGATCCAGGAGGGCAATATGGGCCTGATGAAGGCCGTCGAGAAGTTCGAATACCGCCGCGGCTACAAGTTCTCCACCTACGCCACGTGGTGGATCCGCCAGGCCATCACCCGCTCCATCGCCGACCAGGCCCGCACCATCCGCATCCCGGTCCACATGATCGAGACGCTGAACAAGGTGATGCAGGTCCAGAAGCAGCTCCTCCAGGAATTCGGCCACGAGCCGACGCCCGAGGAGGTCGCGGAGGAGATGAATCTCCCCGTCGAGCGCGTGCAGCAGATCATGAAGATGGCGCAGCAGCCCATCTCGCTCCAGTCCCCCGTCGGCGACGGCGACGACACCTCCTTCGGCGACTTCATCGAGGACAAGTCCGCGGACAATCCCTACGACATGACCGCCTTCTCGCTCCTGCGCGAAAAGATCATGGACGTGCTCGACTCGCTCACCGAGCGCGAGCGCCGTGTGCTCACGCTGCGTTTCGGCTTGGTCGACGGCTACAGCCGCACCCTCGAGGAGGTTGGCAAGCAGTTCAAGGTGACCCGCGAGCGCATCCGCCAGATCGAGGCCAAGGCGCTCCGCAAGATGCGCCATCCGACGCGCATCCGCCAGCTGCACGGCTTCTTCGACGCCGAGCAGATCGACAACCCGCAGAATTTGCTCAAGAAGCCGCCGGCAATCCCGCCCCAGTTCATCAAGCAAGGCGGCCCGCTCGGGAAGATGCTCTTCCCGCAGGACTGAGGTCCGTTTCGGCCTTTACCTGCCCTCCGCTAGATTCTAATCATACCCATCATGTCCCTCCCCATCCTTCCCCTCGCCACGATGTTCGGCCTCGGCGGCTCGGAACTGATGATCATCCTCGTGATCATCCTCCTGCTCTTCGGCGGCGCCAAACTCCCCGCCCTCGCCAAGGGCCTCGGCCAGTCGGTCAAGGAGTTCAAGAAGGCCGCCAAGGACGACGCGGAAGATGACAAGGAGCTGAAGAATCCCGACTCCACCAAGAAGCCGGGCAACAACTGAGGCACCGCTCCGCGAGCGAGCGATCAATCCACTTCCAAGGCGCATCCTGACGGGTGCGCCTTTTTCGTTACGCTGTTTTCTGTAGGGCTGGCGCTTGTCGCCCCGCCGCGAACTTCGTTGGTTGAACTGGTAGGGGCGCTTGCCCCCAAGCGCCTTGCCATCCCCGCATGCCTACTCAACGCAAGATTCTCAGTCACACTCCGCCGGCCTTCGTCTCGGGCCGTTCATGGTTTTTCATCACAATCTGCTGTGAGTCGCGCGGCATGAATCAACTTTGCCAGCCGGCCATCTCGGCGGAGTTGCTGGCTGATGGCATTTTCTACCATGACCAACAACGCTGGGCGCTGCATCTGCTCCTGCTCATGCTCATGCCAGATCACCTGCACCTGATCGCCGGCTTCCCGAAGCAAGAAACCATGTCGGAGGTGATCCGAAATTGGAAACGCCTTGCCGCCCGCCGCAATGGCATCACCTGGCAGCGAAATTTTTTTGACCACCGCGTCAGGCCGAATGAAGGACTGCAGATCAAGAGCGATTACATTCGGCAAAACCCCGTGCGCGCCGGATTGGTCGATACGCCCGAAGCTTGGCCGCATTTCGTGGACGACAAAGCGCTCGGGCTGGGCCGTTGAGGGCAACGGCCCCTACCCAAATGAGCCGGGAACCGCGTGGCGGTAGGGGCGCTTGCCCCCAAGCGCCCGGCCTTGCGGCGTGGCGACAAACGCCAGCCCCGCAATCAAATCACTTCCTCAGCCCCGCCTTGAACGCCCCGATCTGGTCCGGGCTGCCGAGCACCAGCACGTCGTCCCCGGTGAACAGCTTCTCGTCGCCGCCGGGGTTCAGGATGCGCCGGCCGGCGCGGTTGATGCCCGCCACCTGCAGGCCGTAGGCCCGGCTGAGCGCGATCGTCGCAAGCGTCTGCCCGTGCAGGCCGCAACCCGGCGGCAGTTCTACCGCCTCCATGCGCACCTCGTCGAAGGTCGAGACCGGCACCGTGCCCGAGGCCAGCTGCAGGAAGTCCTTGCCGGCCGCCACCTGCCTCGGGTCGCCCAGCAGCAGCACCTTGTCGCGCGGATAGAGGACCATGTCGCCGGTCGGGTTCCCGACCATCACGCCCTGGCGCTCCACCCCCGCCACGGTGCACCCGAACCTCGAGCGCAGCGCCAGCTCGCCCAGCGTGCGCCCGCGGGCGTCGGCGAGGTCCGGCAGCACGCAGTCGGACAGCGTCAGGTTCCAGTCGCCGTGCGCCGCCATCCAGGGCGCGGTCGTGCCCGTGAACTTCTGTTCGCCCTGCGTCATGATCTCGTGGAGCTCAACCTCGAGCATGCTGTGCCAGTAGACCAGCCGGCGGCGCAGCACGAGGAAGGCGAGCACGACGACGACCAGGGCGATGAGCGGCAGCCATCTCGCCATGCCGCTGATCGGCAGGATCGCGCCCAGCCAGAGCAGCAGCAGCAGGCCCGCCCCGCCCTTCAGGCCGGTCTCGACCATCGGGGCCAGCTTGGCGCCCTTGGGATGACCCTGCGTGCTGACCTGCGCGAACAGCAGCGACAGGGCCGAGACGTTGCGCCAGATGGCCACCAGCGGCGCCAGCGCCGCCAGCACCAGCAGGCTCCAGAAGACCAGCTCCGCCCCGTGGGGGAAAGTGCGGTCCGCCGGCAGGTAGTCCTGCACCAGGGCGAAGACCTGCTCCGAAAAGACCAGCAGGCCCGTCACCAGGAACATCTCCACGCCGACCTGCTTGAAGCGCTTCTTGCTCATCTGCCACAGCACGTTCTTTTTCTCGCGCTGCTGCAGCCGCTCGAGCCAGCGGTGGTAGTATTCCTCGAAGTCGGCCAGCCACTGCGGCTGCCGGTCGGCGATCCAGCCGCTGACGGCCTCCGAGCGGCGGATGAGCACCGGACCCGCGAGCGTCGTCAGCAGCGACACGCCGACGGCCAGCGCCTGGAACCGCGGCGGCACCGCCCCGGCCGTGACGCCGAGTTGCGCGATGATGAACGAGAATTCGCCGAGGGGCGTGACCGACAGCCCCACCCGCAGGGATTCCCGGCTCGAACCGCCGATCAGGATCATGCCCGCCGTCACGGCCAGCGGCCGGGCCACGAGCACGAAGGCCGTGATGCCCAGGATCAGCGCCCACGAGTCCACGACGGCCTTCAGGTCGATCAGCATGCCGATGGAGACGAAGAACACCGCGCTGAACACGTCGCGCATCCCCTCGAAGGCGCGGCCGACCTGCGTCTTGTGGGGCGTCTCCGCCACGATGGCCCCGAGCATGAAGGCGCCGAGCGCCAGGGAAAAACCGGCCTGGTCCGCGAGGAACGCGAGGACGAAGAGCAGTCCCGCGACGACGATGGTCGGCAGTTCCTCGCCGGCGCTCACGCTCATCCGCTTGAGCAGCCACGGCACGAGCAGCATGCCGCCGATGCCGGCCAGCGCGATGAAGGCGCCGAGCAGCCCGAGTGTGGCGCTGATCGAGGCCTTCGCCCCGCCGATCTGGATGAGCGAGTTGAGCACGGTCAGCATCACGATCGCGACCACGTCCTCGAGCACCGACACCCCCATCGCGAGTTGCCCGGTCTTCTCGTGGGTCGCGCCGGTCTCCTGCAGCACCTTGTTGATGATGGCCGAGCTGGAGACCATCAGCATCGCGGCCAGGAAGGTCGTCTCGATGGGGTTCCAGCCCAGCGCCCCGCCCAGGACCCGGGTCAGGTTATACATCAGGATGGCGCCCGTGAAGGTGGCCAGCACGAGCGACAGCCCCAGCCGTCGGAGCTTGCGCAGGCTCAGGCCCATGCCGATCGAGAACATCAGGAACACGAGCCCGACCTGCGCGAGGGTCTCGATCCGGGGGATATCCGTCACGAGGGAAAACGGCGGCGTGTGCGGGCCGATCACCACGCCCGCCACCAGGAACCCGACGACCACGGAGAGCCCGATCCGGTGGCAGGCCCAGCCCACCAGCCCGGCGACGAGCAAAACCACCGCCAGATCCTTGATGAAGTCGATGCCGTGCATGGCGCTTGTGCGCTCTAACACGCCACAACGATTCCATCCGTCAAGCCCGCAGCCTAAGCCCGCAACTGATGGCAACCGTCACTTCGGCACCGCAGCCAGTTTTCGGATTTCTTCGGCCGGAGTTTCCGGACCCAGAATTTCCCGCAAGGCGACCTCAAGCACCTCGTCCCTCCCGGCTCTGATCCCTTCTATCGTCGGCTTGGCCTCGATGTCGGGAATGATGCCGACGCGCTGGGTCGGTCGCTTGTCGGGATAGAACACGCCAATGCCGCTGATCGCCGTTCGCAGAGCGCCCGGCAACGGAATCCACGACAGATCGCCATCTGCCCCGGCCGTCGTGCTGCCGATCACCTTGGCGCCGGGCGCGACCCGGAACGCCATCGCCGTAAACTCCGCCTGACTTTGGGACACCTCGTCGAGTAGGACAATCACCCGGCCCGCATAGTGGCGCGCCTGCGGCATCATCTTGAGCGATGGCGCGAAATAAAATGCCCCGGGGTTGGTCAAGTCTACGTTAGTGAATCGCACGAACTCGACAGGCTTGTCCACTAGCAGTCCGCCGAGGGAGAACACGACGGCATCTGCGGGGTAATTGCGGATATCGATGATCAGGCCCTTCGTGCCCGCCGCGCGGTTGATACAGTCTTTCAGGTCAACGCCTTTGACCGCGGACAACTTCAGATAAGCCACGTCCTTCGACAACAGTTGGAATGCCTCGCCGGGCAGGTCGTGCGTGGAGGAAATCAGCTTGGCGACCGAAGTCCGCGGCACAAGTTGCGCTGAATGCTCAATGCTCCCGCCGTTGCGCCTTAACTTCAGCTTCACCTCGCCGGCCGGCCCATTCGTCAGCGATCGCGCGATGTCGCGCAACCGGGTCGGTTCGTTCGAAGCCGCGTAATAGGGCGACCAGGTCTCGACGAGCTTTGTGACGGGCACGCCATCGATCGCCTCGATGACATCGCCCACCTGGAACGGCGACGGCTCCGCGCCGGGCACCGCCAGCAAGCCGGTGATCACCGCCTGCCCCTCGATGAAACGCACCGTTATCGGCAGCTGGCTGTCCCCCACGGGCGGCCGCACCGCCAGCGAACTCCACAGGTTCGCATGGGTGTCGTGAATCCGGGCAATCAGGGTCAGCATTTCCCGTTTGTAGGCGTCATCCGTCGCCGCCAGCGCCACACGCGGGACATACTCCTTCAACACCGCATCCCAATCCTCCCCGATCACGTCGCGATAGGGAAACCAGTAGCGAATGATGTTCCAGTAGCGATAGAGCGCAAGCAGTTGGAAACCCGCATCCGGGCTTTTGATTCGCGCATAGGACAGCTCGCGCGAGAAGTCGGGGTTTCCGACCCCGGGAGTCAGCGAGACATAGAGCTGTTCCGTCTGCGCCGGGCGGTTCGCCTGAACATGCAATAACCGCCCGCTGAGTTCGGTGCCGAGAACGGCCTGATCGCCCAGCCAGTCCGTCTCCGGACGCAGATGAACCTCGCCGTTCAATTTCTCGGCCGCGGCCACCGGCTGGATTTCGCCCAGCGCATCGACCCAGCGGACCATGACGGCATTCGCCGCCTGGCGATCAGGCGCTGCGAGGATTTCCGGCAGCACGCGAAACAACTCATAATCCCACTGCACCTGCCCGGACATGACCTTCGGGTGGTGGTATTTCAGGAATCCCCAGACACGACCCAGAGTCACCAGATTATCTATCTGCGCCAAGCTAAGCGAAGTCAGGCTAAGCTTTGAACCGGCATCGAACTCGTGATCACGATCCAACGCCGTGATCAACCGCTCCGCCTTGGGCGCGTCCCAGACCGGCTTGCCGTCCACTAACAGCTCCAGGTCGTCCGCCCAAGCCCGGCCGCTGCCCGCCACCAGAAATCCAAACACAAGCTGACGCGCTTCGGGGTGTAGCGGCAGCTTGACGGAATACTCCGCCCAGCCGGTGGTGCCTCGGATGCCCTGACCCTCCGTGGTGGCAAAAGCCAGGTTGGGCCGATCTCCGTCTTGTCGCAGCCACAGGCCGATGGCGTTACCGATCTCCTCCGTCCGGGCAAAACCCCGCAATTCAATCTCCTTTCCCTCAAAATCGATCGGCAGCATTTGCATGACCCCGGAAACCCCCTCGGCCTCCTTTCGCTCGATCCGGACCGACCGATTGCCCGAGTGCTTGACGTTCTCGTCGACAAAAACACCTCCCCCCATCGAGGACCAGCCTCCCGGGGTCTTCCCCTGCGGCTCCAGCTCAAATCCGAGCAATCGCTTCAGATTAGCCTCGTCGGCTTTGAGCGCATTCGCGGTTTCGGCGCGACCGATCGACACGGCCAATATCAGGACAAGGAGAATCCGATGCATGGTGGGGAGGGATTTACCCGGGGTCGGCCCAACCCGTGGCGGCGAGCAAAGACCGGCATAACCGGTCCTCGTTCCGGACGTCGAGCCCGACCTGTCCATCGCGCCCGCGGCCGGCGCCGGTTTTGCCCCCTTGGGCGCTAACCTCCCCTCCCCTAACCCGTTTTCTCCAACGAGTTTGCTTTTGACAATTTCTCCCGCGGGCCGCTTGTATTCCCCAACCCCGCCACCGCCACCAATGTTCAACCAACTGCTGGGACTTTTTTCCAACGACATCGGCATCGACCTGGGCACGGCCAACACCCTCGTCTATGTGAAGGACAAGGGCATCGTGCTCCGCGAGCCCAGCGTGGTCGCCGTCCACACCACCTCCCGCAAGGTGCTGGCCGTCGGTGACGAGGCCAAGAAGATGCTCGGCCGCACCCCCGGCAACATCACCGCCATCCGCCCGATGAAGGACGGCGTCATCGCCGACTTCGACATCACCGAGGCGATGCTGCGCTACTTCATCAAGAAGGTGCACAACAACTCCAAGGTCGTCTCGCCCCGCGTCGTCGTCGCCATCCCCTCCGGCATCACCGAGGTCGAGAAGCGCGCCGTGAAGGAGTCCGCCACCCACGCCGGCGCCCGCGAGGTCATCACCATCCTCGAGCCCATGGCCGCGGCCCTCGGCGTCGGTCTCCCCGTCGACGAACCCGCGGCCAACATGATCTGCGACATCGGCGGCGGCACGACGGAGATCGCCATCATCTCGCTGTCCGGCATCGTGTTTTCCAAGTCCATCCGCGTGGCCGGCGACGAGTTCGACGCCGCCATCATCAACTACATGAAGCGCGCCTACAACCTGCTGATCGGCGAGCGCACGGCGGAAGAAATCAAGGTCACCATCGGTTCCGCCTACCCGCTCGAGACCGAGCTCGCGATGGAGGTCAAGGGCCGCGACTCCGTGGCCGGCCTGCCCAAGACGATCCACATCACTTCCCAGGAAATCCGCGAGGCCATGGCCGACACCGTCGGCGCCATCGTCGAGGCCGTCCGCGCCGCGCTCGAGCGCTGCCCGCCGGAACTTTCCGCCGACCTCGTCGACCGCGGCTTCGTGATGGCCGGCGGCGGCTCGCTCATCCGCGGCATCGACAAGCTCCTGTCCGAGAAGACCGGCCTGCCGGTCACGGTGTCCGACGACCCGCTCTCCGCCGTCGCGAACGGCACGGGCGTGTTCCTGAACAACATCGACGAACTCTACCGGACCGTCGCCGATTTCTAAAGGTAGGGGCGCTTGCCCCCAAGCGCCCGGGCCGTTGAGGGCAACGGCCCCTACCGGAACCCACCGCCGTGCTTCCGAAACGCTTCGACCAGGCCCGCCCCTTCCTCACCTTGGGCGTCGTTTTGCTCGTGTGGCTGCTCCTGCCGCTCGTGCTGAAGACCTTTGCGCGCGCCACCTTCTTCGAGATCCAGGCGCCGCTGATCGTGGCCGATTCCTTCGTCGAGGACCTCGACACCTTCTGGGCCAACCGCCTGCACTCGAAGGACGAGCTCCTCAAGGCCGGCAAGCAGGTCTCCGGCCTCATCGCCGAATACGCCTTCAGCACCCAGCGCAACAAGGAGCTGGAAGCGGAGATCATCCGCCTGGAAAACCTGCTGAACCTGCCCTCGATGCCGGCCTTCCGCTACGAGGCCGCGCGCGTGGCGCAGCGCGACTTTTCCGGCTGGTGGTCGCGCATGACCATCCGCAAGGGCTCGAACTACGGCATCCCCGTCGGCGCGCCCGTCGTCTTCTCCGGCGGCGTGGTCGGCCGCGTCGTCGAGGTCCACCGCTACACCGCCGTCGTCGACCTCATCACCAGCCCGACCTTCCGGCTCGCGGCCAGCATCTCCGGCGACAATCACCCGATCAGCTACCAGGGCGGCCTGAACGACGCCTTCCAGCCGCCGCGCGGCACCGTCGAGTATGTGCCGGTGGACTTCACCGCCACGCGCACGGCCACGCGCCATCTCGTGACCTCGGGCCTCGGCGGCGTTTTCCCGGCCGGCCTGTCGATCGGCGAGATCACCAGCCTTGAGATCAGCCCGGACGGCCTCTTCAAGTCGGGTGAGGTCTCCCTCGACGAGCGCATCGGCGAGCTGACCGAGGTCACCGTGCTCGTGCCGCTCAACCCGGAGGACCAGTGATGCGCCGCCGCGATCCCCGCTGGCTCGTCGTCTTCCTCGCCAACCTGCTGCTCTGGTGGCTGGTCGGGCTGGCCAACAACTACCTCGCGCCGCACGCGGTGCACCTCTACGTCGGCGGGATCTTCACCATCTACGCCGCGCTCCAGCTCGACGCGAAGCACGGCCTCATCGCCACCGTCCTGACGGGGCTGCTCATCGACGCCGGCACGCCCGTGCCCTTCGGCACCAGCGTGGTGCTCCTCGGCCTCGTCCATGCCACCCTGCTCTCCGGCCGCCATCGTTTCCCGCGCGAAGGGTCGGTCTTCGGCATTGTGGTGTCCCAGCTGGCCAACCTCTTCCTCTTCATCGCCCTCTCCTTCCTGCTGGTGGGCGCCAATCCGCGGCCGGCCGGCGCCTGGCTGCGCATCTTCGTGGATCTGCTCGCCTCGCAGGTCGCCATCCTGTTCATCGCGCCGTGGTTCCTGGCCCTGCAGGCGCGATCGATGGAGCTGCTGCGGATCCACCCCGAGACGGGCCGCTCGCTCTCCTCCTGACGCTCCCCGCCCCTCGTCCCCGCCGTGAGCCGTCTCATTGAAACCCATTCCGCGCGCAATCCGCGGCTGCTGCTCTTCCACGGCCTGCTGGCCCTCATGATCGCGGCGCTCGTCGGCGGTCTCGTCTACCGGCAGCTCATCAAGACGACGCGCTACAGTGAACAGGAGCGTGTGCAGAGCCTGCGCCGCGTCGTCGTGCCCGGCCCGCGCGGCAACATCTACGACCGCGACGGCCAGGTCCTCGTTGGCAACCGGCCGCGATTCTCCGTCATCCTCAACCTCGCCGATCTGCGCAACGAGTTCTTCCTCGAGCGGAAGAAGATCGAGGCCAACTTCAAGAGCCTGGACAAGGACGACCGGCCGAGCTTCACCCAGCTGGACCGCATCGCGCGCCTCAACGTCGCCCAGCGCTACCTCGATCGCGTCGGCGCCATCATCGGCCGCCACGAGACCGTCAAGCCGGCCGACCTCAACCGCCACTACTCCCAGACCCTGCTCCTGCCCTACGTCCTGCTCGACGACCTCGCGCCCGAGGAATACGCCCGGCTCATCGAGCGGCTCCCGGTCGATTCACCGCTGCAGGTCTACACCTCCAGCACCCGCCACTATCCCTTCAATTCGCTCGCCGCCCACACCCTCGGCTACATCGGCGCCAACAACGACCCGGAGTCCGACGACACCGAGGGCGACGACTTGCCCACCTTCAAGGTCAAGGGCACCTCCGGCCGCGCCGGCCTGGAGCAGGTCTTCGATGAGCAGCTGCAGGGCAAGGCGGGTGACGCGATCTATCTCGTCGATCCCGCGGGCTACAAGGTGAAGCTGCCCGCCGACAAGCACCAGGCGCAGCGCCTTCCGGTCCAGGGCAACAATATCACGACCAGCCTCGACGCCGACCTGCAGCTCGCCGCCGAGCAGGCGATGAAGGGCGATGACGGCACGGACTTGGTCGGTTCCGCCGTCGCCCTCGACGTCCGCACCGGCGAGGTTCTCGTGATGGCCTCCAAGCCCGACTTCGATCCACTGACGCGTGTGCCCAACATGAAGCCCGACCAGGATGTCGCGTCATCAGGTGTCTGGTTGAACCGCCCGATTCAAGCCCAGTGGCCCCCGGGCTCGACGTTCAAGATCATCGTCTCTACCGCCGCCCTGCGCAGCGGGGCGATGGAGGCCGCCACGGCCCACGCCTTCTGCCCGGGTTACCTCATGGTCGGGAAAGCCAGGTTCGTCTGCGACGGCCAACACGCCGATGTGGATCTGACCAAGGCCATCAGCCTCTCGTGCAACGTGTTTTTCTACCAATACGGGCTTGAGACCGGACCGGACCTGATCGCCGCCGAGGCTCATCGATTCGGCTACGACGAAAAGACGGGGATCGAACTGCCCAACGAGTTTCCCACTCCCCACGTCGCAAGCCCGGCCTGGCGCAAGGCGAACATGCACTTGCCATGGAATCCCGGAGACACGGCGAACATTTCCATCGGCCAAGGCGACACCCTCGTCACCCCGCTGCACGTCGCCTGCATGATGGCGTCGTTCGCGCGCGGCGAGACGAGAACTAAGCCCACGTTGCTGCACGACCCGAACCGCGCCACCCAGCACACCGAGCCCATCGGTCTCGCACCGGGCGATTACGCCGCAATCGTGAAGGGCCTGCAGACCTGCTATGAATTCGGCACGGCGCGGCTGGCCAAGGTCCCGGGCCTGAGCGGCGCCGCCAAGACCGGCACCGCCCAGAAGGGCAAGATCGACCTCGCCTGGATGGTCGCCTACGCCCCGTTGGAAAATCCGCAGATCGCCATCGCGGTGTGCATGGAGGGCAAGGAGGGGGTCAACTACCACGGCGCCCTTTTCGCCGGCCCAGTCGTCAAGGCCATCCTCGCCGCCTGGAAGGAGAAGCAGGAACGCCCGCCGCCCGCGGCGCCGGTGACCTTCAAGGTGCAGTGATCCGTTCCCGGCCTCTTTTAGGTTTATTTTGCATAAAAAACCCACGCTTGTGCGTGGATAGGATGATGCCATGGCAGCCAACAACCCTCGTAGCATTTACCTCATGAAAACCGTGGCTCTTTTCCTCACAGTGCTGGTCAGCGCGCTGGCCGCGGCCGCATCCACGCCCGAACTTCGGGGCATCTACGTCGAGGACGATAAAGCCCTCTTTGTCCTTTTCAACGCTGACACCAACGCGTCGTCCCGCTGGCTGGCCTTGGGGCAGGACTTCGAGGGCTACGTCCTGAAGGAATTCAAATCCGACGCCGACACCGTGCTGCTCGCCAAGGATGGCGCGGAGTTCGCCGTGAAATTGCACGCCGCCAAGGTGAAGTATGCCGCGACGAGCCTCTCGGGCACGATCGAGGTCGGAACCGGGCACGAGGCGCTGCGCGTCCAGCGCGCCACCTTGGTTTTCGACGAGGAGAACACTTTCCCGCTGACCGACGGACTCAGCCTCACCATCAAGCCCAGCCAGCTCAGGGACGGCACCATCCTCTACAAGAGCCGCTTCGAACAAATCGGCGCGGACGGGAAGAAAGAGGTGACGGCTGCGCCGGGCGTCGTGGCCCGGCCCGGCATGGCCTTCAGCATGAGCATCGGCGAGCTGGGCTTTTCGTTCAAACCCTGAGCCGCGGCCGGACCGCTCAGCGCGAACGTGCGCCGCGCCGCGCCCGCTTGGCGCGCTTGAAGACCGCCCGCGGCTCGCCCCAGGTTTCCTTCCGGCCGTAGCGCAGCCGCTGCAGGTCCGCGACCACGGCGTCGACCACGGTCTCGCGCCGCAGCCGCGCCAGCCAGTGCCCCGCCTCCCGCCGCACGGGATCGAATTCCTCCGGCCGCCGCCACCGGCGCCAGCGCCGCCAGGCCCAGACCGGAAGAAAGCCCAGGCCGAAGAGCAGGAACCCGCCGGCAATGACCTGCGCGAGGGCCGTGAACACTCGCCCTGCGCTCCACGGCTGCGCGATCCAGAGCCGGAACCGGTCCGTCCACTCCGCGAAGCGCGCCCGCAGCGCCGTGCCCGTGTCCGTCGTGAACGATTTCACCTGCTCGATCATCTGCACCTGCGTGCGCGAGTCGAAGCTGACGATCCGCCGATACCAGAGCACCCGGAGGCTGTCCATCCGCGCCGTCCAGCTGCTGTCCTGCACCTGCGGTGCCGCGGCCTCCACACGGGCGGTAGAGAAGGCCACGGCGCCGGGCGTCGGGTCCACGCGCAGCCAGGCCGCCGAGCCGTCGTAGATCTCCGCCCAGGCGTGGGCGTCGGAGTTTTTCACCATGAAGTAATTCTCGAACGCGTTCAGCACGCCGCCGCGGAAGCCCGCGATCACCCGCGCCGGGTGGCCCGCGGCCCGCGCCAACACCGTGAAGCCCGCGGCGAAATATTCGCAGAAGCCGGGCTCGTTGGAATCCAGCCAGCGCACGATGTCATCCTCCCCGGCACCGGCCGGCAGTTTCACGGACAGCGCGTAGGCGTGCCGGCGCTGCATCCAGGCAATCGCCCGCCGCGCGAAATCCGCCGGCGGCAGCGGCTGCCCGCCCGTGATCTCCGCCACCACGCGGTTGAGCACGGCGTGGTTCGCCTCCCCTTCGGGCCCGCGCAGGCTGATGGTCGGGTCGTAGCGTGGCGACTCCCCTGAACGGACAGGATGCTCCCTGGCGTCGGCCAGCAGGTGGGCGAAGGTTCCGTCGGCGAGCACCGGCGTCAGCTCGACCTCCTCCAGTTGGAAGGCCGTCATCGTCATCGACTCCGTCCGCAGCGCCGCCAGCCGCAGCCGCGTGCTCGTCTGCACCGGGACCGGCTCGCGCAACCGCAGCATGCCGTAGCTGCCGGGCAGTGGCAGGAAGCGGCTCACGCCGGGCTCGACGTAGAAGGTCCAGACGCCCCCGGCGGTGCTGGTTTGCCGCCCCACGGGCCGGCCCCGCACCTGCTGCGTCACGCGCTGACCGCGCAGGAGGTCGCCCTTGAGCCCGGCCGAGACGCGGAAACCCTCCTTCGTGTATTCGTCGAGCACGACCAGCCGCCAGTAGGGCGACTCGTTCAGCCCCGTCGAGTCCGTCAGGTCCACGCGCATCGCCACGCTCTCGTCGCGGATCAGCTCGCTGACGTCGCCGAAGCGGACGTTCTCGGTGAACCCGGTGCGGCTTTTCCGCGTGATGTATTTGTCGAGGAAGAATCCGGTCGCCAGCTCGAAGCGGGGAATGAGGATGAACAGCAGGGCGGAGAACGCCACGACAAGGGCGAACAGGCCGCCCGCGAAGCCGATCAGCCGCCAGTCCGCGACGTCGCCCAGTCGCGCGAAAAATTTCCGCCACCCACCCCGCGCCCAGGTCGGGCTCAGGCTCATCTCCCGGTAGGTCAGCGCCAGCTTCGTGTTCTCCGTCATGTCGATCAGCGTCACGACGAACAGGAAGCCCAGCGCGCAGGCCGTGAACAGCAGCAGCAGGAAGGCGAAGCCCAGCGACACCGTGAGCACGCCCGCCACCACGATCAGGAACAGCCCGAGCACGATCAGCTGCAGGTCCTCGCGCTTGCGGCGGTAGGACGCGGCCCGGTAGAGCACGAGCAGGATGGCCAACCGGATGAGCACCGGCAGCGTGTCGGGGCTGAAATAGAAATCCACCGCCATGGCCGCGATGATCGCCGGCACCGCCAGGCGCCAGACGATCGGCGGGACCCTCGCCGGCAGCTGCGGCCAGACCAGCGCCGCGAGGATGACGGCCGTCACCACGCCGACCAGCCCGAGCGCCTCGATGTCGAGGAAGAACACGGTCCACACCGAGACGAGCGCGACCGCGCTCCCGAGCAGCCACTTCAGGCGGCGGAGCTCGTCGAGGTTAAGCTGACGCAGCCGGTTGACCGTCGACATAGGCGGTGACGCCCCGCGCCCCCGAGGGCGAGAAGGTGATGAGGTTTTTGGTGACTCCCGGCTCCCGGCTCCCCGCTCCCGGCTGCTCCACCGGCTGGAGCAGCGCCAGCTGGTCGAGGAAGGCCTCGAGGTCGCGGAGGCGGCGCGTCTCCATGAGGGCACCCCCATTGACCGTGACGCCGCGCAACCGACCGCCGGCGAAGAGATCCTCCGCCATCGTGGCCGCGAAGCTGCAGAGCAGCTCGAACTGTTCCGGGCGCGACCACACGCCCGCCGGGGTGTCGAGCCGCAGGACGTAGCCGTCGTGGCTCTCCGCAGCGAACTGCCGGATCATCAGCTGGCCGAGCCGCGCGCTGGCCTTCCAGTGGATCAGCCGGTGGGAATCGCCGCGCTCGTATTTGCGCAGCGCCAGCAGGTCCTCGCCCGTGCCCGCGCGCGCGGAACGCCGGCCCGCCGAGCCCGCGTGGGCCGCGACGGCGCCGGCCCACTGGTATTCCACCTGCGCCGGCCAGACGGCCACCGTGTGCCGGATGGCCGTGCCGATGCTCTTCTTGAGAAAGCCGAAGGGGAACAGCGAGCCCACCGCGGATAGTTCCACCACCGCCTCGCCCCGCCGCTGCGGGTGGACGCCCCAGTCGAGCGTGGTCTCGCCGCCCGCCTCGAGCCGCTCGCGCAGGAAGACCCGGCCGCGCGTCACGATCTTCTCGATGGCCGCGAGGATCTCGCGGACCCTCATCTGTTCCGCGGGCTTGTCGCCGGCGGGCGCCAGCCGCGGCTGGGTCAGCAGCTCGAACCAGAGGCCGTAGGTCGGGAGCCAGCGCTTGGTGTTCCGCACCTCCACGGTCACGAGCGTCTCGTGCCCCGCCCGCCACGGGCCGGGGGCGCGCAGGCGCCAGGCGACGCCACTGAAATTGAACCACGACATCAGCCCGCTGAGCAGCAGGCAGGCGAGCAGCAGCGAGAGCGTGAGGAAGAGGATGTTGCTGGCCGTGTTGTAGGCCGCGGTGCCGATGCCCATCGCTAGGATGATCAGGAACACGCCGGGCACGGTCGGCGCGATCCGGTGGCGCCGTTCGGGAAACACCAGCGCCCAGACGAGCGTGTGCCACGAGAACCGGCGGCGGCGGTCGGGCGCGCCGGGCCCGTGCCAGTCGGCGGCCGCGGCGGCCGAAACGCTCGACGTTGGACGCTCAACGCTCAACGCCGGAGCCGGGGCCATGACTTGAATGTTCAATGTTGGGTGTTGACCGTTGCGCGTTTGCCGCCGGCCTCATTCCGGCACGGGCAGCGCCGAGATGATGCGGTGCAGCGCCGCGAGCACGGTGCGGCGCTCCTCCAGCGCGTCGGAGGTCTGGCGCGCGAGCGAGAGCCGGTGCGCCAGCACGGGGCCGGCCATCACCTGCACGTCCTCGGGGATCACGAAATCGCGCCCGTTGACCAGCGCGCGCGCCTGCGCGGCGACGCGGAGCGAGAGGCCGCCGCGCACGCTGACGCCGGCCTTGAACTCGGCCTCCGTGCGCGTGGCCGTGATGATCTTCAGGATGAAATCGAGCACGCTGTCCTCGACGAACACCTTGCCGGACAGCGCCTGCATCCGGAGGATTTCCGAGCGCGTCACCACCGGGTTCAGCGCGATGGCGTCGTAGCCGAGGCGCGGGTTGCGGAGGATCTGCAGCTCGTCGCCCGGCAACGGGTAGCCCATGGCAAGGCGCATCAGGAAGCGGTCCATCTGGCTCTCCGGCAGCGGGAACGTGCCCTCGTAGTCGACGGGGTTCTGCGTCGCGACGACCATGAACGGCGCGCCGACGGAGTGCGCCTCGCCGTCCACCGTCACCTTGCTGCGGTCCATCACCTCGAGCAGCGCCGACTGGGTCTTCGGCGTGGCGCGGTTGATCTCGTCGGCGAGGACGATGTTCGCGAACACGGGGCCGGACTTGAAGATGAACTCCTTCACCGTCTCGTCGTAGATGGAGACGCCGGTGACGTCGGTCGGTAGCAGGTCGCTCGTGAACTGGATGCGCGAGAAGGCGCAGTCCATCGAGCGGGCCAGCGAGTAGGCCAGCGTGGTCTTGCCGACGCCGGGCAGGTCCTCGATCAGCAGGTGGCCGCCGGCGAGGAGGCAGACCAGGGTCTGCTCGATGACGTCGTCCTTGCCCCGGATGGTCAGGCGCATGTTGGCCTTGAGTCTTTCGATGGCGGCGCGCGTGGACGCGACTTCGGCGGCGGGAGCAAAATCACTCATGGTTTCGGAACCTATTAATACGCCCGGCCGGCGCAAACGGATTCACCTGCCGCGGCCGGGAATGATACCGGTTTTACCCCGGGGCGGAGCCTTCAGCCGGCACGGAGGCCGTGGCACCCGCGGGCGGCGACCAGCGCCACCCCGTGCGGAAGGCCGCCCGCTCAGAATTCGCGGATCCGCGGCTTGCCCTCGAGCCAGGCCGCCATGTTCAGCACGAGGTAATTCCAGTTTTGAAAACCCTTGTTGAGGACGGGCTCGCCGCTCTCCGGCAGGTAGTATTCGTGCAGCGCGCCGAAGCGCTCGAAGTCGCGGCCGAAGAGGACGACGGTCTTCTGCGCCAGCTCGCGCGCCTCGGCGTCGAAGCCGTAGTCGACGAGCCCGCTGAATACGACGTAGTTCGAGATGCCCCAGATCGGGCCGGTCCACAGCGACGGGTTGCCGGAGGCGCGGACGTTATACATCTTCTCGAGCTTCGAGAGTGTGCGGATGCCGTAGGGCGCGTTGAAGGTGCGCTCGTTCTTGAAGTGCTCCGCCACCATCCGCTTCGCCTGCTCCGGCGTCGCGATGCCGGCCCACATTGCCATGAAGCCGGACCACACGTCGATGCGCTGGATCAGGCAGTCGTAGTCGCGCGGGTAGCCGGCGTGCAGCATGAACTTCGCGTCGCCGCCGAAGGGCTTCGGCTCGAAGGGCAGCAGGTTGAGGTCGACGCTGTAGAAAAACCCGTCGCGCTCGTCCCAGCAATTGCGCTGGACGGCCGCCTTCACGTCGTCGGCGTCCTTCTGGTATTCGACGGCGATCTCGCCCATGTTCAACCGCTCGCAGAGGTAGGCCAGCGCGAGAAATTCCTTATACATCATGCAATTCAGGTAGATCGAGCCGGAGCTCTTGGGCGGACGCATGAAGGTCGACGGATCGTTGTCCACGCCGATCGCCGTGTCGTTGTTCCAGTAGTAGAGACCGGTGGCCGGGTGGCGCTGGTGGTTCTTGTATTTGTTGACGAAGGCCTGGAGCTGGAAGAACCGCTCGCGCAGCCACTCCGCGTCGCCGCCGTCGAGCTTCGTGAGAAAGGCCGCGTGCTGCGCGAGGCAGGGCTTGTGCATGTTGGTCGCGTAGATGTCCTCGCCGGCCTGAAGCTCCTTCCGCGTGCCCGAATTCCGCTTGATGATGATCGGCACCCAGCCGTCCATGCCGCCGTAGTTGAGGTAGTTCAGCACGCAGCCCTGCTCATACTTCAGCGCCTTGGCCCGGTCCTCCGGCGTGCCGGCCTCGAGCAGGACCTGCCGGAGCGCGACGTCGCTCCACCACGAGTCCCAGTCCCAGAGGATGTCGCCGTATTGGGCGCTGCCCGGCGTGAGGAAGGGATACTTGAAGGCCCCGCCCTCGGCGCGGAACATGCCCTGGTAGCCCGCGTGGATCTTCTCGCGGATGAGCGGGATGTATTTCGCCGCCTCTTCAGCGCTCGGCACGGGATTGGGCGCGGCCGGGACGGAAACCGCGAGACCCAGCACAAGGATGAGCAAGGGTGATTTCATGGGGTCGAGCCACGCTTGGGAAACCGGCGGCGGCACACAATACCAGACACCGGAAGACCCGGCGGTTTTGCTGGTGACTTCGCTTGGGCGGCGGCGATGGTAGCGCGGTTATGCCCCGCCTTGCCGTTGTCTGCAACCGTCCATCCCGCCCTGTCGTCGCGGCGGTGGCCCTGCTGCTCCTCACAGGCTGTGCGACCAGCGGGCCCAACCATGTCTACGCCACGCTCGACGGCGACCCGGCGCTGCACGACGTCGGCCCGCAGCCAAGGAATCTCGCCCACGCCGTGGCCGCGGGCGAACGCGTGCTCGGGCTGGCCTATGATTTCAACACGGACCACCTGTTCCTCCGGCTGGCGCCGGCGCAGGTCATCCGCGTGATCGAGCGGCCCTCGGGCAAGGTGCTGCGCGAGATGCCGCTGCCGGCGGAACTGAAGACGGAAAATCCCGCCGACCTCGCGATCCGCTCGGGCGACCGGCATCTCTTCGCCGTGGGACCCGACGGTCGCGCGGTGGTGGAGCTGTCGCTCTTCGGCGAATATCTCCGGCACATCAACCTGACCGGCCTCGAGGGTCCGGTCGGCGGCCTCGCCTACGATCAGAAAGCCGACCGCCTCCTCGTGCTCACGGCCGCCTCCCCTGCCGCGACCCGCATCGGCTCCGTCGGGCCAGACGGCCACGTCACCTATTACGTGACATTGGCCGCCCCTGTCAGCGGCGTTTCCCTCGGCTACGATTCAGACGCGCAGCACTTCTTCGTGCCGCTGGCTGAGGGAAACAAGGTCGGCGAGTTTGATGCCGCGGGCGCTCTGGTCGCGACGCTGCAACCGGGCGACGGCGGTCCCGTCACGGCCCTCGACGCCGGCCCGCGGTCTTTCGTGCGGGTGTTTTGAGCGGAGCGCAATTTTTGCTCTGGCCAGAGTCGGCAAAGTCCGGTCTTTTTTCGGGGCGGGCCCAACGCACCACCCTGTTCCCATGAATGATTCGTCATCCGGGTATTCCGGACTGAGCCCCGCCACGTTAACGCTGCAGAAAGAGCGCACCTACCATGTGTGGGTGCTGGTCTTCTCCATTCTCCTGTGGGCCGCCCTGGCGGCGACCATCTTCGGCCTGTTCTATGCCGCGATTTTCGCCTTCTTCATGTGGCTCGGCAACGGCCTGCTGGTTGCCCATCTGCGCTCCGAGGCGGTGAAGGTGAACGAGCAGCAGATGCCGGAACTGCATGCATCTTTCCGCGAGGTTTGCGCCCGGCTCGGGGTCGCCCAGCCGCCCGCCCTCTATATCGTGCAGGCCGGGGGAGCCCTGAACGCCTTCGCCGCCCGTCATGCCGGACGCAGCTTTGTCGTGATCTATTCCGATTTCCTGGAGGCGCTGGGACCGGCCTCCGCCGAGGTGAAATTCATCCTGGGCCACGAGATCGGCCACCTCAAGAGCCGGCACCTCCTCAAGCAGATCCTGCTAGCACCCGGTATGTTCGCCCCGCTGGTCGGGGCCGCCTACCGCCGCTCATGGGAATCCTCCTGCGACCGGCACGGCGCCTACGCCGCGGCCGACATGGACGCCTCCGTCCGCGCCATGCTCACGCTGGGCGGCGGACGCGAGCAGGGAGCCCGGTTGAACGCCGAGGCCTATGCCGACCAATACTTTAAGGACCGCGGTTTTTTCGTGTCGCTCCACGAGCTGACCTCGACCTACCCCACCCTGTCCCCGCGCGTCGCCGACCTGCTGGCGCTCAAGAAAAACGAGCCCCCGGCCAAGGCGGTGCGAGAACCGCTCGCATACGTCCCCGCCCTTTTCATTCCCGGCGGCGGCACGGGCGCCCCGGCCAACGCCATGGTCGTGATCGTGGTGATCGGGCTGATGGCCGCGATGGCCATCCCGGCGTTCCAGAAGGTGCGGCAGTCCGCGCAGGAAAAAGCCTGCTTCAACAACGAGCGGCAACTCGCAGCCGCGTTCAACCAGTATCAGCTGGAAAACGACCGCGGGGCGAAATCATGGTCCGACATCGTGGGCGCAGACAAATACGTGAAGACGATGCCCGCTTGCCTGGCGGGCGGCGTCTATTCCGCCGAATTCGACAAGGATGGACACTATACGGTGAAATGCTCCGTGCATGGCACGCCCGAGCATCCCTCGCTGGCCCGCCCCCGTTGAGCCGGCTCACCCCACCCAGCTGATCCCCTGGATCTTCCTGGCCAGCGCGACGTCCTTCGCCGTGACCTTGTTGCCGGCGTCGTGGGTGTTCAGGCGGATGGCGACGCGGTTGTAGACGTTGCTCCAGTCCGGGTGGTGGTCCATCGCCTCGGCCTCGAAGGCCACGCGTGCCATGAACGAAAACGCCTCCTTGAAGCTGCCGAACTTGAATTCCTTCGCCAGCGCGCCGCGCCGGTGCGTCCAGGCGGGCAAGTCCTTCAGTGCAGCCTTGATCTGAGCCGGGGTTAGTGGGGTTGCCATGCGGGAACGAAGCCCCCGAATCGTTCCTTGTCAAACCCGCCGCCGGCCACCTAAATCGTGGCCCCTCTGCATGACGCCATCCGGCCCCGCCAAAGTCCCCCAGCACGTCGCCATCATCATGGACGGCAATGGCCGCTGGGCCAAGCAGCGCGGACTGCCCCGCCTCGAGGGCCACCGCCGCGGCGTCGAGACGGTCCGCACCGTGGTCGACGCCGCCCGTGAACTCGGCATCCGCTACATCACCCTCTACGCGTTCTCCGTCGAGAACTGGAAGCGCCCGACCGAGGAGGTTTCCGGCCTCATGGGCCTGCTCGACTATTTCCTCAAGCGCGAGCTGGACAACCTGATCAAGAACAAGGTCCGCCTCCTCACCATCGGCCGCACCGATGCCCTCCCCGCCAACGTCCGGCGCGAGCTCGACCGCGTGATCGACGCCACGAAGGACTTCAAGGACTGGACGCTCGTGCTCGCCCTCAACTACGGCTCGCGCACCGAGGTCGCCGACGCCGCCCGGGCCTACGCCGCCGCCGTGCAGGCCGGCACGGAGAAGCTGGACGACTGCTCCTGGGAGAATTTCAGCCGCTACCTCTACACCGCCGCCATCCCCGAGCCCGACCTGCTCATCCGCACCTCGGGCGAGCAGCGCGTGAGCAACTTCATGCTGATGCAGTGCGCCTATTCCGAGATGGTCTTCACGCCGGTGTTCTGGCCGGACTTCGGCAAGGCCGACCTGCAGTCCGCGATCGCCGAATACAACCAGCGCGAGCGCCGCTACGGCCTGACCACCGAGCAAATTAAGTCTGGCCCCCGGTAATCCCGCCCAGCCTACTCCCCGCGTGCTTTCCCGCATCTTCAGCTTCATCGCCCTCTGGACCGTGATCATCGGCAGCCTGTGGTTCGGCGGCGCCCACGCCGCCGTGGTCCTGCTCACGCTCCTCTCCGCCCTCACGCTGCATGAGTTCTACGGCATGACGGAAAAGATGGGCGCGAAGGCGTTCCGCTGGATGGGCCTCCTGTTCAGCGTGCTCATCACCGCCGGGCCCTACTACACCGCCTATTTCTACGGCGAAGGCGACCTGAGCGAGAGCCTGGTCACGGCGCTGCTGGTGCTGGCCCTGATCGTCTCCTGCATCCGCGTGCTGAAGGAGCGCGACACCGCCACCCGCGTCGAGACGATCGCCGCCACCGTCGGCGGGCTGGTCTACATCCCGTTCATGCTGCAGTTCCTCGCCCGCATCCTGATGCGGGACTCGGACAGCGGCGACAACCTCGTGCTGTGCGTGTGGGTGATTGCCGTTTCCAAGTGCTGCGACGTGGGCGCGCTGCTGACCGGCCTCGCGATCGGCCGGCACAAGCTGGCGCCGAGCATCAGCCCGAAGAAGACCTGGGAAGGCGCCGTCGGCGGCGTGCTGGTTTCCGCCGGCGTCGGCGCGGCCTTCGCCTACTTCGCCTCAAGCAGGCTGCCGGAGACCATGACGCCCGTGATCGCCGCCCTAATCGCCACGCCGCTGGCCATCATCACGATCGTCTCCGACCTGATCGAGTCCGCCGTCAAGCGCCGGGCCGACACCAAGGACACCGGCGCGCTGATCCCCGGCATCGGCGGCGCCTTCGACCTGACGGACAGCCTGATCCTGACGGCGCCGGTCGCGTATTACCTCTTCCTGTTCGTGGCCTGAGGCCGCGTCCGCCCCACCCGCCGTGTCCGGCCCGACCCCCAAACGCCGCGTCGTCCTCCTTGGTGCCACCGGCTCCGTCGGGGAAAGCACGCTGCGGGTCATCGCCGCCCACGCCGACCGGCTCGAACTCGTCGGCATCGCGGCCAACCGCAACCACCGCCGCCTGGCCGAGATCGCCCGGCAGTTCCGGGTGCCGCACGTGGCGCTGCAGGATACGGCGGCCCTGGCCGAGGCGCAGGCGGCCGCAGCGTTCCCCGCGGGGACCGTGTTTCACGGCGGACCCGCCGGCCTCGGCGAACTCGCCGTGCTGCCCGAGGCGGACATCGTGCTCGTCGCCATCGTCGGCACCACGGCGCTGGAGCCGACGATGGCCGCCATCGCCGCGAAGAAAACCATTGCGCTGGCCTCGAAGGAAATCCTCGTGCTCGCCGGGAAGTTCGTGATGGCCGCCGCGCACGCCAGCGGCAGCCCGCTGCTGCCGGTGGACAGCGAGCACAATGCCGTCTTCCAGTGCCTGGAGGGGCACCGGGCCGCGGATGTGCGGCGCATTTTCCTGACCGCTTCCGGCGGGGCCCTCCGGGACCTGCCGTTGGACAAGCTCGCAGCCGTCACGCCCGAGGCCGCGCTCAAGCATCCCAATTGGGCCATGGGTCCCAAGATCACGGTGGACGCGGCGACGATGGCCAACAAAGGCCTGGAACTGATCGAGGCGCGCTGGCTGTTCGGCCTGCGGCCGGAGCAATGCGCCGCCGTCCAACACACCCAGAGCCGGATCCACGCCCTCGTGGAATTTTGCGACGGCTCGATCATCGCCCAGCTGGGGCCGCCCTCGATGACCTTTCCCATCCAGCACGCCCTGCTCTACCCCGACCGCGCCCCCGTGGGCACGGATGAGGCGCTGCCGCTGGACCGGCCGTTCTCGCTCGATTTCCGCCCCGTCGATGAGGTCCGCTACCCCTGCTTGCGCCTGGCCCGCGAGGCGATGACGGCAGGCGGCGTGGCTCCGGCGGTCTTCAACGCCGCCAACGAGGTCGCCGTGGCGGCTTTTCTCGAAAAACGCGTGCCCTTTCTTGCGATTCCGCAGATCATCGCCCACACTCTCGCAAACGTAGATAACTTCGAACCACGCACCTTGGAGCAAGTCCTAGCCACGGACGCCGACGCCCGGCGGGCCGCCCTCCAGTCCCTCCCCACCTGATGTCTTCTGAAATCCTCAGTTCCCTGCTGAGCAACGTCTGGTCGATCTTCCTGATCGTCCTGTTCTTCGGCGGGTCGATCTTTGTCCACGAGCTCGGCCACTTCCTCGCCGCCCGCCGGCGCGGCATGAAGGTCTCGCGCTTCTCCATCGGCTTCGGCCCGGCCATCTGGTCGCACACCGGCAAGGACGGCGTGGAATACCGCCTCAACTGGCTCCCCCTCGGCGGCTACGTCGCCCTGCCCCAGCTCGCCGACCTCAGCGGTCTCGAGGGGGAGGTCGACCCCGACGCAGCGAAGCTCCCCCCCATCAGCTACAGCACCAAGATCATCGTCTTCGCAGCCGGCGCGTTCTTCAACGTGATCTTCGCGTTCCTCCTGTCCTCCGTCCTTTGGGTGGTCGGCCAGCCCGTCGTCGAGGAGGAGCAGACCACCAAGGTCGGCTTCGTGCACCCGACGATCGACCTCCCGAACGGCAAGGTCGTCGACGGGCCGGCTTACCGTGCGGGCCTGGTCAGCGGCGACACCATTCTGACCGTCGACGGCAAGACCGTCAAAACCCTCAACGACATCGGCCAGCTCGTCGTGCTCGGCAGCGGCCGCAACGCCGAGGGCAAGCCGAGCGTCGAAATCGAGTTTGACCACAACGGCGAGCACAAGCGCGCCACCCTCACCCCCGAGCTGGTCGGCGCCGAGGAATACCGCGAGATCGGCATCGAGCCCGCCGCCAAGGTGACGATCGCCGGTGTGCAGCCCGGCCTGCCGGCCGAGGCCGCCGGCCTGAAGTTCCGCGACGTCATCACCCACATCGACGGACAGCCCGTGGGCTACGTGGGCTTCATTTCCGACTACCTCAAGGCCAACGGCGGCAAACCGGTGAAGCTGACCTATCTCCGCGACGACAAGAGCGCCGAGGTGACGCTCGCGCCCACGAAGGTGAAGGACCCCGAGACGAAGACCGACGTCTATCGGCTCGGCGTGCAGCTCAAGGGCGCCCTCACCCTCAAGACCATCCGCACCCCGCCGTGGGAGCAGGTCTGGGACAAGGCCGTGTGGACCTGGCGCACGCTGCAGAGCGTCCTCAGCCCGAACTCCAACATCGGCCTATCGAAGATGAGCGGCCCGGTCGGCATCGCCGACAAGGTGCACCAGTTCGCCCAGGTCGATTTCCGCCTGCTGCTCTGGTTCGTGATCTTCATCAACGTCAACCTTGCCATCTTCAACCTGCTCCCGATCCCCGTGCTCGACGGCGGCCACATGGCCTTCGCGACGATCGCCAAGCTGCGCGGCCGGGACCTCCCGATCAACGTCGTCGCCACGATCCAGAGCGTCTTCGTGGTGCTGCTCCTTTCCATGATGGCCTACGTGACAATCTTCGGCGACCTGCCCCGGATGGCGCGCGAGTCGCGCGAATCCAAGGCCGCGGCCCAGACCCGCGACGCCGCCGCCGAGCAGCAGAAGAAGGACAAGCCCGCCGAACCGGCCAAGCCCTGAGGCATTTCATTGTGGGCGGGGTGCCCTCACCCCGCGGGTAATAGCGTGCGCCTCCGTTTGCGGGGTGAGGGCACCCCGCCCACAAAGGTTTCCGGCACTTGCCTAGTGCCCCTTGTTACCTTTGATACTTTACCGATGTCCTACTGCGCGTCCCGCTACCACACCCTGCGCCGCCGCACCGTCGAGGTGATGGTCGGCGGGGTCGGCGTCGGCGGCGCGCAGCCCATCCGCATCCAGTCGATGACGACCAGCGACACCCAGGACGTCACGGCCACCGTGAAGCAGTCCATCGCCCTGGCCGAGGTCGGCTGCGAGATCGTCCGCATCACCGCACCGAACGTCGCCGCCGCGAAATGCCTCAAGGACATCCGCGCGCAGTTCAGCGCCGCGGGTTTCAGCCACATCCCGCTGGTCGCCGACATCCATTTCCTCCCCTCGGCCGCCATGGAGGCCGTCGAGCATGTCGAGAAGGTCCGCGTGAATCCCGGCAACTACGCCGACAAGAAGAAATTCGCCGTCAAGGAATACTCCGACTCCGCCTACGAGGAGGAGCTCCAGCGCATCCACGACTCCTTCTCCCCGCTGGTGAAACGCGCCAAGGAACTGGGCCGCGCCATGCGCATCGGCACCAACCACGGCTCGCTCTCCGACCGCATCATGAACCGCTACGGCGACACGCCGCTCGGCATGGTCGAGAGCGCCCTCGAGTTCCTCCGCATCGCCCGGTCCCACGACTACCACGCCATCATGCTCTCCATGAAGGCGAGCAACCCGAAGGTCATGATCCAGGCCTACCGACTGCTCGTGGAGCGCATGCAGCAGGAGGACATGCACTATCCGCTGCACCTTGGCGTCACCGAGGCGGGCGACGGCGAGGACGGCCGCATCAAGAGCGCCATCGGCATCGGCAGCCTGCTGCTCGACGGCCTCGGCGACACCATCCGCGTCTCCCTGACCGAGGACTCCGTCTACGAGATCCCCGTGGCCCGCGCCATCGCCGACAAGGCCATGAGGCTCTGGTCCGCGCCGCGCCCGGACCCGGTCAGCCTCCCGCTGGCGGACTCGCTCGATCCCTTCTATTTCGCCCGGCGCGGGACGGAGACGCTGCAGCTTTCCGAGAAGTGCCTGGTCGGCCCCGAGCAGCCGCCGCGCGTCATCGTGCGCAGCACGCTGGCCGGCCTGCCGGCCGCCGCGAAGGCCCTGTCCGATCCCCGCATGAAGGACACCCCGGCCGAGGGGCTGCTGGTCCGCGTGGATACCCCGAGCGATCTGGCCGGGCTGGCCGATCTCGTGAGAAAAATGCCCCTGCCCGTGGCGTTCCTCGCCATCGAGGCCGGCTCCCTTCTCACGGCCGCAGACATCGCCCCGATGCTCCTCGCCGAGGGCGGCCGGATCGTGATCGTCCGCCGCTTCGGCGCCAGCGACACGGACCTGTTCACGGAATTCGCCGCCGCCGTCCGCGCCAAGGGTCATTTCCTCGCGGCGGAGATCCAGCCCGAGCACTTCCGCGGCTACGCGGACACCCTGCGGCAACTCGGCGACGCGAACCTGCTGTTCACCCTCTCCGCCCTGCCCGCCCAGTCGCTCGCCGCGCATGCCACCGGTGCCTACCGCCGCTTGGCCGAGCAGCTCCGCGCCGCCGGGTCGAAGGCGCCCATCTGGATCCGCAACACGGCCTCGACGGCGGTTCACGGCGACAACAGCTTCCTTTCCAAGCTTCTCGAGGCCAGTTTCCTCACCGGCGGCCTGCTCTGCGACGGGCTGGGAGACCTTGTCAGCATCGAGACCGAGACGGACGTCACCCGGGCCACGAAACTCGCCTACAATGTCCTGCAGGGCGCCGGCGCGCGCATCTCGAAGACGGAGTTCGTCGCCTGCCCCAGCTGCGGCCGCACGCTGTTCGACCTGCAGACCACCACGCAGCGCATTCGCGCGCAGACCGGCCACCTGAAGGGCGTGAAGCTCGCCATCATGGGCTGCATCGTGAACGGTCCGGGCGAGATGGCCGACGCCGATTTCGGCTACGTCGGCGGCGCGCCGGGCAAGATCAACCTCTACGTGGGTAAAAACTGTGTCCAATACAACATCCCGGAGGCTGAAGCAGACGCGCGCCTAATCGCCCTCATCAGGGAGCACGGGAAGTGGGTGGACCCCGAACCGCATCAGCTCGCGCCGGCCTGAGGCGGTGCCTCAGAGGGGAAAAACCCGGCCAGCACCGACGTCCCTTTTCGCAATAACAAAATGCGAAAAGTTATCCTCGCACCGCGTGTGAACAACATGTCGGAAAGTTGCTCTTGAAAGACACTTTTTGATTCACGTTATTCGCAAAGTCTCTTTTAACTTTCCGGTTCTCAGTTGTTCTTTTGCACATTTCCGCAGCGCACTCCGTGCCCCTGCTCCCAAGGTCCCCCTAGACGCTGGCCCCAAGTCACTTCGCCCCGCAGCCCCTGCTGCCGGTCCGGTGGCGGCCACCACGCCCATTTTCCCTTGCGAGTTACGGTTCCCGGCAGACGAAGCGGAGGTGTTCGCAATAGCAGTTGCTGAGCTGTGAATAAACCGCCACTTATCCGTCCTCCTCCGCCCCGTCATGCCCCACTCCGCCCTCCAGACCAGTCTCTGGGAAACCGTCAAATGCGACCTGAAGGGCCTCTTCCCCGAGGACGTTTTCCAGATGTGGTTTGAGCCGATGCGCTGCCTCGAGACGACCGAGGACGCCATCACGCTGGGCGTGCCGAACGATTTCGCGGCGATCTGGATCCACGACAACTACCTCGACCTGATCACGCAGCGCCTGCGGATGACGGCCGGCCGCATGGTGCACGTCAGCCTGAAGAAGTCCGACCAGGGCCGCCCCGCCACCAGCGTCCCCGCCATCGAGCCCAAGGCCCGCCCGGCCGGCGCCAAGCGCACGCTACGCTACGACGAGCGCCTCGCCTCCGCCGGCTCGCTCAACCCGCGCAACACCTTCGAGACCTTCGTCGTCGGTCCGAACAACCAGCTGGCGCACGCCGCCGCCCTGGCCGTCGCCCAGGCCCCCGCGCAGGCCTACAACCCCCTCTTCATCCACGGCTCGACCGGGCTCGGCAAGACGCACCTGATGCACGCCATCGGGCACAGCATCCTGCAGCGCAACCCCGAGGCCAAGATCGCCTACCTCTCCACCGAGAAGTTCACCAACGAATACATCCACGCCATCCAGGAGAACGCGCTGACCAAGTTCCGCCAGCGCTACCGGAGCGTCGACGTCCTGCTGGTCGACGACGTGCAGTTCCTCGCCGGCAAGGAGCGCATCCAGGAGGAGTTCTTCCACACCTTCAACGACCTCTTCGAGTCGCAGAAGCAGATCATCATCTCCAGCGACCGCCCGGTCACCGAGATCGCCACCCTCGAGTCCCGCCTCGTCTCCCGCTTCCAGTGGGGCCTCTCCGCCGACATCCAGTCGCCCGACTTCGAGACCCGCGTCGCCATCCTCAAGACGAAGGCCGCCACCCTCAAGGTCGACCTGCCGATGCCCGTCATCGAGTTCATGGCGCAGCACATCTCGAAGAACATCCGCCGGCTCGAGGGCGCCCTCATCAAGATTTCCAGCTACGCCGCCCTCACGGGCCGGACCCTCGACCTCGCCTCCGCCGAACTGCTGCTCAAGGACGTGCTGATGGAGGAGGCCCAGAACCGCCTCAACATCGAGGGCATCCAGAAGCGCGTCGCCGACCACTACCAGATCCGCCACTCGGACATGACGAGCAAGCGCCGGCCCAACGCCATCGCCTTCCCGCGGCAGATCGCCATGTATCTCTCCCGCCAGCTCACCCGCCACTCCCTGCAGGAAATCGGCCAGGCCTTCGGCGGCCGCGACCACGGCACCGTCATCCACGCCGTGAAGACGGTCGAGAACATGATGGACCAGGACGACTCCGTCCGCGGCAGCGTGGATTTCCTGAAGACGCAGCTGACGAAGTGAGCGCGCGGGCGGCGTCAAGCACGTCTCCCCGGCCCGGCCTTCGCCGGGCCTTTTTGTTGGTAGGGCGCGGACTCCGTTCCGCGCCCCGGCGGTCAGTGGAGTGACCGCCCTACCGCCTGCTTCGCCTGATTTGACTCTCAACCCTCAACTCGTATCTCTCAACTCCTAGCCATGAAACTCTCCCCTGAACAGAAAGAGGCCGTCTCCTCCTGGGTCGCCGCCGGCGACAATCTCTCGCTCGTGCAGAAGAAGCTCGCCGAGCAGTTCAAGGTCTCGATGACCTACATGGACGTCCGCTTCCTCGTCGACGACCTCGGGCTCGAGCTGAAGAACGCCGCCCCGAAGGCCGACGTGTCCGACCTTTCCAAGGCCCAGGCCGCCAAGCCCGCGGCCGCTGTGGGCGGGGTGCCCCCACCCCGCAGTCCGGACGAAGCCGCGGACGAATCCACCGATGACCTGCCCGGCGATCTGCCTCCCGAAGACCTCCCCCCGGGCGCGCCCGGCGACGTCCCCGCCCCCGGCGGGGTCTCCCTCGAGGTCGACCGCATCATGCGGCCCGGCACCGTGGTCAGCGGCAGCGTGACCTTCAGCGACGGCGTGTCCGGCAAGTGGGCCCTCGACCAGATGGGCCGCCTGATGCTCGAGACGCCCCAGAAGGGCTACAAGCCCAGCCCGGCCGACGTGCAGGCCTTCCAGCAGGAACTGCAGGCGCAGCTCCAGCGTCAGGGGTATTGAGCCCTCCAATTTCAGACCGGTAGGGGCGCTTGCCCCCAAGCGCCCGGGGCGTTGCCCGATATAAACGGATTTCCGCCGCTCACGGCACCGACCGCAGGTGGTCGAGCATCTCCCGCGCCGCATCCATCCCCGGCTGCAGGCGCAAGGCCTCGGCAAATTGCCGCTTGGCCTCGGACAGACGCCCGAACTGCAGCAGGGCGTTGCCTAGATTGTAATGCGCCTCGGCATAGTCCGGCCGCAGGCGCAGGGCCGTCCCGTAGCTGGCCATCGCTTCCGCCAGGTGCCCGGCTTGGGCGAGCGCTACGCCGAGATTAGCATGGGCCTCGGGTCGGCGAGGCTGGAGGCGGGCTGCCTCGCGCAGGTGCCCCAGCGCCTCGTCCAGCCGGCCGGCCTGCGCCAGGAGGATGCCGAGGTTCAGGTGCGCCTCGGCATGTTCCGGCCGGGCCCGCAGGGCCCGCGTGTAGCTGTCCGCCGCCTCGGGCCAGCGGCCCAGTGCGGACTCGGCCTGGCCGAGCGTGAAGAGCGCGTCCGCCGGGTCCACCAGCAGGCGGGCCGCGGCTTGGAGCGGCTCAACGGCCTCCGCGGGCCGCCCGAGCTGGTTGAGGACCATCCCCTCCCGCACCAGCGCCTGCGCGAAATACGGCAGGATCCGCACCGCCTCCCGGTAGGCCCGCAGTGCGGGCTCCATCTCGCCGGTGCTTTCCAGCGCGAGCCCGAGGTTCAGATACGGCTGGGCCAGGCCGGGATTCAGGTGGACGGCCTCGGCCAGGTGCACCTTCGCCTCGGCCACCTGCCCGCGCATCAGGTAGACGCGACCGAGGTTGTTCTGCGCGGCCGCGCTGCCCGGACGCTTGCCGATGGTATCGCTCCACAGGGCCAGCTCGTCCTGATAGAGGGCGTTGCGTCGCGCTGTCAGCCAGCCCACGCCAACCGCGAGCACGGCGAGCAACACCAGCCCCCGGCGGCCCAGCCCAAGCACAACCGCACCGACTGCCAGTGCGAGCACCGCAGCGAGCGGGAGATACATGCGGTGCTCGACGATCGTCTGCACCGTGCTCGGGACGACGCTCGTGGGCGACAGGATAAGGAAGAAGCACGCGCCGAGGAATCCGGCCACGGGCCGCTTCCCCAGCGCCCAGAGTGTCGCGCCCAGCAGGGCGGTCACCGCGACGGCCTGGGGCGCCACCGCGCCGAGTCCCGTCGGAAGCGAAAAACCGTATTCGAAGATCAGCGGCGAGGGCCAGAACGACAGCCGCACGTAGCGCGCCACCGCCTCGAACTGACTCAACCAGTAGCCCGACAGGCTGCCGGGCGTCAGCGTGAACGTGCCCGCGCGATCGCCGCCCAGGCTCGCCACCAGCCAGGCCAGCGGCACCCACGTCAGCAGCAGGCAGACATAAAACCACCGGCGCCGGCGCCAGGCCTCCGCGAAGCTCCCGGCCGCGAACGTGCGGTCGTAGAGGAATACGACCACCGGCGCCGTCACCATGACCTCCTTGCACGCCATGCCGAGCGCGCAGGCGGCGACGGCGGCGGCCTGCCACCACACCGGGCGCGGCGCGTCCACCGCGCGGACGAAGCAGTAAAGCGTCAGCAGGTAGAGCAAACCCATCAGCGACTCCGCGCGCTGTATCACATAGGTCACCGCCTCGGTCTGCAGCGGATGGAGCAACCACAGAAGCGCGATCAGAAACGCGACTGCCAGGGCGTCCTGCTGTAGGAGGGGCTTTACGCCCCGATTCTGCGCGTGAGCCGACAAGCCATCGGGGCGTAAAGCCCCTCCTACAGCTCCAAGCTCGAACGTCCGCCGCACGAGCCCGAAGAGCGTCAGGCCGGCCAAGACATGGATCAGCAGGTTCCCGACGTGATAACTCCACACGTCGGTGCCGCTGATCGCGTAGTTGAGCGCCAGCGTGAGGTTGAGCAGCGGCCGTCCGCTGACGGTCAGCCCGTAGTCCCGCGGCGGGGATAGCGCGGACGCCAGGTGCCGGATGCTCGGGTTGTCCAGGATCGACGGCTCGTCGTCGAACAGCGGCGGCCCCGTGAAGGTGTTGGCGTAGACCACCAGCGTGGCCAAGGAAAGCGAAGCGCCCGCCAGTAGGGCCCGATGATCACCTTTCATTCAGAAAGCGAACAAACTACGGCTCGTGTAGGACTTCATTGTGTGTAACTTCACGCATAGCCTCATATGATTGGTATAACCACATAGCACACAGAAATGGAAGAAATCACCTTTCTAGTTCAAGGTTCTGCGCCTGCGCCTTACACAGTTCAGTTCCGAAAGAACGGAAGCAATCTTACGGCACTCTGCACATGTCCTGCTGGTTCAGTCGGTCAATATTGCAAGCATAGGATCAGCATTCTTGACGGCAACGCAGATGGTATTGTGAGCGAAAATAAAAACTCAGTCAGGAAGGTCGAAGAATGGCTACGCGGGACAGATGTAGAAATTGCCCTCAGTAATGTTCGCGCGGCTGAAGAACGGATGGACAATGCGAAGAGAGAACTAGCAACTTTCAAGAAAGCCCTAGCGAAAGCTCTGACGAGCTAGCAGTCGCTTCGTGATTGCCCGATTGACTTTGAAGGAGGCGTAGAAATTCAGCTTCGTCTATTGCTCTAACCCCCAACTTCCTCGCATCTTCCAATTTTGATCCGGCGCCTGCGCCAGCAATGAGTAAGTCTGTTTTTTGGCTGACGCTATTCGATACGTTACCGCCCAAAGCTCGGATCTTCTCCTGCGCGACGTTCCGAGCCATAGTGGCAAGAGTGCCCGTGAACACTATCGCTTTACCTGCAAACGGCGAATCTGCGACCGGAGCAGACCCTCCTCTAGGCGAGATTCCAATGTCGTTGAGGCGCGCCAAAATGGCCTTCCCTGGCTCGCTTTCGAACCATGCGATTGCAGAAAATGCAGCAATGGGACCAACAAAGGTATTCGCATTTCTCGACGGTTGAGCTGCTCGCTGAGCATACCCATCCTTACATAATTTTTCGCCCAATGCATCTGCTTGCTTCTTAAGGTCGCTGAGCCGCTTCTTCTGAACCGACCTCTCTTCGGTCGATTGCGGTATTTCGGTCTTTGTGTTGCTGGCAAGCGCCTCAATCTCCTCGCGTAAAATTCTCAATTTCAGCGCATCTGGCACCTCAGTTGTTACTATCGCCTCTCTAAACGGCTTAAACGCTGGTTGGGCAATACCACGTTTATCTGCTATCAGACGTTCGCCTAATTCATCCGCTCGCCGCTTGAAGTCTTCGTATAGTGGACGCATCGCATCTAGTTCTACTTTAGACTTACCCTTTCTGTTCTTATCGGTTGTCGGACTGTTCCTCATCATTTCCTCATTCAGACGCCCAAGTTCTGCAATGTCTCGAAGGATACTGGACGATGCGGTTTCCTGAATATCCTGATGGAACTTAGCGATATCATAAGCCGTCTCTTCACCAATGTCGGGGATCGCTAGTGCGTAGAGCCACCTGGATAAGGGAAGAGTTCGTGCAGCTTCCCGCGCCTGGATAACCTTTGTAGCCGTTTTCTCTCCTAGAACGCGCGGCTGGTCCACACTGCCTAAATTGAGCGCCGCCAATGTCTCTTTTGAGAGATCGTAAATATCCGGCTGCAAGCGCACATGCCCCAACTCGACTAGACGTGCTGCGACAACGCCGCCAATTCCATCAATAGCGAGTGCCCGACGGCTACAAAAAAATTCAAGACGCCCTACTCGCTGAGCACGACAGTCATAGTTCTGACATTTCCATGCTTTGCCCAGAGCATCTGCATCCGCAACTTCCAGTTTAGCAATTCGGCCGCCACAGACCGGACACCTACCCCCTACCGCGGCTGACAAGTCGAATGCCATAGCTCCCTCATGCCGCTCCTCTGGGAACGAACGCAACACGGCGGGAATGACCTCACCAGCCTTTTCAATCTCAACAAGGTCGCCGACACGAATATCCTTACGGCGAATTTCATCCTCATTATGCAATGTCGCTCGGCTGATTGTGCTACCGGCTAACAATACAGGTTCCAATTCAGCCACCGGACTGAGAATACCTGTCTTGCCAACTTGGATAGTAATTCCGTTGAGTCGAGTGCGCGCTGTGTCTGGCTTGTATTTGTAGGCGATGGCCCAACGTGGTGCCTTCGCAGTTTCGCCGACCTGACGCTGCTGGTCGATGTTGTCCAGTTTCACCACCGCACCGTCCGTGCCGTAAGCGAAACCACGCCGCAGTTGATCCAGTTTATCGATTGCGGCCAAGACCTCGTCGATGCCGCGTGCGCGCCAGGTTTGTTCGACACAAGGGAGTCCCCACATTCTGAGTCTGTCACGCAGCTCAGCCTGCGAATCGATAACACGCGGCTGGCAGTAACCGAGACTGTAAAGGACGATCGATAGCTTGCGCCGCGCAACTTCGGCTGCGTCGAGTTGTTTGATGGCGCCGGCGGCCGTATTGCGTGGATTAGCGTATAGCTCCTCACCTGCCGCAGCACGCTCAGCGTTAATGCGTTCGAACTCTGCTGCTGTCAGGTAGATCTCGCCGCGAATTTCGACGACATTCGGCACCTTCGCAGCCTCGCCGCCCTTCAGCTCGCGGGGAATCGATGGGATGGTGAGCACATTGGCGGTGACGTCGTCACCTTTGTCCCCTTTTCCACGCGTAACAGCCCTGACGAATTTGCCCTCTTCATAGGTCAGACTAACCGCGAGACCGTCTATCTTAGGTTCGACCGTGTAGTGCAGATCCTCAGTGCCCAAGAGCTTTGTCAGCCTAGCGTGGAAAGCCCGAACCTCGGCTTCATTGTAGGTGTTCTCGAGACTCAGCATCCGCTGGCGATGTTCGACCTCTTGAAATCCTTGCGCGTGATCAGCGCCCACTTGGGCTGTGGGCGAATCATCTAAGGGCAGCTCTAAAATACGCCTGTGTGCTGGTTTTTTTGATTCACGGCGTTTTTCAAGCTCTTCGAGATACTTGAGCAATAGATCAAATTCTGTATCCGAGATTTCGGAGGTTCCTTGATCGTAATAAAGTCGCCTGTGTCGCTCGATCTCTAGGCGCAGCAGTTTAATTTTCTCAGATAGAGCTTCCGTCTTCTTTCCAGAAGATGGCGAGCCGTCATCCAGCCCTAATCGCAAAAGCAGGGCGGAGACTCGTTCTTTAGCCTCGGTGGGAGTCATTTCTACACGGATCGTGGAGGATTCTTCGCCCGTCGTCGCGGAGAAAATTCAGGGCTGTTCGCTTCGACAAAAACCGCGTCCTCAAACGACAATCTGCCGCCGATTAGCCTGCATTCTCCGGTTTTGTGAAGTAAGGCACTCGCCCTGGCTCGTCGCGCGGCTGACCCGCCGACATTCAGCAGAATTACAGTAGCGCTGGCGCTTGGCCTCGCGAAGAGCCGGCAAAGACCATTCGCGGCAGTGGTTGCAACGGGTTTACATTTTCGCTTTTCGGGGCCGGTGAATTTCTCCTGCCCACTGCAAATGTCTCTCGTGGAAAGCAGAGCCAAAGCACGTCTAATTTGAAGGACGGCAAGGCACCTTCCCCTGCTTTCCGGTCTCGGCGTAGCCCGGAGAAATGGGGGGGGGCCAGGCTACTGCCCAACCCTTGGGCTTGCTACAGCGGCGTGCCTTTGTCATTCAGTGCACGCTGCGGGCCGCTAACCTAAGGAACACTTATGAATGCAATGCGTGTTTTCGCCGCGCTGACTGCGCTGCCGTTGCTGGGCCTCGAGTCCGGCTGTGTGAACGGACAAACCACCGCGACCAAGCCGGCCGCGCAAGCGGTAGCGATCGAGGATGTGATCAGCCAAGTGCAGAAGGCACTGGCCAACGTGCAAACCGTCCTGGCGAACAATCACTTCCCTCCGCTGAAACAGGTGAAGCTATCCCTCCAAACCGTCGCGACCAAGAAGGATGGTATAACCCTCAAGCTCTGGGTGATCAGTTTTGGCAGCACCGTGGAAAAGACCGGCACCCAACAGATGGATCTGGTCTTGGTCCCGCCCCCGCCGGGTCTGCCGGAAAAGACCGCCAGCAGTTCGCTGACCGACGACCTGCAGAACGCCATTCTTAGCGCGGCCGACGGGATTCAAAACGCCAAGAAAGGGCCGGTCCCACTGGTCGTAGGCAGCCTCGACGTTCAAATCGGGTTCACGGTCAAGGGTGACGTCAATGGCGGCCCAAACATCACGCTGGCCCCTGTTACTTTGGGTCTAACCGGGGATGTTTCCACGTCGGCCGTTCAGACCATCACCGTAACATTTGCCAACAAGTGAAAGCGGCCGGAACTCGGTGCGGTAAGCTCGCCGTCATCGGCCTGCTGGCCACGGGCGGGCTGGCCGGACCACTCTTACGGGCCCAGCCGTCCACTTGGATCTTCCGCCCGGGCAGCATGAGCGAGTCACAACTCGTGGCGGAATTCCAGGGGGCCGTGGTCTACGTGCAGGTCAAGGATGCCAATGGCCTGAAAGATGCCGGCACCGGTTTCCTCGTCCTCAAGGACAACGTCAGCGGATACTTTCTCACGGCCGGCCATGTCGTCGCAGAGGCAGCGCAGGATCCCCATCAGCAGGTCACCGTCGCGTTCGGCACCGCCACCGATCGACCGTTTCCGGCAACCGTGGTCAAGTGCGTGGCGGAGCCATTGCTGGATTTCGCCCTGCTGCGGGTGGATAACCCGCCCGCGGCCATCACCGCAGGGGCCACCGCCCCTGGTCCACCGTTCGCCCAACTAAGGCCGGTGGATATCAGCCTGATGCCGCCGGATTCCGCTGACGCAATCTATGCCATGGGTTATCCCGAGATCAGTCCCACTGATCCGGCCTTTTTTCACGAGCAACCGGTGAATTTCATGACGATGACGCCGGACGGCAGCATCGAGGTGCGGCAGGCGACTTTTGCAGGCAACAGCGGCGGTCCCCTCCTCGATGCCGCCGGCAGTTCCAGGGGGATTTGCCGAGAAGTCATCGGGCTCGGCGCCACGGTGGCTCGCTATGTGCCCCTGTGGCAGGTGCAGCCCCTGCTGCAGGGGCTGCCCGTGACGGAACGCATCAAGCAACTCGACGAGCGGCTGCGCAGTGGCGGTCTGGACCGGAAGGATCTCGTGGCCTATCTGAAGCCGACGTCCCACACGCCATCCAATGTGGAACTCTATCTCTGGGCGCAGTTGATCAACTCCCAACGAACCGCCTACAATCAGGCTGCGGTTCTGATCCGCGAACTGTTAATCCCAGCATTGATCCAGCGGGGCTTGCCCGACCAAGGGATTGCCCTGGCTTGGGCGGGCTCGCCGAAATCGACGGGCGACGCAAACCTGATGCTGGCCCAACGCGCGAACGCCTACGGGCAATACCTGACCGCACTGGAATTCACGAATGCCGCACTGTCGTCCTACGGCGGCGCCCCGGCCGACGCCGAGGCTATTTCGGCCCAGCTATTGTTTGCCCGGATCAACCTGCAGCTCGGCAACGTCATGGACGCCCGTTCAACCCTGACGGCCCTGCAGATGCGCGACACCACGCTGACCGATCACCAGCGGGGCGAGGTCTGGGAACTCGATGGTCAGGTCAGCACCAAGCTGGGCGACCTCCTTCATGCGGGCACTGCCTTCTCGCTCGCTTCGAAAAGTTATCTCTCCTCCCGGGACTATTCGCGGGCGGCGGCCTCGCTCGATTCCCAAGCGCTGCTGGACTGGGGGACCGGCAATCCAGAAAAAGCTCGGACCAATCTCGAGAACGCCATCGACCTCTACAAGCAGGCCAGCAACAAGCGCGGAGCCTCGGAATCCTTGTTCAATCTCTACAACGTGCTGCAGACCACTGGGCACAAGGCGGAGGCGGCCGATGCGCTGAAAAAAATCCTCGTGCTGACGCCGGAAAATCCGCGGGCCCCCGACTTCCAGGCGGTGCTTCTGAGGGAGAATCACCTGTTCTAGCTCCAAGAACCGAGGCTGTCACCAAGAGTAGTTAGACGACCTTCAACCCTACGTTCTTGCGCCGGCATCGATCACGAAGAACAAGAAAGATGCCCGGTTGCCGCTCCGGCTGGAAGTCGTCGAAGCGCTGCGGTCAATTCGCTCGGCCGATGCGTCGCCGTTTCAATTCGTATTCAAAGGGCAGATTCCTCGTGTGAAGACGCTTAGGAAAGACCTATCTAAAGCGGGCATCATCTTCATTGATGAGAGCGGGCGGAGAATGGATTTCCATGCGCTGCGCGTTACCTTCGGCACCCTGCTTGCAGCCAACCATGTGCACTTGACCAATGCGGTTTATCTAATGCGACACAGCGACCCGATGCTGACGATGAAAATCTATACAGACGCTTCCCAGCTTGCGCTCGGCAACTCAATATCCATACTTCCTTCGTTCGTTACGTCTGGTGGCCAACAGGCGATCAATTACGAATTATTTTCAAGATCGAGAGTTTTAGCCACTCAAGACGCAACCGATGCAAAAGCAGGAAGCAGATCCACAGCCTGATGTAGAGCCAAAAGCAGGCGAGAGCTTACCACCAATAAGCGACGTTAAACCAGCCACATCACGAAAGAGTTTGGCGAAAATTAGTCGTGAATTACGGGATGAAGATTTGGCGAGCCCTGTAGCGCAGAAGATGATGTTGGACGAGCTGGAGCGTTTGGAAGCTGAATGTGAAAAAGGTAAGAGCCACCAAGCGGATTTTCACCGAGCTGACAAGGAATGTGCGGTGCTGCGTGAAAAATTAAAATCCAACAAAGCGGTAGAGGTTGTCATATTGGCGTGCAGCACACTTGGGGGTATCGCGCTAGGGTTTTCCACAACGACAAATTGGCAAGTCGGAGCGTTGGGCGCGATTCTAGTTGTCGCTGGTATTGTCTCAAAAACTATCAAGCAATGAAAGTTACGGTTACAGCAATTCGGGACGCCGGGAACCTCGATAAGGAGCGCGTGGTGTGCAAAGTATCCGGTAAATTGAATATCGGAAGATACCTCATGCTGCAAACGAAGTATAAGGGAGGCACATTATACGGGCGAGTGTATCTGACACATTGGTTTGATAACACTGATGTGGATACAGGAGATTTCGTTGTTCTCTATACGAAGAGTGGGACCACCACTCAAAAGGATTTCAATGGAGCGAAATCGCACTTCTTTTATATGGGCCTCCAAGCTCCAATATGGACGAAAAAGGAAGTAACTGCTGTGGTTCTCTATGCTTCAGAGTGGTCAACCCTTGATAACGAAGCTCCTGAAGAATCTCCGTAGGATGCACACAGAAAGCACACATCCTGCGTCCGTTTCAGGTCATTTCACGTCAACTCGCGTCGCAACCAGTCGTTCTCGGGATGGCCTGCCATCCGTAGCCTCGATCTCGAGCGAGCATCACCGAAAGCCGAGGCCAAAATCTTGGCTGGCTGCTTCAATCCCCGGCCCTTTGGGGCGGAGGATGGTCGGGCTGGTGAGATTCGAACTCACGACCTCTTGCACCCCATGCAAGCGCGCTACCAGACTACGCTACAGCCCGATGATCCGTCGGAAGGTGCAAGAAGCCTGATGCCCCCGCCGTAGGCAAGCCCTTTTCCTCGGTTAAAATCATCCGGGATTATTGACCACTGATCACACGGATTGGCACGGATAAAGGCCGATTCAGCCGACCACAGTAGGCCCGCGGCGGCGAAAGACCGCCAATGCGGCAGCGCGGACGGTCGGGAGTCCGTCCCTCCACCCATCGGTGTCAATCCGTGTGATCCGTGGTTAAACCGTCCGGGCTCGGGTCAGCCTGATTCTTTCCCCCGCGTGATTGACCTGGGACGCCGCAACCCGGCAACGTCAGTCATGCTTCGCTTGCTCAAGTCCTGGCTCCCGGTCGTCCTCTGGATGGGCTTCATCTTCGCGATGTCCACCGGGCTGGGCAGCTTCGAGCACACCTCCCGCTTCATCGGCCCCCTGCTCCACTGGCTTCTGCCCAAGGCCGCGCCCGAAACCCTGGGCCTGCTCCACTTCGCCATCCGCAAGGCCGGCCACTTCACGGAATACGCCATTCTGGCCCTGCTGACGCTGCGCGCGGTCGGGCCACCCCCGGCCCCTCGCCAGGCCGCCCAGGCCCTCAGGATGGCGACGGTCGCCTTCCTGGTGGCCTCGGCGTATGCCGCGACCGACGAACTCCACCAGGTCTTCGTGCCCGGGCGCACCGCCTCCCTCGGCGATGTGCTGATCGACATGAGCGGCGCCAGCGCCGCGGTCTCAGCCGCGACCCTGTGGCGGTGGCGGCGCGCCCGGAAAAATGCTGCAATCCCGGCCAATCGCCTCCAATCAACTGGCGGCTAGTTGTCCTCGTAGCTCAACCGGATAGAGCTCCTGCCTTCTAAGCAGGCGGTTGTGGGTTCGAGTCCCGCCGAGGACGCCATTCTCCGCCCGCCGGCGAGCACCCGGACTAATGCCATAATTTGAATCGCTACTGGCGTGCGGGCTGGTCGCTCCTCCGTTGCCGTCACGGCAAGATCGTCATCAAGTCGGGCGTGGCCGGACGCCGCGCAACGGCGAAGGAATTCCGGCCCGAGGAGGGGCGCCATGCTCTTCGAATCCACCATCCAAGACTTCCGCTTCGCATTCCGCGTGCTGATCCACAAGCCGGCCTTCACCCTCATGGCCGCGGCGTCGCTCGCCCTGGGCATCGGGCTCGTCGCCACCCAGTTCAGCCTGATCGACGGCGTCCTGCTGCGCGGGCTGCCGATCTCCGGCGCGGACCGCCTGCTGCACGTCGCCCGCGCGGATCCCCAGTCCGGCGCGGCCAACGCCTGGCAATCGGTGCCCTACCGCGACTACCTCGCCCTGCGGGAACGGCAGACCGTCTTCGAGTCGCTGGCCGGAATGAACGAGCTCAGCCTCAACCTCAGCGGCTCGGGCCGCGTGCCGTCCAACCACCTGGGCGCGCTCTGCAGCGCAAACCTGCTCGATGTGCTCGGCGTGCAGCCGATGCTCGGCCGCTGGTTCACGCCGGAGGAGGACCAGCCCGGCCAGCCGCTCATGATCGTCCTGGCGCACTCGATCTGGCTGGAGGAATTCAAGGCCGACCCGGGTGTCCTCGGCCAGCCGCTGACGATCAACGGCGAGCCGGGCACCGTGATCGGCGTGATGCCCCCGCACTTCGCCTTCCCCGTCGCACAACATCTCTGGACGAACCTGCGCGCCGCGCCCGGGGACCCGCGCCTGCGGCTGATCGACCGCGCCGAGATGGTCGGCAAGCTGAAGCCCGGCGTCACCGTGGAGCAGGCGCGCGCCGAACTCGGTCTCGTGGCAGCCGGCCTCGCGAAGATTTGGCCGGAGACCAACCAGGGCTTCGACCGGATGAGCGTCCAGAAATTCACCCTCGCCTACGCCGGCGGCGGCACGGAGCTGATCCTCTATTCGATGCTGGCGATGACGCTGTTCATCCTGACCCTCGCCTGCGTGAACGTCGCCAGCATGCTGCTGGGCCGCGCCTCGCAGCGGACGCGTGAACTGGCCGTCCGGGCCGCCGTCGGCGCCAGCCGCGGCCGGCTGATCCGGCAACTGCTCGCCGAGGCCCTCGTGATCGCGGCGATCGGCTCGGTCGGGGGCATGCTGCTCACCGAGGAGGGTGTCAGCCTCCTGCAGGTCAATCTAGTCGAGAAGATGACGGTGCCGACCTGGTTTGATTTCCGGGTGGATCACCGGGTGGTGGCCATCGCGGTTCTCACCACCTTCGCCGCGGGGCTGCTCGCGGGCATCATCCCGGCGTGGCAGGCATCCCGCATCGACCTGAACACGGCGCTGAAGGACGACTCGCGCACCGCGGCCGGCCTGGGCGGCAGCCGGCTCGCCCGCTGGCTGGTGGGCGCGCAGATCGCCTTTTCCACCATGCTGCTCGTCGCCACCGGAGTCATGACCCTGACGATTTTCCAGACCCGCCAGGCCAACCTGCGCTACGAGCCGGACCGGCTCCTGACCGGCCGGATCGAGGTTCAGGAAGGCACCCAGTCCACCGTCGAGTCGCGCGCGCGGTTCTACCGCTCCCTGCTCGAGCGCCTGCAGGCCGAGCCGGGCGTGGAGTCCGTGGCCGTCACCAGCCGCAACTTCATCGGCCCCGGCGTGGCCACGCAGGTGGCCCCGGAAGGCGTCGTCTATGCCCACGACAACGACCGGCCGAACGTGTGGCTGGACGTGGTCTCCACGGACTATTTCAAGCTCATCGCCGTGAAGCCCGTGTCCGGACGGCTGTTCGACACGCGCGAGCAGTCCGCCGGGCCTCTCGTCGCGGTCGTCAACGAATCGTTCGTGCGGAAATTCTGGCCGGACACCGATCCGCTGGGAAAACGCTTCCGCAGCAACCAGACCTTTGAGAAGTGGACCACCGTGATCGGCGTCGTGCCCGACCTGCAGATGCAGGGGCTGTTCGCCGCCCCGGGACACGACGAGGCCGGGTTCTACCTCGTCGAGGACCAGATGGGCTGGGGCTGGCTCGACCTGTTCATCCGCACCAAGGCCGATCCGCTCACGCTCGTGGCGCCCGTGCGGAAGGCCATTGCCAGCCTCGATCCCAACCAGCCCATCCATTCCGTCGGCACGCTCACCAGCCAGACGGCCCAGGCGCTGCGCGGGTTCAACATCATCGGCGTCATGGCCGCGGTCTTTGCGGGCATCACGATGTTCCTCGGCGCGCTCGGCGTCTACGGGGTGACATCGCAAGCCGTCAGCCGGCGGACGCGCGAGTTCGGGACGCGCATGGCGCTCGGGGCGACGATCGGACAGGTGCTGCGGCTGGTGCTCCTGCAGGGCAGCCGGCAGATCGCCGCCGGTCTTGCGGTCGGGCTGGTGGCGGGTTTCCTGCTCAGCCGGCCGCTGGCGACTCTTTTCGGCCCGGCGGTGGCCAACAATCCCTGGATCTACCTGGTAGTCTCGTTCGTCATCTGCCTCGTCGGGCTGGCGGCGCTGTGGATCCCCGCCCGGCGCGTCGAACGGATCGACCCGATGGTCGCCCTGCGCGCCGAGTAGCAAGGGGTTACCTCCCGGCCGGCCCACCGGGCCCCGACCCGGGCGCCGGCGGGGATCACGCGGATTGCCCGTCCGCAAGGCGGTGGAAAATTTTGATTTACTCCGGCCGGGACGTGCGCCAATTAACCCCTTCCCCTTTCGGGGCAGTAGCTCAGTTGATAGAGCGCGTCGTTCGCAACGACGAGGTCGTCGGTTTGATCCCGATCTGCTCCACCACTTTTCTTTCCGAAGCGGAAAGAAAAGTGCCATCCGAAGCCTGGGCGAAGGATGGCATTTCACTCCCGCGGCCAGTTGGACTACTTGCTGCGCTGGTCGGCGAGACGAAGCCCCGCCCTTCAAACCACCGCGACGGCCCGCATGCGGCGGCGCGGACGGGCCGGTGACGGCGCAACGGCAGTCTCCTCCGGGGCGGGAAACATCAGGTAGGCGCCGCAATTTTCGCACAATTCCAGGTCGTCATGGGGCGAACCCCCGGCGGTCATGGACGCGGGCAGCCGCAGGTGGCAGGAGCCGCACACTCCGTTCCGGACCTCGGCGATCCCCTTGCGATCGAGGGCAACCAGCCGGTCGAAATGCGCCAGCACCGGCGCCGGCACACTCGCGCGCATTTCGGCGATGCGCGGCTTTCCGTCCGGGACCTTCTTGCCCCCGGTCTGCGCGCAGCGTTGGAGAACATACATGGTTTCGACGAAGGGATTCATGGGAAAAAGTGAGGAAAAAAAGGCGGCGGCGGTCATCGCAAAAATGCAGACCGCCACCGCCAGATTCAGGTGGGTTGATGGAGTGGGTGGAGGATCACAGCTTGACCGACGGCGTGAAGGTGGCGGGCACCGCCTGCTTCTTGGCATGACGCGGCGCGCGGGCCTTCGCCGGCTGCGCGGGCGTGACGTTCACATTGGTCACGACCTGGGCGGCGGGCTTGGGCGTCACAATGACGGGTGTGGCGGCGACGGGATTGGTTTCGGAGTTCATGAGTAATGGTCTGATTAACGGATGGTTGTTTTCGCACCCTGAGTGGGTGTGTCCCTTCCTGTTGCAATGGCCGTGCCGAGGAGCGCGACGCCTCCCTTAGCGGCTCGCAGACAGCCCGATAGATTTTTCCGCAACCTCCGGGCGGTTTCCCGCGCCCACCACCAGCCGTCCGCAGGCGCAATTATTGCACAGATCGCCGTGGCGTCGTGCAAATCACGGCGCGATAGGCGGCGTGGACGCCGCCGCAACTGCACCCGTAAGCAGGCCGTAATGCTTCAACTTGTATTGCAGCGAGCGCCGGCTGATGCCGAGCAGGCGGGCCGCCTGTTCGCGGTTCGCCGTGACATGACGCAGCGTCTGGCTGATGAGGAGTTTTTCCGCCTCGGCGATCGTCATGCCCGGACGAAGGCTGAACTCCGGCGACTTGGCCTCGTGTTCGCGGAGGTAGTCGGGCAGGTCCTCCGCTCCGATCAGGGCGGTGGGCGTGGTCACGACGAGGTGCTCGAGGACGTTGCGCAGCTGGCGCACGTTGCCCGGCCAGGGGAAGCGCTGGCAGAGCCGCATCGCCTCCGGTGCCAGCCGCTTCGGGCTCCGCTTGTGCTTCGAGCAGAACTGCGCCACGAACAGACCAGCCAGCAGCGGGATGTCCTCGCTGCGCTCGCGCAGCGGCGGGATCTTGATGGGCACCACGTGCAGGCGGTAGTAGAGATCCTCGCGGAATTTTCCCGCCGCCACCGCGTCCTGGAGATTCTTGTTCGTCGCGGCGACCAGCCGCACGTCCACGTGGATGAGTTCGGTGCCGCCGACCATGCGAAACGCGCCGTCCTCCAGGACGCGGAGCATGTCGCCCTGTCCCTTCGGCGAGAGGTCGCCGATCTCGTCGAGGAACAGCGTCCCGCCGTCCGCCAGCTGGAAGCGCCCGAGCTTGTCGGCGCGCGCGTCGGTGAACGCACCCTTGCGGTAGCCGAACAGCTCGGCCTCGACCAGCGGCTCGGGTAGCGCCGCGCAGTTGACAAAGATGAACGGCCGGCCCGCGCGCGTGCTGTGGTGGTGAATGGTCCGCGCCACGAGTTCCTTGCCCGTTCCGCTCTCGCCTTCGATCAGGACCGTGACCTCGGTCCGGGCCACTTCCTCCGCCATCCGCTGCACGCGACGGATCGCCTCGCTCTCGCCCATCAGAAGAAGCGGGTCGCGTCGTTCCGGTGTGCGCGCGGTCTTGTCCTTTCCCTTCTGCCGCTGGGTTTCAGTGAGCCGCGATTCTGCCATGGGCTCATCATGCCTGCGTTTGGGCGGTGCGTGCAAGGATTGCACTGCCCCGGTTCATCGGGGTTTCCGATTCCTTTGAGCCGAGACGCGGCAAACCACCCCGACCGCGCCGGTCGATTCCGGGGGCGCCAGTGCAAAGAGCTTCGCCCGTGAAAGTTAGTCAGGCGAATACGCGGCTGCTTGTCGCCAATGACAGGGCGAGCTGACAATTCATAGGGACTGCGCGCCCGCCTAATGATTGCGACGCGACTCCGGAACGCCCGCACCACGTGAAGGGGCCGGGCCAAACCGACTTCAGTCCAAGAATCACCGATTGGAAGGGACCAGATAAGTCTGTGCCGTGTCACAACCTCGCACGGCAGGAACGCTCCGGTGATTTTAACGCAAAAGACCCATTGTTTTAACTCTTCGCCCAGCGATAGTTAAACATAGGACAATTTTGGCGCTGAAATTGCTATTGCAGACACTCGCTGCAGGGAGAAAGACAACCACCCTGCCCCTTTAACTTGAAACAGACATCAAACATGAAAAAGACCGCTAAGAAAATTTCCACGACCAAGACACCGGCGAAGGCAGCGCCCGCTCCCGTCAAAGCCGCCGCCAAGGCTCCCGCCGCGCCCGCCAAGAAAGCCGCCCCGGCCAAGAAGAAACCGGCCACCGTCTCCGAGCCGCCCGCGACCTTCATCTCCGCCAAGGTCGACATCGGCTTCGGCAACCACCTCTACATCCGCGGCGGCGGCCCGGGCCTCAGCTGGGACTCCGGTCTCGCCATGGACTGCGTCGGCGCCGGTCTCTGGACCGTCACGATCAAGGACGCAACGCTCCCGATCACCTTCAAGGTGCTCGTGAACGACCTCTCCTGGAGCGCCGGCAACGACTTCGTCGCCGAGCCCGGCCAGAGCCTGACCGTCATCCCGACGTTCTGAGGTAGCCAGGAAAGGTAGGGGCGCTTGTCCCCAAGCGCCCGGGCCGTTGAGGGCAACGGCCCCTACCCGCGCGCGGTCCATCTGGTAGGGCGCATCCTCCGGATAAGCCGCGGCTCGTCGACACGACTCGTCCTCCGCCTCATTCCGGCCGGTCCGGGTTGATCGCCAGCATCTCCGCGCGCACCTCGTCGGCGCTGAACTTTTCCCCGTCCGCTTTCCTGGCCGGCAGGACCGTGCAGCGCAGCCTGATCCTGGTGAACGGCCACGGCACATAGAATTTGTCCCAGCTGCGCAGCCGCAGGGCCGGGCCGAATTCCGCGCCCATCAGGATCATCGGCGCGTTGTTCCGGCGCGTCACCACGAGCACGCCCGGCTCGACCACGTAGAGCGGCCCGCGCGGGCCGTCGGGCGTGATGCCGATGTCGTTCCCGGCGCGCATGAGCTCGATCAGGGTCCGCCCCGCCTCGCGCCCGAAATTGCTGCTCGAGCCGCGCACCGGCATGAGCCCGATCATGCGGTAGAAGGCCGCGAGCCACGCGCCGTCCTTGCTGGCGCTGACGAGGCCGTAGAGTTTTCGCCGCGAGCGGTAGCGCCGGAAAATCTCCGGCGAGAGGAACAACCGGTTGTGCCAGAGCACGAAGGCGATCGGCTCGTCGGACTTGCTCAGCCGCGCGACGGTCTCCGCATCCGCCTCGAAGCGCAGGGTCCGCGTCCAGGCCCGCAGGAGGACGGACAGCAGCCAGAGGGCGGCGCGGCGCCATCCGCTGACTTCGTTGATCGAGGCTGGGGCTTCGGTTTGCAGGCCCTTGTTTATGCGAGGAAGCGGGGCCGGTCGCCAAGTTAAACTTGAGCGGCCTTGCTGATCGTCGAGCCACGGCCTTTTTAACCACTCATTGGATTCATCAAGGATGAATCCTTCAAAGTGTGCGCCGACTGATCGTCGCCGCCCTTTGGTTTTGGGGCCCGCTTATCACGGGCTATTTTCCCCGTCAGTGATTAACCGACCCCTAAGATCAGATTTGGAGGCGATCAGCCGGAAGGGTGCGGGCGGTTTCGCCCTTTGGCGAAACTGACTAGTGGTCAAAAACCACGGAAGGCGAAAAAAGAAACCTCCGCCTTTTGCGCTTTTTGTGCTCTTTGTGGCCAACCGATGTCGCGCCCGCTTCCGTCCTGTCCCCATCTGCCCGCGGTCCCGGCGGCCATGGATGCCAGCGCGCTCACGGCCCATGGTGACGAACGGGACGCCGGATTCTATCTGACGGCCCTGACCTACGGCCACTACCTCTGGCAGCGCGGCCAGGTTGCGCGCGCCATCCTGAAGCTGGACCGCGCGCTGCTGTCCGACCTCCGCGGCGACGAGCCCGTGCTGCGCGAGTGGCCCCTGCCCTACGCCGCGATCGCGTGGGTGCTGCGGCACGCGCCGCCCGACGTGTTCATCGGCAACCCGCGGGTTCATTTCCAGCACCTCGCCGACCGGATGAACGAGCCCCGGCGCGAGCAGCGCCGCTGGCGCACCTGGGCCTGCTGGGCGCTCTGCCGGGCCGTCCGGCCCGAATTCCCGGCCGACCCGAAGCACGTCGTAGCCGAGCCTCACCTCGAACTGATCGTTGAAAAACTGACGCGGCACGGACTGCCCGGTGAATCCGCCCTGTGGCAGGAGGTCATGAAATCTGCGCAGGCGGTTAGCGGGCTGCGGGAGGAGGCCTAATCTGGCGCCCAAAAGCTGCGCATTTTCCGGCCGGTTGCCTCCGGCACTGAATCGCCGCCCATCAATTGGCTTATATCTTGCCCGTGAATCCCGTTTCGCGCGCCTCACCGTCAAGAAAGACTTCAGCGGCACCCGGCCGGCACCGATTAACAGGGCATGAATGAGGTGAGCCTTTCGACCGTCGACCTGCTGCGCGTGGCGCAATCGTTCCCCGCCACCCCGGGGATCATGGCCCGGCTCGGCCAGATCTTGCGCGATCCCAACGCCTCGCTGGATGACGTCGCCGCGCAGCTCAAGCACGACAGCAGTCTCGCCGCCCGCCTCCTGCGCATCGCCAACAGCGCCGCCTTCGCCCAAAGCGAGCCCGTCGCGTCGATCGAGGACGCCGCGGCGCTCATCGGGTTGCAGGAGCTTCACCGTCTCGTCGGCGCGGTAGCGGTGGACCAGTTCTCGCTCCGCAACTATCCGCTCTACGGCTTCACCGGCCCGCGCCTCCGCGGCAACGCCCTGCTCGTCGCCCTGCTGATGGAGGAACTGGCGTCGCCCGCCCGGCAGGATCCGGCGGCCGCCTACTCGGCAGGCCTGTTCCGCTCGCTCGGCAAGCTCGCCCTGGCCAAACTCGCTGAGGAGGATGCGCCCGTCGCCGCCTTCCGCCCCTCCGACGGACTGCCTCTGGGCAGCTGGGAGAAGCAGACGTTTGGCCTGGGCAGCAACCAAGCCACCGCCACCATCCTCCAGCAATGGCATTTCCCGCCCGAGGTGACGGAGGCCATCGCCGAGCACTACTACCCCGCGGCCCACAGCCATCCGCAGGCCTACCTGCTCAACCTCGCCGCCCAGCTGGCCGAGAAACTCAGCCACGGGCTGCCCGGGGAACACTCCTACTGGCTCGACGAAACCGAGTTTACCCGCACCTGCGGCATCGGCCCGCGCCACATCCAGAAGGCCACCGAGCGGGCCGCCACGGCCTTCGAGCGGATCAACCGCGCGATGGGCTGAGCGGTGAGCGCCGGCTGGACTTCCTGGAGGCGGGGTGCCCTCACCCCGCTTGGCATGCGCTGCGAAAGCCGGTAGTCGCAGGGTGAGGGCACCCCGCCTCCACCGGTCACCCTTTCCCTGCTTCCCCGTGACCCAGCATCGTCATGGCCGCCGCAAAGGCCGGCATGCGGCCTGCCGCCACCGCCTGCGCGATCGCGGGCATCCGCTCCTGCACGGCGGGCGCCGCGTAGAACCGGGAGCGCAGTCCCTCCGCGATCAGGGCGTGCATCCACTCGACGGCCTGCGCCCGCCGCCGGGACTCGAGCACGCCGCTCGCCCGCACGTTCCGGAAAAATTCTCCCGTCGTGCCCCACACCTCGGGCACGCCGTCGCCGGTCAGCGATGACGCCAGCAGCGCGGGTGTCTCCCACCCTTCCGTCGCCCGGTGGAGGTAATGCAGCACGCGCTTCATCTCGGCCTGCGCCGCGGTCGCCCGGGCGCGGTTGTCGCCGTCGGCCTTGTTGATGACCAGCGCGTCGGCGAGCTCGATCACGCCCTTCTTGATGCCCTGCATCTCGTCGCCCGCGCCCGCGATCATCAGCACCAGGAAAAAATCCACCATCGAGCGCACCGCGACCTCGTTCTGCCCGACACCAACCGTCTCAACGATCACGACGTCAAAGCCCGCCGCCTCGCACACGAGGATGGCCTCGCGCGTCTTGCGCGCCACGCCGCCGAGCGAACCGCCCGAGGGCGAGGGCCGGATGAACGCCTCGCGCAGCTGGCAGAGCTTCTCCATGCGGATCTTGTCCGCGAGGATGCTGCCGCCCGTCACGGAGCTCGAGGGATCGATGGCGAGCACCGCCAAGCGTTTGCCGGCATCAACGAGGTGGCAGCCGAAGGCCTCGATGAACGTGCTCTTGCCCGCGCCCGGGATGCCCGTGATGCCGATGCGCTGCGACTTGCCCGTGTGCGGCAGGAGCCGCGCCAGGAGCTGTTGCGCCTGCATCTGGTGGGCGATCGCGTTGCTCTCAATCAGGCTGATGGCCCGGCCGAGGATGGTCGGATCGCGCGCGAGCACCCCCGCGGCATAGTCGTCTGTCGACAGGACGCGTCGGCGCGGGACCGGCTTGCCGGCCGCCGCGGCTCCCGCAGGACGCACCCCTTCCATCAGCCAAGTAGCGAAACCGGGGCCGGCGCCCTCCGGCACCCAGTCCGGCCGCGGTTGAGGGCAGCCGTCGTGGAGGGTGTCGGCGGGTTTTTTCATGCGCGGGGGTGAGCGGTGAACGCCGGCGGCCTAAGCCACCGGCTCCAGGCGCTCGATCAACAGTTCGAGGATGCGCAGCGATGATTTCGGGATGACCGTGCCTGGGCCGAAGATGGCGCTGGCGCCGTTGGCCATCAGGAACTCGTAGTCCTGCGCCGGGATGACGCCGCCGCAGATCAGGACGATGTCCTCGCGGCCGAGCTTCTTCAGCTCGTCGCGCAGCTGCGGCAGCAGCGTCTTGTGTCCGGCGGCAAGTGAACTCATGGCGACGGCGTGCACGTCGTTCTCCACGGCTTGGCGCGCGGCCTCCTCCGGCGTCTGGAAGAGCGGCCCGATGTCGATGTCGAAGCCGAGGTCGGCCATGGCGGTGGCGACGACCTTGGCGCCCCGGTCGTGGCCGTCCTGCCCGAGCTTGGCGATGAGCACGCGCGGCCGGCGGCCCTCGCGTTTCTCGAACTCGGCGATCTTCTCCTTCACCAGCTGCACGGCGGGCTCCTCACCGAATTCCTGGCGGTAGACGCCTGAGATGGAGCGGATCTGCGCCTTGTAGCGGCCGTAGACCGCCTCCAGTGCGTCGCTGATCTCGCCGAGGGTGGCGCGCGCCTGCGCGGCCGTGACGGCGAGCTCGAGCAGGTTGCCCTGGCCGGACTTGGCGCAGGCCGTGAGCGTGGCGAGCGACGCCTGGCAGGCGGCCTCGTTGCGCGAGGCGCGGAGTTCCTTGAGGCGCCTGACCTGCGACTCGCGCACGGCGGTGTTGTCGATCGACAGGATGTCCATCGGCGCCTCGTGCTCGAGGCGGTATTTGTTGAGGCCGACGATCGTCTCCTTGCCGGAATCGATCTTGGCCTGCCGGCGGGCGGAGGCCTCCTCGATGCGCAGCTTCGGGATGCCGGCCTCGATGGCCTTCGTCATGCCACCCATCCTGGCGACCTCCTCGAGGTGCTGCCGGGCCTTCTTCACCAATTCCTCCGTGAGATACTCGATGTAATAGCTGCCGCCCCAGGGATCGACGACGTTGCAGATGCCGGTCTCCTGCTGGAGGTGGAGCTGCGTGTTGCGCGCGATGCGGGCCGAGAAGTCCGTGGGCAGCGCGATGGCCTCGTCGAGGGCGTTGGTGTGCAGCGACTGGGTGTGCCCGCAGACGCTCGCCAGCGCCTCGAGGCAGGTGCGCGCAACATTGTTGAAGGGATCCTGCTCGGTCAGCGACCAGCCGGAGGTCTGCGAGTGCGTGCGCAGCGCGAGGGACTTCGGGTTCTTCGGGTTGAACTGCGCGACCATCCCCGCCCAGAGGGTGCGGGCGGCGCGCATCTTCGCGACCTCCATGGCGAAGTTCTTGCCGATAGCCCAGAAGAACGAGAGGCGCGGCGCGAAGGCGTCGATGTCGATGCCGGCGGCGACACCGGTCTTCAGATACTCGAGGCCGTCGGCGAGCGTGTAGGCGAGCTCGAGGTCGGCGGTGGCCCCCGCCTCCTGCATGTGGTAGCCGGAGATCGAGATCGAGTTGAACTTCGGCATCTTCTGCGACGTGTATTCGAAGATGTCCGCGATGATCTTCATCGAGGGCGCGGGCGGATAGATGTAGGTGTTCCGCACCATGAACTCCTTCAAAATATCGTTCTGGATCGTGCCGGCCAGGTCGGAGAGCTTGGCCCCCTGCTCCAGCGCGGCGCAGATATAGAACGCCATCACCGGCAGCACGGCGCCGTTCATGGTCATGGAGACGGAAACCTTGTCGAGCGGGATGCCGCCGAAGAGCGTCTGCATGTCGAGGATCGAGTCGATGGCGACACCCGCCTTGCCGACATCGCCGACGACGCGTGGGTGGTCGCTGTCGTAGCCGCGATGGGTCGCGAGATCGAAGGCCACGGACAGGCCGGCCTGGCCGGCGGCGAGGTTGCGCTTGTAGAACGCGTTGGACTCCTCGGCGGTGGAAAAGCCGGCGTATTGCCGGATCGTCCACGGCTTCGCCACATACATCGTGGTATAGGGACCGCGCGTGAAGGGCGAGAGGCCGGGCATGGTGTCGAGCACCGCGGCCGGCGGCAGGTCGGCCGCGGTGAAGACCGGCGGCACGGGAATCTGCTCGTAGGTCTGCCAGACGGAACCCACCGGGGCCGGCGCGGGTTTCGCGCCCGGGAAGGCGAAGGAATCGTAAGCGAGCTTGGTGAAATCAGGCGCGTTGTTCATGTGAGGGCTCCGATCTGTTTCAGGAGTTTGGCGAGCAGGTCGTGGACGTTGGCGCGGACATGGATGAATTCATCTACGCCGGCGGCGCGGAACGAGGCGACGACCGCCGCGTCGGCCGGCAGGCCGGCGAGCACGACAGTCTTGACGGCCGAGGGCGCGGCCTTGGCCGCGGCGGCGAAGGCGGGCACGAGGGCCGGGTAGGTCTCGTCGGTCGAGCAAAGCACCGCGATGGCGGCGCCCGACGAGGCGGCCGCGGCGGCGGCGGCCTCCGCGGTGTCGAAGCTCTGCTTGGCGAGCGACTCGAAGCCGGCGGTGGCGAAGAACCCGGCGGCGAAATCGGCCCGGGCCTTGTGTTGCAGCACTGGTCCGATCTTCGCGAGGAACACCCGCGGGCGCTGGCCGGTGCGCTGGGCAAACGCCTCGGACGCGGCGCGCAGGGTTTCAAAGCCGGCGGAGGCGCGCCACGGCGCCACCGTCACGATGGGTTTCTCCGCGACGGTCGCGGCCTGGCCAAGCGCGGCCAGTTGGGCGACTCCTGCCCCGGCCTTGGCCGCGACGAACGCCGCCTCGAGCCGGGCAGGCCAGCCGGCCACGGCCGGCAGCTGCGCCACCACGACCGGCGGGCGGGCGGGCGTCACGGGAGCGGCGGCTGGTTTTGCGACGGCAGCGACAAGCGGCTTCTCCTTGAGATTCGGAAAAAGGTTGGTGCCGACCAGGCCGAGCCGGCGTTTGCCGACGGCGTCGGTTTTCTCCCTGGCGGCCTCCGCCACGAGCTGCTGCGGATACCCCTCGCGCAGCGCTGCGGCAAAACCGCCGCGGGCCTCGAGAGTCTGGAAGAGCGCCCAGGCCTTCCGGGCCAGTTCGTCCGTGAGTTTCTCCACATACCACGAACCGCCGGCCGGATCGGCCGTCTGCGTGAAGCTGAATTCCTCGGCGAGGATCGTGTGCACGTTGCGGGCGATCCGGCGGGAGACCTCCGTCGTCGCCCCGGTCACCTCGTCGAACGGCGCGATGTGCAGGCTGTCGCACCCGCCGAGCACGGCGGACAACGCCTCGGTGGTGACGCGCAGCATGTTCACATGCGGATCGGTGAGCGTCTTGTTCCAGCGGCCGGTTGTCGCGTGGACGGTGACGCGGGCGGCCGGAGCCGCCCCGGCGCCGAAGGCGGCCATCACGCGCGTCAGAAGCGGGCGCCAGGCGCGGAACTTCGCGACCTCGGTGAAGAACTGCGGCCCGATGGCGAAGTGGCAGTGCAAACGGGCGCCGGCGACGTCCGCCGGGACGCCCCGCTCGCGGAGCGCACGGAGGTATTCGGTGGCGGCGGAGAGGGAGAAGGCGAGTTCCTGCACGGCGGTGCCGCCGGCATCACCCCAGAGCGCGGCGTTCACGCCGATGGTCTGCAGCTGCGGCGCATGTATCGCGGCCCACTTGGTCCATTCGGCGAGTGCGTCGAGTTGTGCGGCGAGGCCGCCGGCGAGCTGAGCCGTCTCCGTCCACGTGGCGAGCGGATCCGCCGCGAGGCTGCCCGTGAGTTTTTCCCACGCCACGCCTCGCTCGCGCGCCAGCGTGAGATAAAGGGCGGCCAGCGGCAGCGCGTCCGCATCCGGATTAAGGTGCACCGGCACCGCGGACAGATCCACGCCGGCCAGCGCCGTGGTGAGATCGGCCAGATTCGAGATCACCACGCCGGCATGCGTCGGCGACTCCGGAGTCAGTGCAACGCTGTCCTGTCCGTGCATCAGGTCGGCTACTAGCACGCAGTTGAATTCGTGGGCTGAAGAAATCTTAATAGCCTGCGAAACCTCCCAGCCGCGCTCCTTGAAACCGAGCGGACGAACTCCGCGCAGAAACGGCGCTTCACCGGGGCGCGACGCGATGTCCGGGACGCCGGAGAGGTCGGCCCGCGTATAAAGCGGCTGGAGCGCCACGCCTTCGAAAGTGCGAGTTATGAGTTTCTTATCAAACGGGACGCCCTTGAGTTCGGCCTCAACCGTTTTCTTCCAGCGGGCCAGGGCTTCGGTCAACGCGTCGGTGGAGGCAGCGGCTTTTTCTTCGTGCAAAAGGGACATAGATCGGGTGGTTGGGATTAATCTTCGCCGTCGCCAGCATACCTTTCCCCGGGCGTTTCCTGCTCCGCAGATTTTGTCAAAATACAGGCCCTATCCGCCAATGGATGCGCGGCGGGTTCGGCGTGGGTCTGGCATCTTGACGGCAGACCGGCGCCATCGCGCCCGTCGAAAAACACCACCGGCCATGATCACCCGCATCGATCACCTGGGGATCGCCGTCCGCTCGCTGGACGAATCGATCCCCTACTACGAAAAAACGCTCGGCCTGAAATGCGAGCACCGCGAGGACGTGCCGTCGCAGAAGGTGCGCACCGCCTTTTTCACCGTCGGCGAGGTGCACCTTGAGCTGCTCGAGCCGATGGCGCCGGACAGCCCGGTCGCCAAGTTCCTCGAGAAGAACGGCGAGGGCGTGCACCACGTGGCCTTCGCCTCGAGCGACATCCGCGCCCAGCTCGCGCAGGCCGCCGCCAGCGGCTGCAAGCTGATCCACGAGCAGCCGGTCGACGGGGCCGGCGGCAAGCTCGTCGCCTTCCTGCACCCGAAGTCCACCCACGGCGTGCTCACCGAATTCTGCTCCCCGAAATCCAGCTAAGCGCCGGCCCCGGCCGACGCTTCCCACCACCAAACCTCATGGCCATCGCTCCCTCCTTCCTCACCGAGCTGAAGAAACGCCGCTCAGCCGCCCTCGTGGGCGGTGGCTCGGACAAGCTCGCCGAACGCAAAAAAAAGGGCCTGCTCAACGCGCGCGAGCGCATCGAGGCGCTCTTCCAACCCGGCACCTTCCTCGAGTCCGGTCTTCACGCGGAGCACGACTGCCACCACTTCGGCATGGAGTCGAAGTCCCTGCCCGGTGACGGCGTGATCACGGGCGTCGGCTACGTCGACGGCCGCGCGGTCGCCGCCTTCAGCCACGACTTCACCGTCGGCGGCGGCGCCCTCGGGCGCATCCACGCGAAGAAGGTCTGCGACCTCATGGACTACGCCATCCAGGCCGGCCTACCGGTCATCGGCATCAACGACTCCGGCGGCGCTCGCATCCAGGAGGGCGACGACTCGCTCTCCGGCTACGGCCAGGTCTTCTTCCGCAACGTGCTCCTGTCGGGCGTCGTGCCACAGATCTCGATCATCGCCGGCCCCTGCGCGGGTGGCGCGGCCTATTCGCCGGCGCTCACGGACTTCATCATCATGACGAGGAAGAACGCCCAGATGTTCATCTGCGGCCCCGACGTCATCAAGGCCTCCACCGGGCAGACCACCACGATGGATGAGATCGGCAGCGCCGCCGTGCATGCCACCGTCTCCGGCAACATCCATTTCGTCGCTGAGGACGACCTCCAAGCCTTTGAGATCGCCCGCAAGCTCCTGACGTTCCTGCCGTCGAACAACATCATGGACCCGCCCCACCGGCCCACGCCGACCGTCTCGATGGAACTTGATCCGCGCATGAACGAACTCGTGCCCGCGGACGCGAAGTCGCCGATCGACGTGCTCAAGGTCATCAGCCTGCTCGTCGACGGCGGCGACTTCCTCGAGGTGCAGCGCGACTTCGCCAAGAACATCGTCGTCGGCTTCGCCCGGATTCAGGGCCTCGTCGTCGGCATCGTGGCGAACCAGCCCGCCGTTAAGGCCGGCACGCTCGACATCGACTCGTCCGACAAGGGCGCGCGGTTCATCCGCCTCTGCAACATCTTCAACATCCCGCTCGTCACCCTGGTCGACATTCCCGGCTTCATGCCCGGCGTCGCGCAGGAACGCGGCGGCATCATCCGCCATGGCGCGAAGATGCTCTTCGCCTACGCCGCCGCCACCGTGCCGAAGATCACCGTGATCATGCGCAAGGCCTACGGGGGCGCCTACCTCGCGATGTGCAGCCGCGACATGGGCGCGGACTTCGTCTACGCGTGGCCCTGCTCCGAGATCGCGGTCATGGGCGCCGAGGGCGCCGTCAGCATCCTCTACAAGAAGGAAATCGCCGCCGCGGCCGACCCGAAGCTGCGGGCCGCCGAGCTCGCGGCGGAATACCGCGAGAAGTTCTCCTCGCCCTACGAGGCCGCCGCGAAGGCGATGATCAACGACATCATCGAGCCGGCCCAGACCCGCGGCATCGTCGCGATGACGCTGCGCAACACCCTGTCGAAACGCGAAACCCGCCCGCCGAAGAAGCACGGCAACATCCCGCTCTAAGCCTCCCGCCATGCTCACTCCATTCCTGCCTCTCGCCGAAACCGGGCCGTCGTTCCCGGACGGCCAATGGGTGGCGCTCCTGGCGCTGCTGGTCGCCATCGCGGCGCTCGTGGTCGCGATCATCGGGTTGCGCCGGCCGCCGGCCCCGGCGCCCTTGCCGACCCCGGTGCCATCCCCCGCGCCCGCCCAACCGGTGATCGCGGCGGCCGCCGCCGTCGTCGCCCCCGTCGCCGAGCTGACCCAGGAGACGCTCGCCATCATCGCGGCCTGCGTCGCGATGACCTACGGCCGCCGGGCCCGCATCGCCGCGGTCAGCCCGGGCGCAGCCGGCGACCTGTCCCTGCAGCAGTGGTCCATCGAGGGCCGCCGCCAGATCTACTCCTCCCACCAAGTCCGCTGACCCATTCCCGTTCCCATGAAAAAATTACGCGTCACCATTGAAGGCAAAGCATACGACGTCCATGTCGAGATTCTCGACGAGGGCGCCCGGAATGCGCCGACGGCCGCTCGGCCGGTCGAAACCGCCGCCCCGGCGGCGACGATCGCCCCCGCGGTCGTGCTTGCCGCCCCGGTCGCCTCCGCCGCGGCCGGCCCCAAGGGCGCGGGCGACGTGCCCAGCCCGCTGGCGGGCAAACTCGTGTCCATCGACGTCAAGGTTGGCCAGGCGGTCGCGGAGGGCGCCCAGGTCGCCACCGTCGAAGCCATGAAGATGAACACCTACATCTTCGCCCCCAAGTCCGGGAGCGTCACCGCCGTGCTCGCCAACCCGGGCGACGGCGTCGAGGAGGGCACCGTGCTGCTCCGCATCGCGTGAGCCATGGCGGCGCGCCCCGCCCGCCGCTCCCAAAAATGAAAACTGTGATCGCCCAAGCCCGCTACTGGATCCCGGGAACCTTTGTGGCTCTCGGCGGCGTCGCCCTAGCCCGGTTGGTCGCACCCCAGTTCACCCATTCCGTGCGGATCACGATCATCGTGGGCGGACACATCCTGGCGCTGGCCGGCCTGACGATCATCTCCATCGGGATGAACCGCGCCGAGCCGCGCGGTGACGAGTCCCCCTCAACCTGACCTCACTCCAATGAAAACCCTGTCGGAACCAAATCCGCACCACCGCTCCGCAAGCGTCGAGGGTTGGCGGTTGCACGTCCTCGACACGGTCGACTCCACCAACAGCCACGCCGTTTCGCTGTCCGCCTGGTCGGCCGTGCGTGCCACCATCCAGACCGGCGGCCGGGGCCGCACGCGCGACCGCCACTGGGTCTCGGACGACGGCGGCCTGTGGCTCTCCGCCGTGCTCCCCTGTCCCGGCTCGCGTTCCCGCTGGGAAATCCTGCCCCTCGCCGCCGGCTGGGCCGTCGTCAGGGGCCTGCGCGAGTTCGGCGTCACTGCCGCCCGGTTGCGCTGGCCGAACGACATCATGGTGGGCCGGGCCAAGCTCGCCGGCCTGCTGGTCGAGCGTTTCCGCAACGACACCGCCGTGGTGGGCGTCGGCCTCAACGTTTTCAACCATCCCGAGCAGGCCGATCCCGCACTCGCCGGGCTCACGGCCCGCCTCGCGGACCTGGTGCCGGGCAGCTACACCGTCGACGATGTCGCGCCGGTCCTGCTGCGCTCGCTGCGCCACATGCACGCGATCCTGCTCGACGCCGGATTCCAGGTCATCGCGGACGACCTGAACGTGGCGTGGGCCCAGCCCCGCCGCGTCGAACTCACGCTCAACGGCCGGGCGCAGCACTTTGAAGGGGTCTTCCAGGGCATCGACCAGAAGGGCCGCCTCCGCATCGCCACCGCCGGCGACGGGCTGTGCGCCTACGACGCTGCCCAGGTCGCCCTCCTCCGCGAACTCGAATAATCATCCACCCTTTCCCTCCTCCCAACATGTCCATCGTCGCCTTCAACAACACCGTCCTTCGCGACGGCCACCAATCACTCGCCGCCACGCGCATGACCACCGCGCAGATGCTCCCCGCGGCCCCGATCCTCGACGGCATGGGCTTCGCCGGCCTCGAGACCTGGGGCGGCGCCACGATCGACTCGTGCCTGCGCTTCCTCAACGAGAACCCGTTCGACCGGCTGCGGGCCCTGAAGAAGGCCGCCCCGAAGACCCCGCAGATCATGCTCCTGCGCGGCCAGAACATCGTCCAATACACGAGTTTCCCCGACGACGTCGTCGAGGCCTTCGTGCGCGCCAACGCCGCCGCCGGCCAGGACATCTTCCGCATCTTCGACGCGCTGAACGACACCCGCAACCTCGCCACCTCCATCAAGACCGTGATCGCCTGCGGCAAGCACGCCCGCGGCGAGATCTGCTACACCACGAGCCCCGTCCACACCATCAAGGCCTTCGTCGACATGGGCATCGAGCTCCGGAAAATGGGCTGCCACTCGATCGGCATCAAGGACATGTCCGGCGTGCTCGCCCCGCGCATCGCCTACGACCTCGTCAAGGAACTCAAGGCCAAGGTCGGCCTGCCGATCACGCTGCACACGCACGACACCGCGGGCCTCGGCGCCGCCGCCTACCTCGCCGCGATCGACGCCGGCGTCGACACCGTCGAGACCTCCATCGTCCCCTTCGCCAACGGCACCTCCCAGCCCGACACGCTCCGCATGCTCGCCCTCCTCGAGGGCCACCCGCGCGCCCCGGACTTCGACCGCAAGAAGCTCCAGGAGCTGCGCGAGTATTTCACCGGCGTCTACAAGGAGCTGGAGAAGTTCACCTCCCCCGCCAACGAGCGCGTCGACTCCGATACCCTCGTCTACCAGGTCCCGGGCGGCATGCTCTCGAATTTCCGGAACCAGCTCAAGGAACAGAACATGTCCGACAAGCTCGAGCAGGTGCTCGCCGAGATCCCCTACGTCCGCGCCTGCCTCGGCTGGATCCCGCTCGTCACGCCGACCTCCCAGATCGTCGGCACGCAGGCGATGTTCAACGTGAAGTTCGGCCGTTGGAAGAACCTTTCGCAGCCCGCGATCGACATCGCCCTCGGCAAATACGGCAAGACCCCGGGCCCAATCGATCCCACCGTCCTGGAACTCGCGCTGAAGAAACCCGGCACCAAGCTCATCGAATGCCGGCCGGCCGACCTGCTCTCGCCCCGGATGCCCAAGCTGCGCGAGGAACTCGCCGCCGCCGGTCTGCCCACGGACGACGAGGCCTGCGTGCTGCACGCGATGTTCCCCACCGAGTTCGCCAAACTCCACAAGAAGCCCACCGCCGCGCCAGTCGCCGCCGCCGCGACACCCGCAGCCGCGCCCGCGGCCAGCGCAGCCCACTCTGCAGCAGGCCCCGCCGCCCGCTACGCGATGACCGTCAACGGCCACCGCACCGAGGTCAGCGTGGTTGAGTTGAACTGAGAAGCCCGCTGCTCCGAGTCCAAGCCCATCAACAGCCGCCGCTGAGGCAGGCCGGTGTTGGTGCGCTTTCTTGTAGAGGGGCCAAGACCCTAAATCGTTCGTGGCACGATATGACACTAATCCATACTATTTTTATTTACTTTAAATGAGTGTGGTATCTTTTCGGCAGTGGCTCTACGCCGCGTAGCGCGAGCCGCCTCATCTTTCGAGCTCCCCTGTGCCGACCACGGCAAGCAGCCGGAAGTAATAAACAAAATCGGGATTCCGGACCACCGGACCTTGCCCGGAATCATCGTGCCTCCGCCTGCCATTCGTGAACCACCACCCTCGTCTCGTCACCAAGACCTCCGTTCTCTCACCCTCAGTCCTTCGCTCCAGTTCCCTCCTCGCCCTGACCCTGGCTGCCTTCAGCCTGGCCCGGGCCGCGAACGAAAACACCGCGAGTCTTCCGAACTCGGCGGACTCGGCAGAAGCCTCCGGCAGCGCTGATGCGCCGGGCGATATCGTCACGCTCGAGCCCTTCAGCGTCACCGACAACAAAAACCGGGACACCACCCTCCCCGAACGCCCGGTGACGGGCGTCTACGGATTCGCGACACCCTACCAAGACGTGCCGCGCAGCCTCGCGCAGATCACGCCCGCGCAGATCTCCGAAGACGCGATCAACAGCGTGAATGATTTCGCGCGCTATAGCCCGGCGACCAGCCTGCTGCCCGGCGCGGCGATCAATTCCGGCACGCCCTATTTCCGCGGTGCGCAGGGCGATCTCTATCAGAACGGCGTGCGGCTGCTGACCCGCGGCACCAACAACCGCCCGTTCACGCTCAACCCGTATGAGCAGGCCGACCTGGTTGCCGGCCCGGCCTCGGTCGTCTTCGGCCCCTCCGCGCGCACGGCCGGCTACGTGAATTACATCACCAAGCAGCCGTATTTCGACCAGGAACGCGGGGCGGTCACGGTGAACCTCGGTCGCTGGTATGCCGACGGCAGTGGTTACAAGCTGCAGGACTCCGCCCAAATCGACATCGGCGCGCCGCTGGTCCAAGGCAAGGTCGCCTACCGCATCAGCTACGAGGGCGACACCTACAAGTCGTATTACCAGAACACCCGCAACCGCTTCAACAACCTGTTCGGCGCCCTCGGCTGGCGGCCCAACAAGACCATGGCCTTGGACGTGAACTTTGAAATCGCGCACTACGACTGGACCGTAAACAATTTCCAGAACCGCATCACCAACGACCTGATCCGCAACGGCACGTATCTCGCCGGTCCGGCCACGCCGATCATCCAGGTGGGATCGGCGTTCTACTCCCCGGTGCTCGACGCGTCCGGCAACCCGACCGGCAACTGGATCACGCGCAGCAAGGTGACCGCGGCGAGCGGCCTGACCTCCTACAACGCCGGCACCGCAACCACGAACCCGACCAGCAACTCCACCGCCGGCGCCGGTTCGATCGTGGGCTACGTGCTCGACCCGTCGCTCGTGCAACCGGAACCGCTCGCGCGCTCGGCGGCGCTGAACTCACCGGGCTATCCGTCCATCACCGACACCTTCAATATCCAGACGCGGCTGCGCAAGGAGATCTCCGATACGCTCACGCTGGCCAACAACCTGACCTACGGCCGCTACAAGACCGACACCTCGTCGAACGGCGGATTCTACAACTACATCCTGGCGGACTCGATCGAGGACCGCCTCGAGTTCCAGGCCAAGCGCGCCTACCGGCTCTTCGGTCTGAACATCAGCCACGACAGCAACACCGGCGTCGCCTACCGCTGGGAACCGAGCCGGAACTTCAAGGACACGCAGAACACCGCCTACGGGCCGACCGGCGACCAATACAACGTAGCGGGCGATCCCTCCGGCTGGACCCGCAACGCGTTCTTCGGGGCGAGCGTGTATCCGTTCACCGGGCTGGCGACCGATCCGGTCCTGACAAAATTCGGCTACCTCAAGGGCTTTTGGCAATACCTGCCCGTGCCGGACAGCGCGATCGGCGGCGCCACGACCCCCGGCGGCAGCGCCAGCGGCACGCCCGCCGGCACCCTCGGCTCGGCCAACTACGCCACGACCGAGCAGTGGGCCAGTGTCTTCACCCAGCACAGCATCAAGCTCGGCTCCCATTTCATCTGGGACGTCGGCGCGCGCGCCTCGCTGGTGTGGGCGAACATCTCCAACCCGATTCCCTCGCCCAACGTGCCCGGAAACAATCTGCTGACCGGTTCCGTCCGGGAGGCCGAGCCGTCGGTTTCCTCCAGCCTCAGCTACAAGCCCGTCTCGTGGCTCACCACCTATGTCACCTACAACCGCGTCACCGCGGTCAATGGCAACACCAGCGGCGCAGTCGGCTGGTCCACCAACATCGCCGGGGTGGCGAACCAGTTCGATCCCTTCAATTTCAAGAGTGTCAGCGAACTTCGTGAGTTCGGCGCCAAAGCTGAACTCATCCCTGACCAGCTCATCGTGACCTTCGCGGCCTTCCGCCAGACCCGCGCGTTGACCCTCACGCTACCCGCCGGCGCCGTGGGCACAGCCAACCCGATCCAGGCCGTCGGCCTCTACCAGGGCACGGAACTCGGCCTGCGTTACCAGGCCAGCCGCCAGTTGAGCATCGGCGCAAACGTCAACTACCTGGACGCGACCAACCAGGACTCCACCTACAGCGCGCCCGCGCCCATCGTCGCCGACAACGCGACCAACATCCAGGGCGCGACGACCTCGGTCAAGGGCGTCAACTACCGCGCGGTCAACCTGCCGCGCGCCACCGGCACCTTCTACGTGAGCTATCAGTTCATTTCCGGCTTCGGGGCGAAATTGGACTACGCCGTGCACGGCTCCTACAACGTCGCCACCGACGGGTCGGTGACCGTCCCCGGGGAGTATAACCTCAATCTCGGCGCCTTCTACAACCAGCCGCGCTACCGCATCGCGCTCGACCTACAAAACGTGACGAACCAGCGCGAGCACGCCGGCGGCGGCACGCCGCTGCCGGGCTTCAACGCCGGCCTCCGCGTCACCTACCGCTTCTGAACCGCCCGACCGGCAGGCGCCTCGGCGCCCGAATCCGCCCCGGCCGCGTCCAGCCAACACTCATCCTGAAAGTCACCATGTCCACCCGTCGTGAATTCCTCCGTTCGTCCGTCGTGGCCGCTGCCGCCGCCGCGACTCTGCCCTCCCTCCTGCGCGCCGATGAAAAAAATGGCGGCAAGCCCGCACCCGTCGCTGACGCCGCCCTCACGCCCGGCATTCGGCCGCTGATCGACTGGCACAGCCATATCGTCACGCCCGGTGAGCTGAAGTATCTCGCCGGAAGAAAAACCGCTCCGCGCGTGACCACGGACGCGCAGGGTCGGCAGCTCTTTGAGAACGTGACTACGGTCTCAGCCGTGGCCCGCGAGGCCTCGCCCACGTCCCCATCCGACATCGGCCGCCGCATCGAGCATCTGGCTGCCAGCGGCATCCAGCGCCAGCTCCTGACCTACACTGTCGCCATCGGTTACGATGCGACCCTGCCGGTCGAGGAGACCCGCCCTTTCTTTCGCGGGTTGAACGACGAGCTCGCCGCAGTGGTCCGGCAGCACCCCGACCGCTTCCTCGGCGTCGCGGCCCTGCCGACCGCCGACCCGGCGTGGGCCGCCGAGGAACTGACCCGCGCGCACCGCGAGCTCGGGCTCATCGGCGGCGCGCTGCCGCTCAATGCCTTCACCAGCCTCGAGGGCGCGCGCACGCTGGCCCCGCTCTTCGCCGCCGGGCAGAAACTCGGCTCGCACTTCTTCATCCACCGCGCCCCGGCGAGCGCCACCGTGCCCGGCCAGCCGCCGCTGATCGTGCCGACCGACACGGCCGCCGTGCGCTGGAGCGCCATCAGCAACACCCACCTGCTCAACGGCGCCCTGACCCTTGGACTGACCGACTTTCTCGACCCGTATCCCGACGTGTCCGTCCAGGTGATCATGCTCGGCGGTTTCCTGCCCTATCTGATCGACTCGATCATCGCCTCGGGCCCACGCGCAGGCATCCGTGACCCGTTGGCCAGCCTGCGCCGGATCTATCTCGAACCCGGTCCCTACTCCGGCAGCAATCCCGACTGGGTCGCCTACACCGCCGCGAAGTTCGGCGCCGACCGCATCCTGTTCGGCACCGACTACGGCGTCGGCGGCGGGGCCGCGACCGACCGCCTGGGACCCTCGGTCGCCGCGCTCGACCGGGTGCTCACCACCCAGCAACGCCAGCTCATCTACGTCGACAACACCCGGGCCCTCCTGAAAGCGAAGGGTCTCAGCTGATCCCAGCCTGCTTTTCGCTCCTCCAACTCAACCCGTCATCCATCATGTCCTCCCGCCGCGAATTCATCCGCACCGCCACCTTCGGGGTGGCGGCCGCCGCCGCCCTGCCGTCCCTCCTCCGCGCCGATCCGGCTGCGTCTGACGCTACCACTCCCGCCCCCGCCGGGGGCAAACCCTCCGGCTTGATCGACCTCCACAGCCACTGGTTCTCGCCCGCCTCCGTCGAGATTCTCTCCAAGCGCGCGACGGGACCGAAATTCAAGGTCAACGACAAGGGCGAGAAGTTCCTCTCCCGCTCCGGCCCCGAGTCTCCGGGTGGCGGGAACTTCCCGCTCGGCGCGCAATGGTTCGACCTCGACGCCCGCGTGCGGCACCTGGACGAAGAGGGCGTCGTCCACCAGCTGGTGTCCTGGCCAACCACCCTCGGGGTCGACGCCGCCATCACCGCGGCCGAGGCGCGCGAGCTCTGGGCCGCCTACAACACCGATCTCGGCGGCGCCGTGCGGAAATATTCCTCCCACCTGAGCGGCGTCGCCGCCCTCGCCACAGCCGACCCCGAGTGGTCGGCCCGCGAACTTGCCCGGGCGCACGACGAGCTCGGGCTCATCGGCGGCGTGCTCCCGGCCAACGTCTTCGCCACCCTCGAGGGCGCGAAGCAGCTCGCCCCGATTTTCGCCACGGCGCAAAAATACAAGAGCCATATCTACCTGCACACCGGCGGCGGCTCGCCGTCGATCCCCGGCCAACCCGACTGGAAACACACCGATACCGCCGGCCCGCGCGGCAGCCTCGACAACATCTACAACTTCGCCGCCGCCACGATCACCCTGGCCTACTCCGGGTTTCTTGACGCGTATCCCGACGTCACCGTGCAGATCGCCCAGCTTGGCGGCTCCGGCGGCATCGCGCTGGTCGAGGAACTGGCCCGCGCCGCGGCCCCGCGCAGCAAGGAGCCGACCGCGGCCAAGTTCCGCCAGATCTACCTCGACACCGGCGCCGGCGGCCGGGGCCCCGAGGCCATCGCGCTCGCCGTGCGCGTGTTCGGCGCCGATCGCATCGTCTTCGGCACCGACTACGCACCGCAGGCCAGCGTCGCTCCGGTCATCGACAACATCGGCCAGTCGCCGCTGACCGCCGCCCAGCGGCGCGCCGTGTTCAGCGAAAGCCCGCGCCAGCTCCTCGCCGCCAAGGGCGTGAAACTGGTATAAAACGAAACGACCCGGGGAGGAGGCGAGGAGCGCGCGAAGTCAACGCGCGCTCCTTCCGCCGGCAGGCCGCGGACCGATGGCATTTCGAGATTCTACCGGAGCCCTGTGTGCCTGCCGGACGCCACGGATCCTTCGCGCTGCGAGTCGGTTTGCGCCGCGTTTTATCAGCCTGAGGCTGGCGCGCTTAGGCGATTATTCTTCCCGAAGAAAGACCCGAAGAAATCCTTTCAAACGACACTTGACACCCCCTACCCCAAATCTACGTTGCGGCCTCTTTCCCGATTCACGGGGTGGTAGCTCAGTTGGTTAGAGCGTCTGCCTGTCACGCAGAAGGTCGCGAGTTCGAGTCTCGTCCATCCCGCCAGTTTTAAGCCTCCGATAAAACGGGGGCTTTTTCTTTCCCCGGCTCAGCCCTTGGCCGGCTGACGGAAGAATTCCAGGGCCTTTTTCCGGTCTAGGGCGATCTGCATCTGCAGCTCCTCCAAGCCCTTGAACTTGGCCTCCGCCCGCAGGAAATGGAGCCAGTTCACCGTGATAAAGTCGCCATAGTTGGCCGCCGGCTCCCCCAGCAAATTCACCTCCAGCAGCGGCTTCACGGGCGCGGTCTCGACCGTCGGCCGCAGCCCGTAATTGGCGACCCCGGGAACCACGGCGCCATTGGTCATCGTGACCGTCACGGCATAGACCCCGAGGCGCGGCTGCAGCTCGGGCTCCCACGCCAGGTTCAGCGTCGGAAAGCCGATGGTGCGGCCCAGCTGCCGGCCTTTCTGCACGATGCCGGCGGCAAAATAGGCGTAGCCGAGCAAGGCGTTGGCGGCCGCCACGTCGCCCGCGGCGAGCAGCTCCCGGATGCGCGAGCTGCTGATCGGAGCGCCGTTGTGGTTCAAGCGCGGCGCACTGTAGACCTCGATGCCGTGCTTGCGCCCTTCCGCGACCAGCAGCGCCACGTCCCCCGTCCGCCCGCGACCGAACCGCCAATTCTCGCCGACGTAGACCGCCGCAAGCTGCGGCAGCGCACGCTTCAGGTGCGGCAGAAAATCGGCGGCCTCGATCGCGGCGAATTCCCGCGAGAACCGTTCCTCGATGATGAAATCCACGCCCAGCTGCCCGAGCACGAGCCGCTTCATGGCGGGCGGCATCAGCAGCTTCGTGGCATTCTCCGGACGGAACAGCGCGCTCGGGTGCGGCCAGAACGTCAGCACGCCCGCCAGGCCGCCGCTGCGCCGGGCCGACGAGATCGCCGCCTCGATGACCGACCGGTGCCCGAGGTGCACGCCGTCGAACATGCCGATGGCCAGGTGGAGCGGGCGCGCCGGCAGCGCCGCCGCGGCGAGGCTGTCGAACTGGAGCGGCGCGCTCACTGGGCCACGCTAGGCGCCGCCTCGTAGACCGGGATGAGGCGCTTCTCGATTTCCGGCAGCGACAGCGCCTCGATCTGCTCCAGCGGCAGGCACTGCGCGATGGTGAACTTCCCGCTGGCCGTGCGGCGCAGCGCAGAGAGGTGCGCCCCGCTGCCGAGCTTGTTGCCGAGGTCGGCCGCCACCGTCCGCACGTAGGTGCCCTTCGTGCAGTGCAGGTCGAAGGTCAGCTTCGGCAGGGCGAAGGACAAAAGCTCGAACTTGGAAATGCGGATGAACCGCGGCTCGCGCTCCACTTCCTCGCCCTTGCGCGCCATCTTGTAGAGCGGCACGCCGCCGATCTTGATGGCCGAGTGCATCGGCGGGATCTGGTATTGGTCGCCGAGGAAACCCTTCATGACCTCCCGCACGCCGGCCTCGGTCAGCTCCGGCACCGGGCGCGTCTCCATGACCTCGCCTTCCGCGTCCTGCGAATCGGTGACGACGCCGAGCGTGGCCTCGCCCTCGTAGACCTTGTCCACGCTCATCAGGTATTGGGAAATGCGCGTGGCCTTGCCGATGAGCATGACGAGCACGCCCGTCGCCATCGGGTCGAGCGTGCCGGCGTGGCCGATCTTCTTCATCTGCAGCTTGCGGCGCAGGTGGTAGACCACGTCGTGCGAGGTCAGGCCCTTCGGCTTGTCGACGAGGAGCACGCCTTCCATTTCCCTGGGCTGCTGGAGGCTCATTTCTTGGCGGCGTCGACCTCGGCGAGGCGGCGGGTGAGCGCCGCGACGAGGCGGGGATAAAAATTCACGAGGGTGTCGGGACAGTTGAGCCCGGCCGCGCTGGCGTGGCCGCCGCCGCAGAACTGGCTGGCGACGGTGTCCATGCGGTAGGAACTGTGCTTGGCGCGGAGACTGGCCTTGATCGTGCCGGGGCGCTCCTCGATGAGCACGCCGACCTCCACGCCCTCGATCGAGCGCGCGTAGTCAACGAGGCCCTCGGTGTCCTCGACGGTGGCGTCGACCTCCTCGAAGATGCCCTGCGGCAGCACGCCGATGCAGACGCGGCCGCCGCACTCGAACTTGAGCGAGCTGATGTAGTGCTGGAGCAGCTTCAGCTTGCCCGACGACTCGCGCTCGAAGAGCTCCATGCCGGCCTGCGCCGGGTTGGCGCCGTGGGCCACCAGCTCGGCGCAGATGCGGAAGACCCGCTGCGTCGTCGAGGGGAAGCGGAACTGGCCCGTGTCGGTCATGATGCCCGTGTAGAGCGCCTGCGCCGTCGTGGCGTCCACCGGCAGATCGGCGTCAAAGAACAGGCCGGCGAGCACCTCGGCAGTAGCGGCCGAGCCGGTGTCGACGAAGTTGCGCTTGGCAAACCCGACGTTCGAAACGTGGTGGTCGAAGCAGGCCAGCGGCGACGGATAGAGCGCCTTGATCTTGTCGCCGGCGCGCGCGTGGTCGGCGCAGTCGGTGAACACCGCCAGCCGGCCGTCGAGGGCAAGGTCGTCGCGCTTGTGGAAGGGGGTGTCGCCGATCAGGAACTTGATGCGGCGCGGCACGGGATCGGGGTTCATGCACACGGCGTCGATGCCCTGCGCGATCAGCACCCGGCAGAGCGCGACCTGGGAGCCGATGCAGTCGCCGTCGGGGCGCTGGTGGCCGATGACGACGACCCGGTGGCCCTCGAGCTCGTGCAGGAAGACGGCGAACCGGCCGGCGAATTTCGGATAGTGGCTCACGGCTTCTTTTGGTCGGCCCCGTCGATGTCGCTCAGCAGCTTCTCGATCCGCAGCGTGCGCGGCGCATGGTCGTCGTGCACGAAGGCCAGCAGCGGCACGTGGCGGATGATGACGTTCTTCGCGACGACGCCGCGGATCTCGTCGCGATGGCTCACGAGGAACTTCCCGGCCTGCTTCATCGCCGCCTCGTCGCCGAGCACGGAGTAGAACACCTTCGCCTCGTGCAGGTCGCCGGTGATCTCCACGCCCGTGATGGTGATGGAGACCGACTCGCTGCTGTAGCGCTTGTGCAGGAAGGCGCTGATTTCGCGCTGCATCAGCTCATTGACGCGGAGAAGGCGGTTGCTCATGGCGCGGAAAGGGACGACGGGATGGAACCGTGGCCGGGGATTGTTGCGGGGGTCAGAGCGAAGCCCGCACCTTCTGGATCTCGAAGCACTCGATCTTGTCGCCCGGCTGGTAGCCGTCGTAGCCGTCGAGGCGGATACCGCACTCGAGGCCGGCGCGCACCTCGTTGGCGTCGTCCTTGAAGCGGCGCAGCGTGCTGATCTTGCCCTCGAAGACGGAGTCCTTGCCGCGGCGGACGCGCGCGGTGGTGTTGCGCGTGACCTTGCCCTCGGTGACGAGGCAGCCCGCGACGAAACCCTTCGCCACCGGGAACACCTGCCGCACCTCGGCGCCGCCGGTCTTGTTTTCCTTGAGATCGGGGTCGAGCAGGTCGGCCATCAGCTCCTTCACGCGGTCGCCGAGCTCGTAGATAATCTCGAAGCTCTCGATCGTGACGCCGTGGTGCTTGGCGACGGCCGTGACGCCGTTCTCCTGCTTGGTGTTGAAGCCGATGATGATCGCCTTGGACGCGCTCGCCATGAGGACGTCGTTCTTGCTGATGATGCCGACGTCGGAGGCGACGATGTCGAGGGAGACCTTGGTGCTCTTGATGCCCTCGAGCACGTTCTTCACGGCCTCGAGGGAACCGAACACGTCGGACTTGATCACGACGCGCAGGGTCTTGCCCTGGGTGGCGGCGATGTTGGCGAAGAGCGCCTCGAGCGAGGTGTCCTTCGGGACGGCATCGCTGGTGACGGTGACCTTCTTGAGGCTGTGCTCGGCCTCCTCGGCCAGCTTCTCCGCCTCGCGGGCGTTCTTGACGGCGCGGAACTTCGCGCCCGAGTCGGGCGCGCCCGACCAGCCGATGACGCGCACCGGCATGCCGGGGGGCGCCTCCTTGATGTTGCCACCCGCGTCGTCGAACATCGCGCGGACCTTCGCCGAATGCGGTCCGCAGACGAGGGCGTCGCCGACGCGGAGCGTGCCGCGCTGGACGATGACCGTGGCGAGCGCGCCGCGGCCGACCTCGACCTGCGACTCGATGACCACGCCGCTGGCCTCGGCCTTCGGGTTGGCCTTGAGTTCCAGGACGTCGGCCTGGAGGAGAATCATTTCAAGCAGTTCCGTGATGCCCTGCCCCTTGATGGCGGCGACCGGCACGGTGACGGTGGTCCCGCCCCACTCTTCCGGCGCGATGTTGCGCTCCTGCATCTGCTGCTTCACGCGCTCGATGTTGGCGCCCTTCACGTCCATCTTGTTGACGGCGACCATGAGGACGACCTTGGCGTCGAGGGCGTGCTGCAGCGCCTCGTCGGTCTGCGGCATGAAGCCGTCGTCGGCCGCGACCACGAGAACCGCGATGTCGGTGACGGAGGCGCCGCGCGCGCGCATCTTCGTGAAGGCGGCGTGGCCGGGCGTGTCGAGGAAGGTGATCTTGCGGCCGTTGTGCTCGACCTGGTAGGCGCCGATGTGCTGCGTGATGCCGCCGGCCTCGCCCGCGGCAACATTGGCCTTGCGGATGGCGTCGAGCAGGGAGGTCTTGCCGTGGTCGACGTGGCCGAGGATGACGACGACCGGGGGGCGCGGCGCGAGGTTCTTGATGTCCTCCTCGCGGGCCTTCTCCTCCTTGTTGATCTTGGCCTTCTCCGGCGTGACGGCCGGGGCCGCGGTCTCGCCGCGGTGCTTGATGTCGAGCAGGAAGCCGTGCTTCTCCGCCACCTTGGTCGCGACGGCCTCGTCGATCGACTGGTTCATCGACGCGAAGATCTTCATCTCCATCAGCTCGGAGATGAGCTTGAAGGGCTTGAGGCCGAGGGCCACGGCGAAGTCGCGGACGATGATCGGCGGCTTGAGGTGGATGATCTTGACGCCACCCTCCTCCGTCACGGTGACCGCGCTGACGGCGGCCGACGGGGTCGCGGGCAGCGCCGGGGCGAACTTCGCCGGAGCCGGCGGGGTCATCGCCGGGGCGCGCGGCGGCAACGCCGGCGGCGCGATCGGGGACTTGTTCATCGGCGGCGGAACCGGCGGGGCGCTGCGGAAGGCAGGCGCGGCGACCGGGGCCGGCACGGGAGCCGGGGAAACGGGGGCGGGCTTCGGCGCCATCGGGGCCGGAGCGGCGTAGCGCGGCGCGGGCATCGGCGGCGGCGCGATGGGGGACTTGGCCATCGGCGGCGGGATCGGCGGAGCCTTCGGGGCCGCGACCGGAGCGACGGGAGCAGCATGCGCGGCGGCGACCGGAGCAGGAGCAGGATTGGCCGCGGCACTCGCGGCGGCACGGGCCGCGGCGGCGGCCTTCACGGCCTCTTCCTTCTCGCGGACGATGTCCTGCGCCGACTTCACGAATACGCCGGGCGGGAGCCGCAACTTGGGCTCTTCCGCGACGACGACAGGGGCCGCCGGGGCCGCCTCGACCGCCACCGCAGCTTCGGCCGGCTTGCCGTATTTCTTCTCGATCTCGTCGTAGTAAATTTTGCTGACGGTGCTCGACACCGACTTGGTGTCCGCCGCGACATAGCCCTGCTCCTTGAGCCAGGACAGCATGTCCTTGGGCTCAACGTTGTATTGCTTGGCGATCTCGTGGATACGGGCACTCATTCAGTGGATGTGGGCGGCGAAGATGGGAGGGTTACGGAGCGGAAACCTTGGTGATGACGTCCTGCGCCTCCGCCTCGGTAAAGCCGAAGCCCACCAAGTCGGCGGCCTCGACACCCTCGAAGGCGGCGGGGGAATTGATGCCGTTCGCGACCAGGCGCTCGGCCACGGCGGGCGTGAAGGCGTAGGTGTTGACGAAGAGGCTGATGGCCTGCGCGCGCGGGTCGGCGGCGACGACCTTGAACTCCTCGATGTCGAGGCGCCAGCCGACGAGGCGCGACGTGAGGCGGGCGTTCTGCCCCTTGCGGCCGATGGCGACGGCGAGGTCGTCGTTCACCACGCGGACGAGGAGGCGCTTGTTCTTCTCGTCGAGGATGATCTCGCGCGGCACGGCCGGCTTGAGGGCCTCGATGAGCATTTCCTTCGTGTCGGCGTGATACGGGATGATGTCGATCTTCTCGCCGTTGAGCTCGCGGACGATGCTCTTCACGCGCGCGCCGCGGGCGCCGACGCAGGCGCCGACCGGGTCGACCTTCGGGTCGGTGCTGGTGACGGCGATCTTCGTGCGGTAACCCGGCTCGCGGGCGAAGGCCTCGATCTTGACGGTGCCGTCGGCGATCTCGGTGACCTCGAGCTCGAAGAGGCGGCGGACAAACTTGGGGCTGGCGCGGCTGAGGATGATCTCGGGGCCGCGGCTGCTGTTCTCGATCTCGAGGAGGATGCAGCGGATGCGCTCGCCCGGGGCGTATTCCTCGCCCGGGACCTGCTCCTTGCCCGGCATGACGGCCTCGGCCTTGCCGAGGTCGATGAAGAGGTCGTTGCGCTCGCGGCGGCGCACGGTGCCGCTGACGATGTCGCCGACGGAATCCTTGAAGTCGTCGTAGATGCGCTCCTTCTCAAACTGGCGGAGGCGCTGCATGATGGCCTGGCGCGCGGTCTGCGCGGCGATGCGGCCGAGGTAGGACGGGTCGATCTCCTTGTCGATGGTGTCGCCGACCACGGCGCCCGGCTTGAAGACCTGCGCCTTCTCGACGTGGATCTGCAGCTTCGGGTCGGACACGGAGTCGACCACCTTGAGCTGCGACCAGGCGTTCATCTGGCCGTTCTTCGGATTGATCTCAATCTTGAGCTCCTGGCCGGAGTTGACGCCTTTCAACGCGGCGGTTTTGATCGCGTTTACAATAGCGGAGATCATATCGGCACGTGGGATGCCTTTCTCCTTCTCCATGTATTCGAGAACGGACAGGATTTCGCTGCTCATGGTGTGTTTGGATTAATGGGAAAAAAAAAGCGGACCCGAGGGCCCACTTTCAGAAAAGTGAACTAGTTATTGGAGGTGGAAGATATTAAGCGGCCTTAACGCTTGTCAAGCTCGCCCAAATTTTAAGCCAATCAGCCACTTGCACGAGCTTCCCGGGCCAAAAGCCAGCCGATCAGTCCCTGGGCGCATCCATGACACAGCGGTTGCCCGCGCCCGCCCGTCACCCCGAGCTTCGGCAGAGCGCGCCGCACCTGGTCCGGCACGTCCCCCAGAAACCAGTGGAACCAGGGCGCCGAGAGGTCCTTCCCCGTTCGTGCCGCCAGCAACGGCAGGAAACCGTCGCACACCAGGTTGTCCAAACGGGAACCGCTGACGGCACCCACCCTTGCCTTGTCATCGCGAGGTGCGCCCAGCGCACCGTGGCGATCCACGTTCGCTCCAACCAAGGCAGCAAAGTCTTCCCGCAGTCTCTTGATACCCAGTTCCTGTCGCGCGGTGCGCGTCGGCGTTTCGCCGATTGCTTGGAGCCGGGGTGCCCTCACCCCGGTCGCGACATACTCCGGGGTGAGGGCACCCCGGCTCCATTCAGAATCAGGCCCCTCCACCATCCCCTCCAACCTCTCCGGCCACTCCGGACTAGCCGTCACCCACCGCTGATACTGTAGCAGCCGCGTCAGCGGATGGTTGGCCGGACGCACCCCGCGCAACTGCCAGCGTCCCCTGCCCGCTTCAAAGACCAGCCTCGGCTCCGCTCCTCCCGTCCACGCCTCCAACGGACACTGTCCGGCCGCCGCCAGCATCGCGGCGCGGTTCTGGCGATAGCCGAGGATTTCCAGCGCCGTGTGGTGCGCCGCCGCCGTCCAGCCGAGCCGGTCGATCCGCAGCTGCGCATACCGAACCTTTTGCCGCCAGCGCTCGGCGGCGTTTTCGCGAATCAGGCCGAGCCGTTCCGCCGTGGGCAACTCCGCCAGTTCGGCAAAACACTCCCACTGGTCTCGGGCGGTGATGATCTCAAGCGCATCATCCGAGGCGTATTCCTCAAGGTCGCGGTGCAGCAGCGGCAGCAGCACGAGCGTGGGAATCTCGCGACCGTCGTCGTGGCGCGCCGGCAGTTCGTCGGCCGCCGGCGGAAACAATACCACGTGCAGCACGACGTTGTCGTAGGCCCGGTCGGTGGCGTGGCCGTGCGCCCGCCAGTCGGAGGCGTGGAAATGCACCTCGATGTCGCCGGTGGTCTCGACGCCGTCGATCACCATCCGCGCCCCGAGGAAATCCGGCCCGGCCAGCAGGTTCCAGGCGCCCGTCGAGCGGATGACGAGCGGCCGGCCGTCGGTCAGCGTGGCGCCGTCGCGCGCGAAATCCTCGCGCAGCCAGATCTTCTGGACGACCCGCTCCGCCATCGTGAAGGGCCCGTAGAGCCCCTGCAGTTCCGCGACGTGATTGAGATGCAACGAGGCCATGGTAACAAACCCGCCGCCTGGCCCCGCGACGAACTTGGGTCGGACGCTCGACAGGAAAATTTCCGCCGGCGAGCCCAAATTCTACGTAACGAAAGCACAGTGTAGGGTCGCCGCTGGTCGGCGACCATGCCGCGAACGACGGACGGCGATTTCCCCCGCGCGCGGCAACCCGGGGGTGGATCACGGTCGTGGATCAGTTTGCGTAGGTCGGCCTTTACGCCCGACATCGGGGCGGCCTGTCGGGAATAAACCCCGACCTACAATAGTTTGGTGATCACGATCCACGCAACCTGCCCCACCACCCGCCCCACTGCCATCTTGACCGTTTCCCGTTTATTGGGATGGTAGCTCCCGTTTGAACGACTCCCAACACCTCCGGTGGGCCGATACTTTCCGCCGCGTGCTCGCGACCGTCTGTGCCGCGCTGGTTTTCACCCTGAGTGTGTTCGCGGCGAGTCCGGTGCTCCATGAACAGCTGCACCACGCCACCGGCGCATCCGACGATGGTTGCGCCGTCGTGCTGTTCGCCAACGGCGTCTCGGTGCCGCTGGCCGCGCCCGTCCTGCCCCCGCCGTCGGCCGACTGGCGCGAGCAACCCTATCTCACCTCCGTTGAGGTCCTGAGAAATTCGCCCCGTTACCTGCAGCTGCCCGGCCGCGGTCCGCCGGCCGCCTGATTTTCAGCTTTGCCCGTCGCGCCGGTTTTCCGGGCGACGCGGTCGTATCGCGGCAGCCCGGGTCCCACCCGCCTCCCGCTGTCAGCCTGATCAGACGAGTTTGGCGTATTCCCAACGTTGGTGTGTCCGGAATTTTCCTTGTCATGAAATGTCGCGTCCTCATCGCCTTTTCCTCCGCGCTCTGCCTCGGGTTGGCGGCTCCGCCGTTACCGGCACTGGAGACCGGCGCGCCCGCGGCCCCGGCCGGACTGTCGCAGGCCCAGGCGGTGCAGGAGGCGCTGACCCACAACCCCGCGATCATCGCGGCGCGCGAGCAGGTCGCGGAAGCCCAGGCGGGGATCACCGTCGCCACCGCCTGGTCCGATCCGTCGCTGGTCACGGAGGCGGACCAGCTGTCGAGCTTCCTCAAGCCCCGCAGCGCTTCGGAGCACGACGTCGGCTTGCAGTTCACCGTGCCGTATCCGGGCCGCACCCGCCTGAATCGGAAGATCGCGCGCGGCACGTGGCAGCAGGCGCAATACGCCCTCGCGCAGCTGCAGCAGCAGACCGCCTCCCAGACGGCGCAGGCCTACTGCGCCATCCTCGTCGCCGTCCGCCACCACGAGGACCTCGTCCAGAGCCAGGCCATGTCCCGGCAGTTCATGGAAAAGACCGAGGCCCGCTACCAGGCGGGCACCGTCGCCAAGCTGGATCTGCTCAAGGCCCGCGTCGACCTGTCCAAGGTCGGGAACGACCTGATCGCGAACGAGCACGCGACCGCCATCGCCCGCGCCAGCCTCAACAAGCTCCTCGGCCGCTCCGGGCACGCCGCGGTGGAGCTCGCCGATTCCCTCGATGTCCCCGGCGCCCTGCCCGACCTGAAGTCGCTGGAGCGCCTGGCCATCAATTCGCGGCCCGAGCTCATGAGCCAGACCGTCCAGGAACAGGCCGCGCGCGACTCGACGTCGCTGGCCCGGCAATACTGGGCGCCGGACCTCAACCTCACGCTCTGGCGGAGCTACATCACCGGCTCGCCCAACTCCTACAAGTTCGACGGCGGCATCTCCCTTCCGCTGCTCTTCTGGCAGCACGAGAAGGGCGCGATCGCCCAGGCGCGCCACCACGAGCGCGAACTCGAGGCGACCGGGGCCGACCTGCTCGCGCAGGTGCAGCTCGATGTCCAGACCTCCTACTCCGCCGCCGTCACCGCCCGGCAGCAGGCGGTCTTCCTGCGCGACGAACTCCTGCCCGAGGCCCGCGCCGCCTACGCGGCCGCTTTCACCAGCTACAGCCTCGGCGGTTCCTCCGCGCTCGAACTGCTCGACGCCAAGGGGACCCTGCTCGACGCCGAGAGCCAGTATACCGACGCCCTCGGCGCCGTGAACACCGCGCTGGCCGACCTTGAACGCGCCGTGGGCGCATCCCTCCCTTCCACCCTCTCCGGCACCCCGCATGAAAAATAACACCACCGCCACCATCGCCGCCGCGGCCCTGACCGCCCTGCTCGCGGGCTGTTCGCCCAAAACCGAAAGCCCGCCGGAAGCCCCGGCGGCCGCCGCCGGCAGCGTGACCGTGACCGCCGAGCAGCGGGCGCGCCTGCACCTGCAGGTCGTCCATCCCGCCACTTTCCACCGCGTGATCGAGACTACCGGCACGGTGGGCTTCGACAGCGACCATGCCACGACCGTGCTGGCGCCGATCTCGGGCCCGGCCACGCGCCTGCTTGTCTCCCTCGGGGCCCGCGTGCAGGCGGGCGACCCGCTCGCCCTCGTCGACTCGCCGGACTACGCCGTGGCCATCAGCGGCTACCACAAGGCCGTGGTCACCGCCAAGAACCTCCGCCGCATCGCCGACCTTGACAAGCAGCTGTTCGCGGCCGACGCCCTGGCGCGCCGCGACCTCGAGCAGGCCGAGACCGACGCCGTCAACGGCGAGGCCGACCGCGACGCGGCCCTGCAGCAGTTGCGCGCCATCGGCGTCCCTGCCGAGGCGATCCGCGACATCCAGGAAGACCGGCCCGCGGCGAGCATCGCGGGCGTCATCCGCGCGCCGCTCGCCGGCACCGTCGTGGAGAAGCTGATCACGCCCGGCCAGCTCCTGCAGGCGGGCACGACGCCGTGCTTCACGGTCGCCGACCTCTCGCAGGTATGGGTCGCGACGGACATCTTCGAGTCCCAGCTGGCTTCCGTGACGGTCGGCGACTCCGCCGAGGTGATCACCGGCGCCAGCCCCGAGGCCTTCCCCGGCACGGTGGACAATATCTCCGCCATCCTCGACCCCAACACCCGCGCGGTCGGCGTCCGCGTGGTCGCGAAGAATCCGGGCGAGGTGCTCAAGAAGCAGATGTATGTGCGGGTGCGGATCCACTCCGGCAAGGAGACCACGGGGCTGCTCGCACCGGTCGCCGCGATCCTGCGCGACGATGAGAACCTCCCCTTCGTCTACCTCGCGGAGACCGGCGGCGGCTTCGCGCGACGCCACGTCACGCTAGGCTCCCGCCTCGGCGATCAGTATGAGATCACCGCTGGCCTGAAGGATGGCGATCAACTCGTCGTGGAGGGCGGCCTCTTCGTCCAATTCCAGCAAAACCAGTGAAGACGCCCCCAACCGACTCCCCTCCGCCTCCGTCCGACCAGCCGCCCACCACGGCGTCGGTCATCAACCGGATCGTCGCCTCGTCGCTGCGGCAGCGCTTCCTGGTGGTCCTGCTGACGCTCCTGCTCGTCGGCGCCGGCCTGTGGTCGATGAAGCGGCTGCCCGTCGACGCCTATCCCGACCTCTCGCCCCCACGGGTCGAGATCACCACGCAGTGGCCGGACCACGCCGCCGAGGAAGTCGAGCGGCTGATCACCTCCCCGATGGAGACCGCGATGAACGGCCTGCCGCGCCTGACCGTCTCCCGCTCGATCTCGCTCTACGGCCTGTCGGACATCATCCTGACGTTCCGCGACGGCACGGACAACTACTTCGCCCGCCAGCAGGTCTTCGAGCGCCTCGCCGACGCCAGCCTGCCGGCCGGAGTCACGCCCTCGGTGGCGCCGCTATTCTCCCCCTCCGGCCTGATCTACCGGTATGTCGTGCAGAGCCCGGACCGCTCGCCGATGGAACTGAAGACGATCGAGGACTGGATCCTCGAGCGCCAATACAAGTCCGTTCCCGGCGTCGCGGACGACTCCGGGCTCGGCGGCGAGACCATGCAATACCAGGTGCTGCTCGATCCCGCGAAGATCGCCGGCGCCGGGCTCTCCGTTCCCGTGGTGGTCAACGCCCTCGGCGCCAACAACGGCAACGCCGGCGGCGGGTTCTACTCCCAGGGCGGCCAGTTCTACTACGTGCGCGGCCTCGGCCGGCTCGAAACCGTCGAGGACATCGGCAACGTGGTCATCGCGGTGCACAACGGCACGCCGATCCTCGTCAAGGACGTCGGCCGCGTCGTGATCGGGCACGCGCCCCGGCTCGGCCAGTTCGGCTACATGGACCAGGACGACGCCGTCGAGGGCGTGATCCTGATGCGCACCGGCGAGAAAACCCAGACCGTGCTGCAGGGCGTCGAGGCGAAGACCAAGGAACTCAACGAGAGGATCCTGCCGAAGGACGTCAAGGTGCACGCCTTCTACGACCGCAGCGACCTGATCGACCAGACGACCCAGGCCGTGAAAGACAACCTGCTGCGCGGCATGCTGCTGGTCATCGTCGTGCTCGTGTTCTTCCTCTACGACCTGCGGGCGGGCCTGATCGTGGCGACGGCCATCCCGCTGGCGCTGCTCTTCGCCTTCATCTGCCTGGACCTGCAGAACGTCTCCGCGAACATGCTTTCCATCGGCGCGATCGACTTCGGCATCCTCGTGGACGGAGCCGTCGTGATGGTCGAAAACATCTTCCGCCAGGCCGCCCTGCGCCGCGGCACTCCGCGCTCCGTCATGCAGATCATCACCGACGCCGCCGCCGAGGTGGACCGGCCGATCTTCTATGCGGTCGCGGTGATCATCGCCGGGTTCCTGCCGATCTACGTGCTGTCGGGCCCGTCCGGAAAGCTCTTCACGCCGATGGCCGACACCATGATCTTCGCGCTGCTCGGCTCGCTGCTGGTAACGCTCGTGCTGCTGCCGGTTCTCTGCTTCTGGGCGCTGCGCCGGGGCGTGACCGAGCGACACAACGCGGCCTTCGAGGCGATCAAGTCGGTCTATGCGCGGGGTCTGGACGTCTGCTTGGCGCACCGCGGCTGGACGACGGGGATCTCGGCGATTCTGCTCGGCGGCTCGCTCCTGCTCATCCCGCGCGTCGGGGCGGAGTTCATGCCGCACCTCGACGAGGGCACGCTGTGGGTCCGCGCCACCATGCCCTACACCATCTCCTTCGAGGAATCGAAGAAGATCACCCCGGAGGTGCGCCGGATCCTCCGCTCGTTCCCGGAAGTCACCACTGTCACGTCTGAGCACGGCCGGCCGGACGACGGCACCGACCCGACGGGCTTCTTCAACGCCGAGTTCTACGTCGGCCTGAAACCCTACTCCGAGTGGCACGGAGCCTACCGCACCAAGGCCGGGTTGATCGCGGCGCTCGACGAGAAACTGAAATCGTTTCCGGGCATCAATTTCAACTACACGCAGCCCGCGGAGGACGCCGTCGACGAGGCCGAGACCGGACTGAAGAGTTCCCTCGCCGTGAAGGTCTTCGGCTCCGACTTGCAGACGCTCGAAGCCAAGGGCAAGGCCATCAAGGCCATCCTGGAGAAGGTGCGCGGGATAAGGGAGGTCACGCTCGTGCAGGAGCTGGGACAGCCGAGCCTCACCATCAAGATCCGGCGCGACAAGATCGCCCGCTACGGCCTGAACGTCGCCGACATCAACGGCCTCATCGGGGCCGCCGTCGGCGGGGCGGCGGCGACGCAGGTCGTGCAGGGCGAGGAACAGTTCGACCTCGTGGTCCGGCTGGAGGACCGTTTCCGCGGGTCGCCGGAGGAAATCGGCGGCATCTTGGTCGCGACGCCCGACGGCCAGCAGGTCCCGTTGCGGGAGTTTGCGGACATCGAGGTCGCGAACGGCGCCTCCTTCATCTACCGCGAGAACAACTCCCGCTACATCGGCGTGCAGTTCTCCGTCGAAGGCCGCGATCTCGCCGGCGCCGTGGAGGACGCCCGGGCTCAGGTCGACAGCCGCGTGAAGCTGCCCGAGGGCTACCGACTCGACTGGGGTGGCGAATACAAGGAATACACCGCCTCGCGCAACCAGCTGAGGATCGTCCTGCCCCTGACGCTGTTCCTGATCTTCCTCCTGCTCTTCGCCCTCTACAGCAACCTGAAGTTCCCGCTCATCACCGTGCTTGGGGTCCTGCTCTCGGCGCCGGTGGGCGGCATCGTCGCCCTCTGGCTGACCGGCACGCCGTTCTCGGTTTCGTCGGGCATCGGCTTCCTCGCGCTGTTCGGCGTGTCGGTGCAGACGGCCGTGGTCTACATCTCCTACGTCAACGAGCTGCGCGGCGGCGGCATGGGGACCACCGAGGCCATCCGCGAGGCCGCGATCCTGCGCCTGCGGCCAATCATGATGACGGCGCTGGTGGCGGCCTTCGGTCTCCTGCCCGCGGCGATGGCGACCGGCGTCGGCACGGATTCCCAGCGGCCCTTCGCCCTGGTCATCGTGAGCGGACTCTTCACGCGGCTGCTGATCAGCGTGTTTCTCATGCCCGTGCTCTACGCGATCGTGGCGCGCCCCGACGACCGGTTGGAGGTATGATGCCGTCCCGACCGGAGCGAATTCATCCGGTGGCCCGTGGTTGCCACGGGCACCGCGCTCGCCTCTGATGGCTGCCGCGCATGCCCGCACCTGATTTTCTCCATCTCGGCCTCGCCTTCCTCGCCGCGCTCCTCGCCGGGGCCATCAACTCCGTGGCCGGAGGCGGCACCATGATCTCGTTCCCCGTGCTGGTGGCCCTGGGCCTGCCGCCCGTGATTGCGAACGCCACCAACACCGTGGGCATCTGGCCCGGGTCCGTGGGCAGCATCTGGGGATTCCGCCGGGAACTGGCCCGCATTCCCCGCGCCATGCGCTGGCTGATCATTCCCGCCCTCGCCGGTGGCGCCGCGGGGGCGATGTTGCTGCGTCTCACTCCGCCGGGCGTGTTTGAACGGCTCGTGCCGTGGCTCATCCTGTTCGCCACTTTGCTTTTCATCCTGCGCGAGCCGATCCAGCGACGCCTGCGGACGGTCGACGGCGCCGTCCACGCCGGCCCCCGGTGGATGGCGCTCGCGATCACGGCCCAGGTGGCCGTCGCCGTCTATGGCGGCTATTTCGGGGCCGGGATGAGCATCATGATGCTCTCGATCCTCGGGGTCATCGGCATGACCGACATCCTTGAGATGAGCGCGATGACGAGCCTGCTGGCGCTCATGATCAACGGGGTCGCGGGATTGATCTTTGCCCAAGCCGGACTCGTCGCCTGGCCCTATGCCCTGGCGATGGCGGTCGGCGCCGTCGCGGGCGGCTATGGCGCCGCCGGCATCGCCCGCCGCGTCAGCAAGAAGCTCGTGCAACGATTCGTCATCTTCATCGGCCTGACCATCACCGCGGTGATGTTCGTGCGGATCACCTTCGGCCGCTAGGGCGGCGCCCGGTGAATTTGGTTCATGGTGTAGGAGCCTGCTTGCAGGCGATTCTAGCCCGCGCCGGTCACCCACGCCCTGAAATCGCCTGCAAGCAGGCTCCTACATTCAGAAACGGGCCTTCAAAACGAAGGCGGCTACCCTATCGCCTCACCTCAATAGGGATGCTCGATCTCGGCCGACTCCTTCACCGTCTCCACGTTCTCGTTGAATTCGATCGGGGCGAAGCGCTCGGCCTTGAAGCCGAGCTCTCGGCCGGCGCAGAAGGGATCCATCGGGTTGTGCAGTTCCATCAGCAGGATCAGAATCTCAGGGTGCTTGTCGCCCGCCCCGTTGATCACCGGCTTGCCATCCACGATCAGGAGCGGAATCCCGCGTCCGGGCGACAGTTCGCGCACGGTGTAGACCTCACCCTTCACGGGCAAGGCGGTGTAGCCCTTCCTGGCCCATTCGGGGAAGACATCATCCACGCAGACAACCAATGATCCAATATGCACGGGGTGAACGTAGCTCTCTCCGGCCAAAATAACAGCGGGAATTTGGTAGGGCGCACCGGCCCGCTGCGCCGCGGCGGAGCGGGCTGCTCCGCCCTACCTCAAGGCCATTCACTCCACCGCCCCCGAGCCCTATCCGAGTCTAAAAGCCCACTCGAAAACGTAAGATGTTGAACCACTGATGGAATTTCGCCAAAGGCGAAATTTTTGTCCGGCAGTTCCGGCTGATCGCCTGCACGGTTGGCTCGGGCCCGCTGATCGCGGTCGGGTCAGGTCTGCGATCAGCAGACCCCAAGGTCCCATCGCGAAGGCGATCAGCCGCAGCGGTAACTGTAGATTCCGCCTCTGGCGGAATCCTATCAGTGGTGACTCTTTCAGCTGTGGACTGCGGCGACGTGTCGCCGCTTTCAAAGCGGCCTCGCGAGGCCGCACTCCAAAGCCGCACTCACCTACCCCTCAAGCCTTCCCCGTCCAATACGGCGCCAGATCCGGGTCCGTCTTGGCCGGCTCCTTGAAGTCAGGTTCCAGCCGGATCGCCTCCCGCAGCAGGGTCGGCACCTCGTTGAGCCGGCCCAGCTGGGCGGCGTAGCAGGCGAGGTTGAACCAGATGACCGCGACCTTCGGGAAGCGCTCGCGGGCTTCCAGGAGGATCGGCTCGGCCTCGGCGATGGATTTCGCCCGGCGCACGGCAAAGGCCAGGTTGACCCAATGCTGCGGTTCATCGGCATCGTGCTTGAGCACCCGTCGCAGGATGGGCTCGGCCCGTTTCCAGTCCTTGGCCGACAGGTAGAGCGCGCCGCGAACCAGCGTCACCTCCGGCCGGCGCCGGAACGCCGGCGGGATTTTCCGCAGGGCCCTTTCCGCCTCCGCAAAGTTCTCGAGCAGCAGCCAGCCCTGCGCCCGCCCAAAATTCTTGGCGAACAGCAGCTGGTCTTCGCGGGATGTATCCACCGCCTAGGCCTAGCCCCGCCCACGGTCCCGGCAACGCCGAAACCGGGAATGTCACGTATTACGTGACGTGTTGAATGGGTCGTATCCGTCTTCGCGTCTCTTCGTGCCCTGGGTGGTTAAGATCAGTCCCCAATCCCAGCCCGCACGGAGTTTGCTCCCACCGCGTGAAGCGAAGCGCACGTCCTCCCTTTTTTCGCTTCTTGTGCTTTTTGTGGCAACCGTCTTCGGTGCTTGGCTGCCTCGGGTGGAATGGATTCGAGCCCGGCCCAGCTGGAGCTGAGCCCTCCACAAGACAGGCAAACAAAGCGCGGGCGTCGTCCAGCCGTCGCCAAGACAATGGCTGGCAGGCAAGCAACGCCCCTAAGCAAGGCCAACGCGTCCGGCGGCCACGTTCCACCACATGGCGCGGAACGGAGTCCGCGCCCTACCGTGTCTCACCGGTGCTCCTCGTAGGTGACGTCGATCTTGGCGGCGAAGGCTTGTTTCTTGGCGGCGCCCTGGAAGCGGATGCTGTGCGTCAGCTCGTCGTAGACCCAGCCGTTCTCCGGGTCGGGCTTCACTTCCTGACCATCGACCAACACGCGGAGGCTCTTCTTGTAGAGCGTCGCGCCGGGGCCGACCGGGTCCAGGGCGACGGCGACGGTGTCGGCGATGCGGTCACCGAGCGCGGCCAGCGGGCCGGAGAAGTCGCTTTCGATATTCAGGACCGTCCCGCCCGTGAGCTCGGCGGCGCGGCGGTGCGACACGTTGCCCGGCGACACCACGGCATCCATCTCGATCTTCCCGCGCTGGTTGCCCTTCACGATGATGAAGGGGCGAATCACCCAGTAGTTGATGTAGCTGTCGAGCGTCTGGCGCTTCGCCGGGTAACGCGCGTTGTATTGGTTGAGCAGGTCGGGCAGCTTGCCGTCCTCAACCCATTTTGCTGTTCGCTCCCTGCTCCCCGCTTCCTGCTCCCACGTCGCCATGCGGGTCTCCTCCTCGTCCATGAAGAAGACCACGATCGTGGTGGCCTCGGGGCGCAGCAGCGCGTGGTCCCCGTGCTGGTAGTTCGCGACGAAGTTATACACCGCCGTGAAGGCCGTGCGGTTGCTGTCGCCGTTCGTGCCCACCTTCACGAGCTCGGCAAAGACGCTGTCGGGCGTCTGCGGCGTCACCCACGGCTGGGGCATCACCGGAAGGGTCACGAGCGTGCCGTTGCTCGCCACCCGCTTGGTCGTCTGCTTCGGCCGCTGGTGGCTGTCGAGGACCGGCTGGCCCGCCGCGTCGAGCTGGGCGGAGCGGACCTCCTTGAAATACGGCTGGTCCCCGGACGGGCGGCCCGACTCCGCGTTGACGAAATCGGTCGTGAGCACCCCGATCCGGTAGTCGAGATGGCGCTCGTCGAAGAGCTGCCGGAACCGCCGGAGATTGTCCGCGATCCGGCTCTGGTGCGGGGCCATCGAGGGCGAATTGTTGATCACGAACACGAGGTCGACCTCGCGGCTCTTCGTGCGGTCCACGGCCATGTGCTTCGCGTCGCGGATCGGTTCCACGGTGACCACGATGGCGTTCTCCACGCCGAGGGCCGGGTTGTTCTCGTCCGCCGTGTAATAGTTGAAGCGGTCCTCGCCAATGAACCCGGGGTCGGGGGCGTAGGTCAGCTGCCCGGTGGCGCGGTCCAGCCGGGCCGTCCCGTGTTGCGGCCTGACCTTGTCGTCCAGGGCGTAGACTACCTTCGGGTCGACGATGCTGGCGCGATCCGCCGGGGTCATGAAATCCTGGTGGTTCGGGATCCTCTGCGTCACCGCAATATTGGGACGGGTGTTCAACGCCACGGACGGAACCGTCAGGGAACGTTCCCGGGTGGCCTTGACCTCATACTTGGCCAACACCAGCGGAGCGGCGGGCTTCACGTCGATCACCACCCGGTTCTGGAAAACCAGGCCGGAAGTTTCGTTGCGCACGGTGTAGGTGAACGAGTCCTCGCCGACGTAGCCGTCGCGCGGCTGGTAGGCGAAATAGCCCAGGCGAGCCGTCTTGTTCTTGAAAAAATCCTCCTCGTCACTGCCGCCGGCCAGTCCCACCCGCCCGAACAGCGGCTCGACCGTGATCGTGTAGACCAGGTCGCCGCCCGAACCGCCGCCGCTGACCTCGGTGGCGACGGCGAGCCGGCCGTGGACGCCGGTGCCCTCGGTTTCCAGGTTCATGGGGGTGGTCCCCACGATCACATCCGCGTCGCCGGCCGGCGACTGGGCGGCGGCCGCCGGATCACCCGCGGGCGCGCCCTGGGCAAAGGCGGCCAGGCCGGTCAGGGTGAAGGCAAGGAACGATGCGCGCAGCCACGCAGGGAGAGTGAGGGTGAGATTCATGTGTTTGGAGAAAATGGTGTCTGGTTATAGAGCCTACCAAAAGGGATCAGGTTCCGCCAAGCCTGCTCATGCGAGGCCTGAGAGCTGATACCTAAGAACTGAAAAGGTTGGCCACAAAAAGCACAAGAGGCGCAAAAAAAGAATGGCTTAGGTAGGGCGGTGACTCCGCTCACCGCCGTGTCCGTTTTTGCTACCTCCGAACCGCCAAACGAGTCGTCACCGGCCGGGGGGGGCAGCCCAGAAGCAGTTACCCCAAACCCCGAGCCCGTTTCGCTGCTCTGACTCCTCGCTCCCCGCTCCCCACTCCACTCTCAGAGCCTGAACACCAACTCCTCGAGCTTCGTGCCGTCGGGCAGGTCGAAGGCGTCCTCCCTGACCAACGTGAAGCCGGCCTTCTGCAGGACCCGGATCGAGGCCAGATTGTGTTTCGCGACGCAGGCGGTGAGCGGGCGGGTGGTTTCGTAGCCGAGAAATAGCACCAGCGCCGCGCTCGCGATGCCGCGGCCCCAGCATTCGCGTGCGATCCAGTAGCCCACCAGACGCTCGGCGCCATCGGTCCACGCCCCGATGTTCCCGGCCACGATGCCGTCCGCCAGGATGACGCGAGTGGCGCAGGCGGGGTTGGCCATGATCTTCGCCCAATGGGCCAAAAACGCGTCGCGATCCCTTGACTTAAACGCCGCCATCCGCGCCCCCTCGGGGTCGCGCTGGTGCTCGAACAGGATGGGCAGGTCGCCGGGGCGAACCTCGCGGAGCGAAACCCTGGGCGGGATGACGGGTGTGTTCACAGTTCGGGAAGGAAGGAGGCCCTGAAGATAAAACCCCGAAAACCAGTTACCCCAAGCCCCAAAAAAATCCACCTTCCACCTTTGCTGAATCGGAAGGGCATCGACCCAGACGTTGCTTCCACCGCGTGCCGACGGGCTGCTCGCCAGGGGTTATGGTCTACACCACGATATTAGGCCTGACCCTTTTGAATGCCTTGGGATTGCCTCGGCCCCCCACTCAGCCATTCTCCAGTCAACCCATGGACGGCACCTTCAACCCAATCGACAAACAGCTCGGCGCCCGGATCCTCAGTCTCAAGAACCGCGTCGTGGCCGGCTTCAGCAGGGACAACTGGCTCGAGTTCGGCCTCCTCTCCGGCCACACCGACTTGATTCAGAACCACAGCCGGCTCCTCCGCAGCCTCGACTTCGGCGACGACGATTATTCCGGCCACGTGCAGGACATCCTCATCCGCTTAGGCCGGCAGGACACCGCCCACCTCGACACCCTCGAGCAAATCCTCGACCAGCACTACCCCGAGAGCACGCCCTCCACATATGTCTCCAGCCAGCCCTCGGCCCGGAAGCTCACCTTCGCGCCCACTGTCTTCACCATCCCCGACAAGGTCACGGTGGAAACCGGCCTCGTTGCCGTCATGATGCCCTTCGCCGCCGAATTCACCAACGTTCATACCGCCATCCAGAACGCATGTGATGACGCCGGTTTCACCAGTGTCCGCGGCGACAACATCTGGGACCATTCCACCATCATCCAGGACGTCTTCGCCCTCATCCTCCGCGCCCAGATCGTGGTCGTCGACTTCACCGGCAAGAACGGCAACGTCATGTATGAGACCGGCATCGCCCACACACTCGGCAAGATCGTGATCCCAATTTCCCAGTCCCAAGACCACGTGCCCTTCGACCTCAAGCACCACCGGGTCCTGCGCTACGTCGACAACCTGCAGGGCTTGGCGGAACTCTCGAAAGCCCTCGCCGCCAAGCTCCGCTCCCTCAAATCCCCGAGTCACGTTCCACCCTGGGCCTGACCACCAGTTGGGCTGGAAGAAACCAAAGGGGACGGCTGATCGCCTACTGATCCTTCAAAGCTGATTAGATTCGGAGGTAGAGGCGAAGACCAGTCTCCACGCATTCGTTTCAAATCATCGAATCAAGGGCATCGGCGCGGATGCCGCGCGCAGCACGGACGACGCTGAAATGGTCAGGCTGAGGCCGTTGATCCAGCCCACGTAGCACCGGCAATATCAATATCCGCAGCCTGACCCCGTAGCTTGGCCCACATGTGGCTCGTTACATTCTAAAATATTGCCCGAGCCATCCGACGACGTTTTTCTCTGCGCGTATAATTCGATGGAAGCCTTATTGGAAAAACTTGCGGATAAACTACCGGAAATTGGTTTCGACTGGTATGCCCGGCTGTTGCCTGGGTGCCTTGCACTCTGGATCTATTATCTAGGGGCACCGACTCCCGAGCTTCAAAAATTGGTGTTCGATCACCCAGGAGTTTCGCTTTTCGCGGCATACCTGATTGGTCATGTGCTTCAATCACCCGCGAGCTTTCTCGTGAAGTTTCCGGAATGGTTCTGGGAATGGGTATTGGGTTGCTGGAGTCGTTATAAAAATCACAAGAACGCCGAGAGTGAACTGTCTAATCAGAAGAAGGTCACTAAGGCGCATGCTGAAGCCGTGTGCATGATGAGCATCGGTCTAGTGTGTTTTGTCTTGGCAATCTACTTCCGAAATAGCGGCCCGGAAACTCTAACAATACAGCGCCTCAAACTGACCGGAGTTCTTTTTATCATTTTCTCAATGGAACGCGCAAGCGCTCGAGCACGGAAAATCTGGGATATGGCCAAGACCACGAAAGAACCAAATCCCTCCCCTTTATGGGTGCGGATTTGCGCCGCTGTCGCGCTGATCGCTGCCTATGCCTGGTTTGCAATCCGGGCTCTTTCGATCACCTAATTGGTGAGTAGCTGCAAGTAATATGGTTTCACACCGATAGGTTCCTGCTATGTTACCACCGCTGCTCACTCCCGAAAAATGGTCGCGGCGCTGGCTGATTTCACGGCCCATTCCCCGCCGGCTTCGCTCCATCGGTTTCACCCCCCAGCAGCCTCTCGGCCCTAAGCGAAGGGAAATTAAAAGGAATCCTAAGGGGTCATGCTTTACCATTTGCCTTCGACACCTTGAGGCGGTCCAAGGCGGTCTTGACCGCCTGCAGGTAATGGGGGTGCCAGAGCTCGTGCTCCGCGCCGTGGACTACCGTGTAGGTGGACTGGCGGTAGAAGTCGCGCACGGCCGTCGCGCGGCGGTGCATCTGGGCGTCTTCCTCGCCGCCCACCAGGATGTCGGCCGGGGTGTCCGGGTTGCCGGCGCGGTAGGAGACCATCCAGCGCTCGGGTTCGTCGTCGTCCTCGAGGAAGAACGGCGAGATCGAACCGAGGATCAGGTGCCGGGCGCGCAGCGCGCCGAGGTGCGCGTAGAGCGCGCCGAGGGAGAAACCCATCACGACCTTGCCCGCCGTCTGGATCTCGACCTGGGGAAAGAGTTCGGTCGAGCCGAAGGCCGGCACCTGGCCGGGCCATTCCAGCCGGACAAATTCGGACTCCCAACCGGAAGCGCGCACGAAATCGACAAACGGCTTGAAGCGGCGCTCGGCGCCAGGCATCGGCGGGACAATGGTCAGCAGCGGCATGGGAAATGAAGCTGGGAGATTGGAGCGAAGAGCGAAAAGGTCAAACAGGGCGGCTGGTTTGGCGATGAGGTTGGCCACAAAAAGCACAAAAAGCGCAAAAAGAACCCTGAGGATTAACCGCGGATCACACGGATTCTTACGGATGGTAGCGGGCCCGAGGCCTTCGTGACCTTCGTGTTCTTCGTGGTTAAAACGATTTGGCGCACGGCCCAGCTGGAGCTGAGCCCTCCACAAGACCACGGGGGCGTCGATCCCCGCCCTTACATCAGCAGTGCGACCTGGATGCCGGGGCCGTGGACGCCCTCGATGAGGATGCCCTCGACGTCGGCGGTCTTCGACGGGCCGGTGCACCAGATGACATTCGCATCCTGCGGCAGGGCCGCGACGGCCTGCGGGACGTCGACGAAGATCTGCTCGCGCGTCAGCACCGCGATGTGCACCCAGGGCGTCAGCGCGGCCAGCCGGCGCGAGGTCGTCGCCTCGCTCAGGATGATCGTGCCGGTCTCGGCGATGGCGCCGGCCGCCCGGGTGATGCCGAACTGGTAGTCGTCCACCCGCGCGCGGTCGAACTCCGTCTCGACCTTGATCGACGCCGGGAAGGCGGCGGCGAATTTCGGCCAGAGCACCGGGTCGCAGTAGCCGTGGCGCCAGCTGTTTTTCTCCAGCAGGGCGACCAGGTCAGCCACACTCGTGAGAGGCGTGCCGTTCACGCCGCGCATCCGCTCGGCGAAGAGCGTCCAGGCGTCGACGGTGCCGCGGGCCTGGCGCATGATGACGAGGTCGGCCGTCCAGTCGGGCATGGCGGCGCGTTGCGGCAGCGGGGCGAGCGCGCCGCGCACGCGGGAAAGGATGGTATCGCGATCGGAGGTCATGAGGGATCCTTCAACGGGCGGTTGAGGGCAACCGCCCCTACCCTGCGGTCTTTAAGCCATTTGCGGAAATCGCCGCCTCGCCACTCGGGGAGCGTGCGTTTCTCCTCCCAGGCGCGGAGCGCGGGGATGGGCAGGAGTTTCGTGGGCAGGTAATTGATCACCTTGCCGCCGAAGAGCGCGGCCTTCCACGCGGTCGGCTGGGAGGCCAGCAGCGCCCACGCGCCCATCGGCGGCGTGCCGGCGGCGGCGGCCTTGGCGCCCTCGCGCTTGCCCTTCTCGCGCAGGCGCAGGAGCAGGTCGGGGATCGGGATATTGACCGGACACACCTCGTTGCACGCGCCGCAGAGCGACGAGGCCTTCGGCAGGTCGGCCAGCTCGGGGAATTTGTCCCCGGCGAGCAGCGGCGAGAGCACGGCGCCGACCGGGCCGGGATAGACGCTGCGGTAGGCGTGGCCGCTGGCCTGGCGGTAGACCGGGCAGACGTTGAGGCAGGCGCCGCAGCGGATGCAGCGGAGGATCTCGCGGCAGTCGCTCTCGAGCACGTTGGTGCGGCCGTTGTCGACGAGGATGACGTGCATCTCCTCCGGGCCGTCGGGCTGCGTCGGCGCCTTCGGACCGGTGATGAATTCCGTGTAGACAGTCAGCTGCTGGCCGGTCGCACTCCGCGCGAGCAGGTTGAGGAAGAGCCCGAGGTCGCGGTCGTGCGGCAGGAGCTTCTCGATGCCGACCATGGCGATGTGGCACTTGGTGGCGGCGAGGCAGAAGCGGGAGTTGCCCTCGTTGGTCACGAGCACGAGGCGGCCGCTCTCGGCGCTGATGAAGTTCGCGCCGGTCAGGCCGACGTCGGCCGCGAGGTATTTCCCGCGGAGGTGCTGGCGCGCGCGGCGCGTGATCGTCTCGGGGTCGTCGTTGTAGGCGCCGAGGCCCTCGCGCTCGAAGCTCTTCGCGATCTCGCGGCGGTTCTTGTGGATGATCGGCTTGACGATGTGCGAGGGGTGGTCGTGGTCGATCTGGACGATGAACTCGCCGAGGTCGGTCTCGACGCACTCGATGCCGTTCTTCTCGAGGAAGTGGCCGAGCTCGGTCTCCTCCGAGACCATGGTCTTGGCCTTCACCATCTTCGTCGCGCCGCGGGCGCGCATGATCGAGAGGACGGCCTCGTTGGCCGCCTCGGCGGTGGCGGCCCAGTGGACCTTCACGCCGTTGGCGATGAGCTTGGCCTCCACCTGCGGCAGGTAGGTGTCTAGGTTCTCGACGACATGCTGCTTGATCTCGCCGGCGAGGTGGCGCAGGTGGTTGGCATCCGGAAAATGGTCGAAGAGCACCTGCGTGCGCTTCTCGTGGCCCTTCTTCGAGCCGTCGTAGACCGCGGCCTGGGTGTCGGCGGCGAGGTGCTTGGCGAACTGGTCGATCTGCTGGGTGGCCATATGGGAGGAAAAGCTATCAGCTATCAGCTGTCAGCGATCAGCCGTCAGCTTGATGAAAAGGGAATGGGACGGGCCCTCAGGGCGAAGGCTGACTGCTGAAAGCTGATGGCTGATGGCCAAGATCGGACTCATTTGATCAGCCCTCCGTTCTTCAGCGCGTCGCGCAGGATCTGCACGAAATGGCGGGTCTTGATGGGCTGGCCTTCCTTCTGGGCGAGGCCACCGAGGTGCATCATGCAGCTCATGTCGCCCGACACGAGCAGGTCGGGCTGCACGGCGCGGATGTGGTCCAGCTTAAGGTCGCCCATGCTGCTGGAGATGTTGGGGAACGAGACGGAGAAGGTGCCGCCGAAGCCGCAGCACTGCTCGCTCTCGCCGATCGTCATCACGGTGAGCCCCGCGACCGACCCGAGCAGCTGGAGCATGCACTCGCTGCTCGGCGTGCCGCGGGTGTGGCAAGCGCGGTGGAAGGCGATCCGGCCGTCAAAGCGGCCCGGCCAGGTTTTCACGCCGAGGCCGTTGACGATGAAATCCGCGAGCTCCCAGGTCCGGCGGCCGAAGGCCAGGATCTCGGGCAGGTCCTTTTCTTTCTCAAACTCCAGCTGGGCGCTGTGAAACATCATGGCGGCGCAGGAGCCGCTGGGCACGATCACCGGCACCTCGCCGGCAAAGGTGGCGACCGTGTGGCGCACGACCTTGCGGGAGGCGGGCCAGTCGCCGCCGTTGAAGGCCGGCTGGCCGCAGCAGGTCTGCCCCTCGGGAAACTCGACCTGGCAGCCGAGGTATTCCAGCACCTCGACGGTCGCGCGGGCGACGTCGTCGTAGAAGGCGTCGCACAGGCAGGTCGCCATCAGCTGCACCCGTTTGCCCGGGCCGGGCATGACTCGCGTGGCGTCGTTCATGAGCGTTTAGCCAACACCTTCGCCTCGTATTTCGCAACATCCCCGAGCCAGGTCGCCGCGGGCGGCGTGCCGGCGCGGACGCAGAGCATGTCCCAGACGGCGCCCCAGGGCATCGCCTTGGCCTGCTCCATGAGCGCGAGGCGCTCGTGGCCGCGGCCGCCGGCGTCGGCGGCCTTCAGCAGCTTGGACGGGTCGAGCATGCCGAGGAGGATCGCCTGGCGCGTGGCGCGGGCGCCGACGACGTAGGCCGCGATGCGGTTGATGCTGGCGTCGAAGAAATCAAGGGCGACGAACACGCGACTGAAGGCCCCGCCGCGGGCGATCTCGGTGAAGAGCGCGCGGACGGCGTCGTCGAGGATGACGACATGATCGCTGTCCCAGCGGACCGGACGCGAGGTGTGCAGGAGGATGCGCTCGTGGAACTGCATCAGCGCGGAGACCTTGTCCGCGACGGACTCCGTCGGGTGGTAGTGGCCGAGATCGAGGCAGGGCACGACCTTCCGGCTCTGCGCGTAGGAGTAATAGAACTCGTGCGAGCCGACCACGTAGTCCTCGCTGCCGAGGCCGAAGAGCTTGCCCTCGACCGCGTCGATGCAGTGCGCCGGGTTGACCTTCGGGTCGTCCATCACGGCGTCGAGCGACTCGACGAGGCGGGCGCGCGGGCTCCAGCGGTCGGCCGGCTGGTCCTTGGTGCCGTCCGGGATCCAGTGGTTGATGACGCAGGGGGAGCCGAGCTCCTTCGAGAAATGCTGGGCGATGCGGCGGCTGGCGCGGCCGTGGTTGATCCAGAACTGGCGGATCTTCCGGTCGGCGCTGGAGAGCGTGAAGCCCGAGTTCGCCATCTCGTGCGCGAAGTAGGTCGGGTTGAAGTCGAGGCCGATGCGGTGGGACTTCGCCCAGGCGACCCAGTTCGCGAAATGCGCCGGCGTGATCGCGTCGCGGTCGACGGCCTTCTTGCCCGTCTCGGCGTAGAACGCATGGAGGTTGAGGCGCTGCTTGCCCGGCAGGAGCTTCAGGACGAGGTCGAGGTCGCGGCGCATCTCGTCGCCGTTGCGGGCGCGGCCGGGATAGCCGCCGGTCGAGAGGATACCGCCGCCGGCGACGCCGTCCTTGGGTGTCTCAAGGCCGCGGACGTCGTCGGCCTGCCAGCAATGGAGGGAAATCGGCACGGCGAGCGCGCGCTTGATGGCGGCGTCGGTGTCCACGCCGCACTCGGCGTAGGCGGCGCGGGCGAGGCGGTAGGCGGCGGAGATGGACTGGCGGGAAGTGGAAGAGTTCATGAGGTTGGAGTGAAAAGTTGTTGAACCACGAAGGTCACGAAGAGCACGAAGGTTGAAAATGGGGTATGGAATCCGTCCGATAAATTGAACTTCGTGTCCTTCGTGCGCTTCGTGGTTAATGCTTGGGTTCGTAAACGGTGGCTTTGATTTGTTTGCCGAACTGCTCGCGGAAGGCCGCGAGGTTGCGGACGACCTGCAGGCCGATGAGCTGGCTGGCGAGGTTGCCAACCGCCGTGCCCTCGAGGGTGAAGGCGTGGACGGGCAAGCCGCTGGCGTCGGCGGTGGCCTGGCAGAGGAGCCGGTTTTTGGAGCCGCCACCGACGATGAGGATGCGCCGGAACTTGCGGTCCGCGAGTTTCTCGAAGTTGCGCACGGCGTCGGCGTGGCCCTGCCCGAGCGAATCGCAGATGAGGCGGACGTAGGCGGCGAGATTCTTCGGGACGCGCAGCTTGCGCTTCTTCAGCTGCGCATCGATAGCGGCGCGCATGGATGAAGGGTTCACGAAGGCGGGGTCGGTGCAGTCCAAAACTGTAGGAGGGGCTTTATGCCCCGATTTTCCACGTCCAACCGGCAAACCATCGGGGCGTAAAGCCCCTCCTACAGCGGAAGGCAATGCACCCGCAGCCTGGATCAGCTTCGCCCACCCGGCGTCGTTCTTCGGCCGGGCAGCGAATTCCTTCAGCGTCTGCTCGAGCAGCCAGAGGCCGATGACATTCGTCAGCGGACGGTAGCGGCCGTCGCCGATGCGCTCGTTCGAGATGCGGGCCGCGAGGGCCTCGTGGCCGAGGACCGGCGTGTCGCTCTCAAAGCCCACCAGCGACCAGGTGCCGGAGCTGATGAAGAGATCGCCGCCGGCGGGATCCGCCGGCATCGCGTCGTAGGCCGCCGCAGTGTCGTGGCCGGGGACGGCGACGACCTTCACGCCCTTCAGCTCGGGCAGGCCGGTGACCGGGCCGAGGACAGTGTTGGCCAGGATCGGCGTCGTGAACCAGTTGGCCGGGATGTGGAAATGATCGAGGGTGGCGCGCGACCAGTCCTTGCCGTGGACGTCGAGGAGCTGCGTCGTGCTCGCGAAGGAGATCTCGTTCTCCATCCGGCCCGAGAGCAGGAAGTTGAAGTAGTCCGGCAGGAAGAGGCAGCGGGTAGCGAGGTCGGCCACGGCGGGGCAGCTCGCAACCGTCTCCGCCAGCTGGAGGCTGGAGTTGTAGAAGACGTTCGGGATGCCGGTCGCCGCGTAGATGCGCTCGAGCGCCGCGCGGGTGTTGGCGAGCTTCTGCAGGCCGGGCTGCGTGCGGGCGTCGCGGTAGGCGTGGGTCGGGTAGACCATGCGGCCCGCGTCGTTGACGAGGACGTGGTCGACGCCCCAGGTGTCGACGCCGACAGAGGCCAGCTTGGGGAAACGCGCCTTCGCCGCGCGCAGGCCGGTGGCGATCTCAGTCCACAGGCCCGGTATGTCCCAGTAGTCGTGGCCGCCGGCGGACTTGAATGCATTCGGGAAACGATGCACCTCGGTGAGGGTGAGTTTCCGGCCGTTCCACGCGCCGACGATGACGCGCCCGCTGGTGGCGCCAAGGTCGACGGCCGCGCAGTAGACTGTTTTGAAGGAAGCCATGATCAGAGTTTTACCACGAAGGTCACGAAGAGCACGAAGTAAGGATCAGGATGTTGGAACCTCATGCCGAGAATTAGACTTCGTGTCCTTCGTGCGCTTCGTGGTCAATATTCCGTGGGTCAGCGCAGGAAGGCCTCGTGGAGGCCGCCGTCGACGGTGACGACCTGGCCGGTGGTCTTGCTCAGGCGCTGCGTCACGAGGAGGAAATACGCCTCGGCCTGATCGGCCGGCGTGATCGGGGCCTTGGTCAGCGTGCGGTCGGCGTAGAACTGGGCGAGCTTCGTCACGAGCAACTCGGTGGCCTCGTCGTCCTTGTAGGGGATGCTGTATTTCGCGAGCGAGCCGATGACGCGGTCGCGCGGGAACATCGCACTCCCCTGCACCACCGTCGCCGGGGCGACGCCGTTGACGCGGACCAGCGGGGCCAGCTCGATGGCGAGCTCGCGCACAAGGTGGTTCGCGGCGGCCTTCGAGGTGTCGTAGGCCAGCGAGCCCTTCTTCGCGACGGCGGCGTTGGCCGAGGTCGTGAGGACGAGGTTGCCGCGCAGGCCCTGCTCCTTCCACGTCTTGAACGCCTCGTCGGCCACGAGGTAGCTGCCGGTGACGTTGATGTTGAAGGTGAGCGCCCACTTGTCGTCGGGGATGTGGCCCGAGGTGTCGCTCGGCACAAAGATGCCGGCGGTCACGCAGATGGAGTCGAAGCCGCCGTAGGCCAGCGCGACGTCGTCAAGCATCCGGCGAATGCTGGCCCGGTCGGTGATGTTGGCCGCGAGCCCGATGGCCGGGCCGCAGTTGGACAGACCCGTGCCGGCGACGCCGATGCCGACGCCGTATTTGTCGGTGATCTCCTTCGCCGTCGCCTGGGCGGCGGCCTCGTTGAGGTCGACGCAGACGATGTGCGCGCCTTCCTTGACGAGGCGGTGGGCGGTCTCCTTGCCGATGCCGGAGCCGGCGCCGATCACGATGATGACCTGGCGGGCCAGTTCCTTCTCGGCCGGCATGCGCTTCAGCTTCGCCTCCTCGAGGAGCCAATACTCGATGTCAAAGGCCTCCTGCTGCGGGAGGGCGATATACTTGTCGATCGCCTCGGCGCCGCGCATGACCTCGACGGCGCAGTTGTAGAACTCGGCGGTGACGCGCGACTCGGACTTATCCTTGCCCCACGCGACCAAACCGACGCCGGGGATGAGCACGACGGTCGGGTTCGGGTCGCGCATGGCCGGCGAGTTGGCGTGTTTGCACTTCGCGTAGTAGGCCGCGTAGTCCTTGCGGTAGGCCTCGAGGCCGGCGGCGAGCTTCTTCTTCAGCGCGGCGGCGTCCTCGGACTGGGGATTCCAGTCGACGTAGAGCGGCTTGATCTTGGTGCGGAGGAAGTGGTCGGGGCAGCTCGTGCCGAGCTCGGTGAGCCGGGCGGCGTCCTTCGAGTTCACGAAGCGCAGGATCTTCTCGTCGTCCTGCACCGTGCCGATGAAGCGCGTAGGCGGCATCTTGCGACCGGGGTCACCGACCCCGGCTACAGCACCGCGGAGCCAAGGCAGGATGGCGGCAAGCGTGGCGCGCCGCTGCTCGGGCGTGAGCGTGGCATACTTGGCGCCGCCGAAGGCCGCGGCGTCGCCGCCCTTCGCGGCGTATTTCGCCTCGATGTAGGCGGAGGCCTTCTCGATGAGATTCAGCGTGAGGGTGTAGCAGGCCTTGTCGTCGTGGTCCCAGGAGATGAAGCCGTGCTGGCCCATCATGATGGCCTGCACCTTCGGGTTCTCCTGCGCGATCTTCTGCATGGCGAGGCCGAGCTCGAAGCCCGGGCGCATCCACGGCACGTAGGCCATCTCGCCGCCGAAGATCTCCTGCGTGAGCTTGGCGCAGTTGGCCGAGGCCGCGATGGCGATGATCGCGTTCGGGTGCATGTGGTCGACATGCTTCCCGGGCAGGAAGGAGTGCAGCGGCGTGTCGATCGACGACGGCCGCGGGTTCAGGTTGAACGTGGTGTGGTTATACATGCCCACCATGTCGTCCTCGGCGGGCGCCTTGAGGCCCTTGTCGGGGCGCGCGGCGTAGAGTTTCTGCAGGTCGAGCAGCTTCTGCTGGTAGAGCGACGAGAAATTCTCGCGCAGGCTGGTCCGCAGGTCGCCGCCCGAGCCCTTGACCCAGAGGACCTCGGTCGACGCGCCGTTGAGCGGGTCCTTCTCGGTGATCTTGGACGACGTGTTGCCGCCGCCCGTGTTGGTGATGCGCTGGTCGCCGCCCAGGATGTTGGAGCGGTAGACCAAGCGGCCGACCGGATCGAGCGACGCGGCCTTGGCGTCGTCCCAGGAGAAGTTGACGTATTTGTAGGAGCTCATGATGAGGGATTTTTTTTAACCACAAAGGGCACGAAGCACACGAAGGAGGAATCAGGGATTCAGAATAACTCCGATGAATTGAACTTCGTGTCCTTGTGGTTAAGGTTTGGGTTTTGGTTTGAGAGGCTATGGCAAATCAGAGCCCGAGGGCCTTCTGGCGGTAATGCTCGTCGGGGCGGCCGGCGATGCGGGCGACCTGGGCCGGGGTGAGGAAACGGGGCGAGCCGGCGACGGCCGCGGCTCCGGCGAAAATCTCGGCGGCCTTCACGCCCATCAGGGTCGCGGCCAGGACCGCCTCCGGCGTCGCGCCGAGCGCGATGAACCCGTGGTTCTCGAGGAGAATGACGCGCGGCGGACGGGCCAGGCGCTTGATGTAGGCGACCACGGCGCCCCGGATCGCCTGCGCCAGCTTCAGGCCGGGATCCGTATAGGGCACGAAGACACTCTCGACACCGCAGCAGACGATCTCGTCCGGGAAGGTGCGCCGCTTCGCAAAGGTGCGGGCGAACCTCGAGCAAAGGAGCTGGTTGACGGCGACCGGATGCGTGTGGCCGACAAAGTTCACGCCCGGCAATGTCAGCAGGTAGGCGTGGAAGATGGCCTCGACCGAGGGTTTCTTCGCGTTGGCGTCGATGCGCGACGCCAGCAGTGCCTCGTCGATGGCGGCGTCCGTCATCTTCCTCGCCTCGAGCAGTGGCAGCAGGCCGGCGAAACGGCACGCGGTGACGCCGCCCGGGGCGAGCGTCGCAAGGTTGGAGCCGCTGGCCTTCACCACGAAGGTATCGGCGGAGACGCGCGCGGAAGTGTTCCCCTCGCCCAGGATGGCGAGCTTGCGTTCCTCCCGTCCGAGTTGGTGCGAGAGATCGAGCAGGCGGGCGGTGGCGTCGGTGGGAGCGGGGGTGCTCATGGGGTTGAAGCAGGGCGAAGGAAAACGAACGAGGAGGGCCCAGCTCCAGCAGGGCTGCGGCTTAGCTGGAGCTGAGCCCTCCAAATTACCGCCAGGCAGAAAGGGGAAACAAGTGGGTTCATCAGGCGCGCAGGAGTTTGGCCGCGGGGAGGTCGATGCCCTGCGCGGCGAGCTGTTTGGGGCGGGTGTCGGTGACGAGCGCGGTCAGCTGCCTCCACGAGGCCACGCGGTGCGGCGTGGCGCGGCCGAGCTTGGAGGCGTCGAGGCAAAAATAGATCCGGCCCGTCCGGGTCAGCACGGCCTTCTGGAAATCGGCGATGCTCTCGTGGGAGTTGCTGATGCCCGCGGCATCCATGGCCTCGCCGCTCAGGAACGCGGCGTCGAAGGACCAGTCGCCGAGGGCGCGGATGGCCCGGGCGCCCATCAGGGCGGCCTGCCGGTTGAGGAACATGCCGCCGACCACGTGCAACTCCACTCCGGCGGCGCCCGCAAGCACCGAGGCGGCGGCAAGGCTGTTGGTCGCGACCACCAGATGCTTGAGGTCGCGCCGGTGGGTCAGTGCCCGGGCGACGGCCTGGATGGTCGTGCCGGCGTCGAGGAAGATGGTGCCCTCACGGGGAATCTGCGCAACGGCCAGCTCGGCGATGCGGGCCTTGGCCGGGCGGGCGCGGCCGGAGCGCTCGTCGAGCGAGGCGAAGGCGCTGTTGTAGTCCGCCAGCGCGCCGCCGTAGGTGCGGGTGATGTGGCCGTTGGCCTCGACCGCGACCAAATCGCGGCGGGCGGTCGCCTCGGACACCCGGAGCCGGCGGCAAATCTCCGCCACCGGGAGGAAACCATCGCGCCGAATGAGGCTGCGAAGTTCCTCGCGGCGACGGTCGACGAGATGCTGGGGCACGCGCATGGGCGGTCAGGAGGGCAAATTATATGATTGAGGTCAATCATATCTTTCAAGCCCGCTTCCCCGCCGTGGGCGCGGCCTCCCCGCTCAGAACCGCGCCGGCGGCGGGGCGAACTGCACCGCGCCGTCGCTGACGTCGGCCTTGCTGCCCTTGGCTTCGCGCAGGGTGATCATCTCGGCGCCGGCCAGCAGCACCGGGCCGTAGCCATGGGCGGCAAAGACGCTCACCGGGCGGTAATAATAGAATGCCGGGTCGAACCCCATGCCGGTGCCGACGCAGGTGCCCTCGACCTGTCCCTGGGCGTTGACCTGCTTCGCGACGGCGTTCCAGCCGAGCGAGACCACGGGGCCGTAAACGAGGGGGTCGAGCCAGCCGCGGTTGATGCCGCGGGCCAGCGCGTAGGTGAACATGGCGGAGGCGGAGGTCTCGGGATACGAGTCGTTGCGGTCCAGCAACTGGTGCCACAGGCCGGTGCCGCCCTGCACGGCGGCGAGGCCCTGCGCGTGGGCGCGGAACTGCGCGAGCACGGCGGCGCGGCCGGGGTGGTCCTCGGGCAGCACGCTGAGCAACTCGGCCATCGCGATGATCGCCCAGCCGTTCGCGCGACCCCAATGGAAGGCCGGGTGCGGGTCCATGTCCTGGATCCAGCCGTGACGGTAAAGGTGCGTCTCGGGCACGAACATCCGGCTCGAGAACTGCAGGATCTGTTTCACGGCGTCGTCGTAGTATTTCCGTTCGCCCGTGAGCGCGCCCATCTGCGCGAGCGCGGGCACGCCCATGTAGAGGTCGTCGAGCCAGAGCGCGTTCGCCATGGGGCGGTTCCGCGCCAGGGTGCCGTCGGGCAGCCGGAACTGGCCGGTTGCGATCCACTTCATGTAGTTGTCGATCCACGGCCGGAGCTGCCCCGGGTTCACGCCGGCGCGGCTGGCCTTGATGAAGGCCGTGCACATCGCACCGGAGTCGTCGAGGCTGCGCGGCTGCAAAACGCCGCGCAAGGCGAACAAGCGCTGCGGCCCGGCCGGCTCGGAGTCGGCCGCGGGCGCCGGCCGGTCGCGCAGGTGCGTGGCGACGATCGCGATGGCGGAGAGCCGGGCGACGACGTAATCCCGGTAGCGGGCGTCCCCGGTGACCTCGGCGGCGAGCAGCATGCCGGCATAGGTGACACCCCACTCGTAGCTCGTGATCAGGAAATCCGTGCGGTCAAAGATGGGATTGGGCGGCAGCTTCGTCAGGTCGGTGACGGGCTCCTTGGTGTCGCGGTTGATGACCCGAACCGGGCTCGCGACCTCGAGGTAGCCGAGCACGCGGCCGAGCACGGCCTTGATCTCCTCGGGCGTCGCCGGCGAGTAGGCCATCGGATAGGCCGGCGGCACGCGGCCGGAATACATCTGCACGGACGGCTGCGTGATGGCCGTCGCCGGGGCCGGCTGCGCGAAGACCGGGACGGCCGCGAGCAGCACGGCGAGGAGCAAGGCGGATTTCATGGGGTCTTGGCCGGAACGGTGGCGGCCGGCTTGTGGTAAGGGGTTGCCAGGTCGAGCAGATCGCGGTTGCGCAGCCATTCCTCGGCGCGGCGCGGCCAGTCCGAGGCGGTGCCCAGGTCGGGCCGCATGCCCATGCCGTGCTCGCCGTGCTCGAAGAGATACATCTCCGCCGGCACGTGCGCCTTCGTCAGGGCCTGGAAAAACAGGATGCTGTTCTCGACCGGCACGCTCTGGTCCGCCTGCGTGTGGATGAGCAGCGTGGGCGGCGTCGCCGAGGTCACCTGCTTCTCGAGGGACATCAGCTCCTTCAGTTCGGGGGTCGGGTTGGCCCCGATCAGCGCCTTGCGCGAGCCGGCGTGCACCGCGTAGTCCTGCATCGTGATCACCGGATACATGAGGATCAGGAAATCCGGGCGGGCGCTCACCGCGTCGAGCGCGGCACCGGTCCTGCCGGCCGGGTGATCGAACAGCGTGCCCGCACTGGCCGCGAGATGGCCGCCGGCCGAGCTGCCCATGACTCCGATATGGCCGGGGTTGATCTTGAATTCGGCGGCGCGCGAGCGGACCAGCCGCACCGCCCGGAGAATGTCCTGCAGCGGCGCCGGGTGGCCGAACTCCTCCATCCGATACTTGAGCACGAAGCTCGTGACGCCGAGCGAGCTGAGCCAGTTGGCGTATTGGACACCCTCGCGATAGGTGGAGAGGCGCACATAACCGCCGCCGGGAGCGATGATGACGGCCGTGCCGCTGACGCGATCCACGCCCGGCCCGTAGACGGTCAGGGTCGGCTCGCTGACATTGGAGGTCCGGCCGTCCTCGAAGCGCTCGGGCCCGAGGCCGGGTTTCGCGCCCGGAACGCCCTCCGGCCAGAGGGGAATGACAGTCGGCAGCGGTTGACTGAGGGCGGCAGTGGCGGTCATGAGGAAAGCGAGGGCGGTTTTTTTCATCGGGACAATGGGAGCGATAAGGATCGAATTGTAGGGGTGTCCCTGGTGGACGCCCGGGCTAAGCTCCGGAGCGGGCGTCGTCAAGCGACGCCCCAACGGGATGAGGGACGGGCGGCGCCGGAGACATGAGTCAGGTCGAATTCACACCAGCTGGCTGAGATGCAGGGCCTCGGGCCGCAGCGGCACGAGGTCGGTGAGGTTCACGGGGGCGTTGCGCTTGATCGACTCGACACCGGCGATGCCGACGAGGATGGAGGCGGCGCCCTGCTCGTGGCCGGCGAAGCGGCCCCACTGGTCCGTGCCCGTCGCGTCGGGCGCGTAGAAGGAACGGTTCAAAATCTCGTCCGCGCCGCCGTGCGCCCCCAGGGCCGGGGGCATGGGCACGACGTAGCTCGGCTTGAAGTGCGGGAACACCTTGATCCATTCGCCCTCCGCCTCGGCGCCCGGCTTGTCGTCGAGCTTGAAGTCCTTCGGCCGGACGGCGCGGTTCATGTGGGTGCCGATGAACTCGTGGTATTCGATGCGGCCGCGGTCGCCGTTGAAGCAGACGCGCATGCCCTCGCGCGGGCTGTAGCAGGTGAGCGAGTAGGTCAGGAGCTCGCCCGTGCGGTAGCGGACGTTGA